>ERZ791718.1317-NODE-1317-length-10167-cov-2.279569_pt1 | contig 10167 bp, 9 predicted proteins | sample MGYA00510349_ERZ791718 | MGnify/ENA primary metagenome ERZ791718 (study PRJEB30046, sample SAMN00715136) | human gut metagenome | study: EMG produced TPA metagenomics assembly of the A metagenome-wide association study of gut microbiota in type 2... | reverse complement strand
ACTGCGGGCCCCCCCGCCATGAGCCAGGAGAGCGTGGCGGAGGCCATCGCCCCACCCCAATGGTGGAATCCCTTCCCTAAGACCCGCTACACCGAGCGGCCGGATGTGGCGGCGGCCTCGGTGCTGGAGGGGGATATCCTGCTGATGATCGACAACACTCCGGCAGTGATGCTGCTGCCGTGCAGTCTGTTCCGGTTTCTGGAGGAGGTCAACGACTACTATTTCCCACCGCTGGTGGGGACGTATCTGCGGATCGTCCGGGTCATCGTGCTGTTTCTCACGCTGTTTGTAACGCCCCTGTGGTATCTGCTGGTGAAGTCGCCGGATACCCTTCGCCAGAGCCTGCACTTTCTCCTGATCGAGGACGAGTACTATGTGCCGCTGATCTTGCAGCTGCTGCTGGTGGAGTTCATTATCGACGTGCTGAAGCTGGCCTCCCTCAACACCCCGGATGTGCTCAGCAACTCCTTCAGTATGCTGGGTGCGCTGATCTTAGGGGACTTTGCGGTGCAGGCCCGGTGGCTGGTGCCGGAGGTGCTGGTATATATGGCCTTCGTGGCCATCGCCAACTACGCCCAGCACAGCTATGAGATGGGCTACGCCGTGAAGCTGTGCCGCATGGTCCTGCTGCTGCTCATCTGGCTGTTTGACTGGTGGGGATTCATCGGCGGTATTCTGGGGATTCTGGCCCTCATCGCCAGCACCCGTCCCCTCATCGGAAAAGGGTACCTCTATCCCCTGATCCCCTTCAACGGCAAGGACCTGTGGGCCCTGCTGCATCACCGCCCCATTGACCGGAATAACAGTTGAGGGTTGCAAAATTTCCAAAAACAAGGCCGTCCCACTTGTCAGCGGGGCGGCTTTGTGCTATTCTTAGCATGGTTTTTTGTATAAAGACGCATTTCTGCGGAGAGAGGAGAGAAGATCGTGGCGCAGCTGCGGGAGAAGCGCCTGTTCCTGCTGGATATGGACGGCACCATCTATCTGGATGAGCAGCTCTTCGACGGCGTGCCGGAGTTTCTGCGATACGTCCGGCGCATAGGGGGACGGTATCTGTTCCTCACCAACAACTCCTCCCGTGGAGTGGAGGGGTACATAGAAAAGATGCACCGGCTGGGTATTGACACCTGCCGGGAGGATTATCTGACCTCCGTGGACGCCACCATCCGTTATCTGCGGGTGAGTCTGCCGGGAAAGACCTGCTATGTGGCGGGAACGGCGTCCTTTATGGACCAGCTGGCGCAGGCGGGCATCCCTGTGACCCGTGACCGGGAGCAGGCGGAGGTGCTGCTGTGCGGCTTCGACACGGAGCTGACCTTTCAGAAGCTGGAGGACGCCTGCATCCTGCTGAACCGGGGCGTCCCCTTCATCGCCACCAATCCGGACTGGGTCTGCCCTACATGGTACGGCTCCGTGCCGGACTGCGGCAGCGTGTGCCGGATGCTCACCACCGCCACCGGGCGGGAGCCCACCTTCATCGGTAAGCCCCAGCCGGAGATGACGAGGCTGGCCATGGAGCGGACAGGCTTTTCCCCGGAGCAGACGGTGCTGCTGGGGGACCGGCTCTATACCGACATCGCCTGCGGCGTTAACGCAGGCATTGACACCGTGTTTGTCCTGTCTGGCGAAGGCACGCAGGCGGATATCGCCGCCTATCAGATCCACCCCACCTGGGTGTATCCCAACATCGGTACCCTGTACCGGGAACTGGAGGAGACTGTATGAAACTCAACTACAAGCGGATCATTCTGGTGGGCTTTGCCTTCTTCCTGATCCAGGCCTTCTGGCAGGCGTATGACAATACCATCCCCATGATCCTCACCAACAAGTTCGGCATGAGTCAGGCATGGTCCGGCGCCATTATGGCGCTGGATAACGTGCTGGCCCTGTTCATGCTGCCGCTGTTCGGCGCCATCTCCGACAAGCACCACAGCAAGTGGGGCCGCCGGACGCCCTTCATCGTGGTGGGTACCCTCATTGCCGCCGTGATGCTCATTGCCCTGTCTTTCGTGGATAACGCCCAGCTGCACCACATCTCCGATGTGGCCGCCATCGACGACCCGGCGGCGCTGGAGACCATCTACGACCGGGAGGCGGATGAGACGCTGCTGACCCCCGGCGGCCAGAAGTTCGTGCTCAGCCGCCAGTTCACCAAGGAGGAGTTCACCCAGATCCGCAGCCAGATCACTGTGGACGGTGCCGCCGTTACCAACCCCGACTACACCAACTACGTGATGCCGGCCCGGCAGGCCTGCGCTTGGGACGCCACCGCCAAAAGCCCGGTGACACTGGTGTTCTTCATCGCTCTGCTGCTGGTGATCCTGGTATCCATGTCGGTGTTCCGCTCCCCGGCGGTGGCGCTGATGCCGGATGTGACCTTAAAGCCCCTGCGCTCCAAGGCCAATGCCGTCATCAACCTCATGGGTTCCGCCGGCGGGATCCTGGTGCTGGTGCTGGGCATGGTGTTCGCCACCTCTGCCGTCCGCAACTCCCTGATGAGCTATATCGGCTATTTCGCCGTCATTGCCGCCATCATGCTGGCGGCGCTGGTGGTGTTCATGCTGACGGTGCGGGAGAACGAGTGGGCCGCCGAGATGCAGCAGCAGTCGGTGGAGCTGGGGCTGGAGGATAAGGAGGAGGCCGCCACCGGCGAACGGAAGCTGTCAGTGGACGAGGTGAAATCCCTGATCTTCCTGCTGCTGTCCATCGTGCTGTGGTTCTTCGGCTACAACGCCGTGACCAGCAAATACTCCGTCTACGCCAGCAATATCCTCCACAAGGATTATAACCTGACCCTGATTATTGCTCAGGCGGCGGCCATCATTTCCTATCTGCCGGTGGGCTTCATCGCCTCCAAGGTGGGCCGGAAAAAGACCATTCTGGCGGGCGTCGTCATGCTGACCGCCGCCTTTACCACTGCCTCCTTCATGAGCGCCGAGAGTCCCACCATGCTCATGAACGCCATGTTCGCTCTGGCGGGTATCGCATGGGCCACCATTAACGTCAACTCCTTTCCCATGGTGGTGGAGATGTGCTCCGGCGGCAACGTGGGTAAGTACACCGGTTTTTACTACACCGCCTCCATGGCGGCGCAGGTGGCCACGCCCATGCTCTCCGGCCTGCTGATGGACCGCATGGGGATGCACGTGCTGTTCCCCTATGCCGCCGTGTTCACGGCGCTGGCCTTTGTGACCATGCTGTTCGTCCGCCACGGCGACAGCAAGCCAGAGGTCAAACGGGGGCTGGAAGCTCTGGATGAAATGGAGGACTGACGCCAAATGCCTGTTGTCATTGTACTGCTGGTACTGATCATTCTGGCGGAGCTGTTTCTGCTGATGCTGCGCTGCCGCCGGGAGCATCCCGGCTGGAAGCTGCTGCGGCAGTACCGCTACGCCCACCGGGGCTACCACGACAAGCCCCATATTCCGGAAAACTCCATGGCGGCCTTCCGCCGTGCCATTGAACACGGCTACGGTGCTGAGCTGGACGTCCATCTGATGAAGGACGGCCGCTTGGCGGTGATCCACGACGCCAGTCTCAAGCGCACCGCCGGGGCGGACGTTCTGGTGGAGGACCTGACGGCGGAGGAGCTGAAGCAGTACCGTCTGGAGGGGACGCAGGAGCAGATCCCCCTTCTGGAGGAGGTGCTGCCCCTGTTTCAGGGGAAAACGCCCCTCATCATCGAACTGAAGGCAGAGCGGGGCAACCATGCCCAGCTGGCGGAGGCCACCTGCACCATGTTGGATCGGTTCCGGGTGAATTACTGCATCGAGTCCTTCGACCCCCGGTGCATCCTGTGGCTGAAAAAGCATCGGCCCCTGATCATCCGGGGCCAGCTGTCGGAGCAGTTCCTGCGCCACGGGGAGTCCGGCGGCGGACACGGAAAGCTTACCATGTGGCTGCTGGGGAATCTGCTGACCAACGTGGCCACCCAACCGGATTTCATCGCCTATCGGTTCTCCGACCGGGAGAATCTGTGCCTGCGGCTGTGCCATAAAGTATATCATGTACAGGAGGTCAACTGGACCATCCGAGCGAAGGAAGAAATGGAAGCTGCGGAGCAGGCGGGGAACCTCGTCATCTTCGAGTGCTTCGATCCGGAGGTGTAAGCCATGCGAGTCATCACAGGAACGGCCAGAGGCCGGCGGCTCAAGGAGCTGCAGGGGATGGAGACCCGTCCCACCACCGACAAGGTCAAGGAGAGCCTGTTTTCCATCATCCAATTTGACATCGAGGGCCGCCGGGTGCTGGATCTCTTTGCCGGCACCGGCCAGCTGGGTATCGAGGCCCTGAGCCGTGGAGCGGCGGAGGCAGTGTTCGTGGACCGGCGTCCGGATGCCGTGCGTCTGGTGCAGGAGAATCTGGCCCTGTGCGGCTTTACCGATCGGGCCAGAGTGAAGTCCGGAGATGTGCTGGCGTATCTCAAAAGCGGGGAGAAGTTCGACCTGATCTTTCTGGACCCGCCCTATGCCGCCGACCTGCTGGAGCAGGCCCTTACCGCCATCGCTTCGTTTGACATTTGCCGGGAGCATGGTATAATTGTGGCGGAGAGTGCCGCCGATAAGGTGCTGCCGGAGCTTCCGGCGCCCTATCGCCTGTATCGGGAATACCGCTACGGAAAGATCAGGCTGTCGGTGTATCACCGCAGCGGAAACGAGGACGAGACCACATGAAAACAGCCATCTATCCCGGCAGCTTTGACCCCATCACGCTGGGACATCTGGATATCATCCGCCGCAGCGCCCCCTGCTTTGACCGGCTCTTTGTCTGTGTCATGGTGAACTGCGACAAAAAGCCCATGTTCTCCCCGGAGCAGCGGCTGGAGCTGATTCGCCGCTCGGTGGCGGACCTGCCCAATGTGGAGGCGGAGCTTTACAGCGGCCTGCTGGCGGATTACGCCCGGCAGAAGGGAGCGGGCATTCTGGTGAAGGGCGTCCGCAACACCACGGATTTTGATTTGGAGTATCAACAGGCGGCCATCAACCGGGGCATCTGCCCGGAGCTGGAGACGCTGCTGCTGCCGGCCAGTCCGGCCTATCAGCACTTCAGCAGCACTATGGTGCGGGAGATGATCCGGTACGGACAGCCTTTGGAGAAATATGTTCCCGCCCCGGTGGCGGAGGAACTGAAAGGGAGGTAAACCTTATGGAAGAGAAGGATGTGCAGCGACTGCTGGATATGCTTTACAGCATGATCGACGAGGCCAAGAGTGCGGCCTTCAGCTCGGATAAGTGCGTCATCAGCCGTGATGAGGCACTGGATCTGCTGGACGATATCCGGGCCAAGCTGCCGCTGGAGATCAAGAAGGCGCAGGAGCTGGTGCGGGCGCGGGAGGAGTATGTGTCCTCCGCCAAGAAGGAAGTGGAGAAGATGCTGCGTCAGGCGGAGCTGGACGCCAAGGTCATCGTCTCCGAGAGCGAGACCCTGCAGCAGGCCCGCCGCAAGAGTTCCGAGATCATTCGTCGGGCCGAGGAACGCAGCAAGGAGCTGTACCACGTGGCCAACACCTACACCGAGGACGCTCTGCGCCGGACGGAGGAGGCCATCCAGGCGGCGCTGGACGAGGTGAAGGAGTCCCGTGTCCGGTTCCGGGCCACCTCCAACGAGCAGATGCAGGCCAATCAGGAGAAGCTGCGGGAGCGGAGATCCGCCTCGGAGCAACCCCAGAGCGACGAGAATGCTTGACGAAATTTTCGGCTGATTTTTGTGCAATTTTATTGAAAAACAACATAACGCAAGAAGGGACGGGTGAGAGCTTGTCCCTTCTGTCGTTTGCGGAAGAAAACGGGCGAATATCTTGTAGTAATAAAAAATGGCGGGTACTATATATAGTGCCCGCCATTTTTGCCTCTTTCGGCACTGAAACGAATGTTCTGGAAAACGGAGAAAATGATGGAAATAATGAAAAAAACCACGGGTTTTGCTTACAAAAGCCGGGAAAATGGTACTTGCAATCGGCGGAGAAATCCTGTATACTCAACGTAGCGGTGGGGAATTATGGTGCGTTTACCCATGATTGTGGTGCAAAAGCCCACAAAGTGGAGGGGCATTCCCTAAAGTGGGGCAGCTGCCCACAACGCTGAGATTTGCCGAAAAAGTTGCGGGAAAGGGGTGAAACAGGCATGACGGGCCAGTATTTTCACAATATTGATGCCAAGGGCCGCCTGTTTATCCCTGCCAAGCTGCGGGAGCAGCTGGGAGATACCCTCCACGTGACGGTGGGGCAGGACGGCTGCCTGTCCGTTTATTCCGACACCGAGTGGGAGAAGTTCCAGCAAAAGCTGGACGAGCGCAACTTTACCGACGTGAAAAAGCTCCGGCTGATGTTTGCGTACATGGCGGACTGCGAGCCGGATGCACAGGGCCGCATCCTCATCCCCAACCACCTGCGCCAGCGGGCGAAGCTGGAAAAGGAAGTGGTGGTGGCCGGTATCTTCAACCGTGTGGAGATCTGGAACGCCCAGCGCTGGGCCGAGCTGGAGGAGGAGGCCTTTTCCTCCGGTTCACTGGAGCAGGCGATGGAAGAAATGGGGCTGTAAGAGATGGCGTTTGACCGCAATGCCGAGGCCGATCAGGCCTACGGCCACAAGCCGGTGCTGCTGGACGAGTGTCTGGAGGCGCTGGCCATCCGCCCCGACGGCGTCTACCTGGACGGCACACTGGGCCGGGCCGGTCACTCACTGGAGATCCTCCGCCGCCTGACGGCAGGGGGAAGGCTCATCGGTCTGGACCGGGACGGGACGGCGCTGGAGGCCGCCCGTGTCCGTTTGGCGGAGTACGCCGACCGGGTGACGCTGGTCCACAGCAACTTCAGCCGTCTGGCGGAGGTGCTGGACGACCTGCACATCGACGCCGTGGACGGGATGCTCTTTGACTTGGGCGTCTCCTCCCCACAGCTGGATGATGCAGAGCGTGGTTTTTCCTATATGCACGACGCCCCGCTGGATATGCGGATGGACCGCACGGCGGGTCTGACGGCACGGGACGTGGTCAACGGCTGGAGTTATGAGGAGCTGCGGCGCATCCTTCTGGAATACGGCGAGGAGCGCTATGCGCCCGCCATCGCGAAGAGAATTTGCCAGCACCGCGAGCAAAAGCCCATCGAAACGACGTTTGAGCTCGCCGATATCATCCGTTCGGCCATGCCCGCGAGCGCGCTGCGCGAAAAGCAGCACCCTGCCAAGCGCAGCTTTCAGGCCATCCGCATTGCCGTGAACGACGAGCTGGGCGAGCTTCCGCCGATGCTCGACGCGGCGGAGAAAAATCTGAAACCGGGCGGACGGCTCGCGGTCATCACGTTCCACTCGCTCGAAGACCGCATCGTCAAGAAGAAATTACAGGAGCTTGCACAGGGCTGCATCTGCCCGCCGGAATTTCCGGTGTGCGTGTGCGGACGAAAGCCAAAGGTCAAGCTCATCACAAGAAAGCCCATCGTTTCGGGCGAAGAAGAACTCGCAGAGAATCCCCGTGCCCGCAGCGCCAAGCTGCGCGTCGCGGAAAAGTGCTGACAACAGCCGAAAATACGCAAAAGAAAGGAGATCGCCATGGCCAGCCGCAGAGAGCAGAACATGAAATACCGCCGCTACAGCGGACGAGTCAATGGCAATCTCGCTTACGATCCCGCCTACGAAGAGCGCCAGCGCAGGCTGCGCCGCGAGCGTGAATACGAGCGCGAGCACGAGCGTCAGCGCGAGGAATTCATGCGTCCCCCGCAGCGGAAGGTGCAGAAAAAGGCTGCGCCCGTCCGCCGTCAACGCGAAAAGGTCTCGCTCGGCACGCTGTGCGGCTTTATGGCGCTGGCCGCAATGGTCGCGCTGATGATCATGTGCTGCGCACAGCTGACGGAAATCTCCGCGCAGGTCGTCTCCGTGCAGAAGGAGATCTCCGCGCTCGAGGACGAGCATGTCGCGCTGCTCACGCGCTACGAAAAAACCTTTGACCTCACCACCATCAAGGAGGCGGCGGCCGCGGCCGGTATGGCCAAGCCCAGCGCCTCGCAGGTCTACTACATCGACCTGTCGGAGCCCGACAGCGTGGTCGTCTACCAGCAGAAGAGCCAGAACGTTTTGTCGCGGGTGCTCACGTCGCTTGGCAGCGGCGTATGCGCAGTGGTGGAATATTTCAAATGAGCGAAGCTATACATAAGGAGTAAGGAGCTTCCTTACTCCTTTTCCATTTTTAAGGAGGATGAACGACTGTGGCACCACGCCCCCAGAACCAGAAAAGACGGCCCGAATCCGCGCGCCGCGCAAACCGCATCATTCAGACAAGAACGCTGCTGCTTCTGGGCGTGTTCGGCGTGCTGACGTTTGTGCTGCTCTTCACCAAACTCTATCACTGGCAGATCACCGAGCATGACGAGCTCCAGTCCGTCGCTGTGCGCCAGCAAACGCTGCGCACCACGGTGGAGGCGAGCCGCGGCACGATCTACGATCGAAACGGCACCATCCTCGCGATGTCCGCCTCGGCGGAGGATATTTTCATCTCTCCGAAGGAGATCATCGAAAACGATCAGGATCAAAACCTGATCGCGGGCGGCCTTGCTGAAATTCTGGACCTTGACCCCGCTGACATTCTCAAAAAGATGGAGAAAACGAACTCGCAGTACGAAGAGCTCAAGAAAAAAGCGGATGACGAGCTTGCCGACAAGGTGCGGGAATTCATCAATGAAAACGACCTGAAGGGCGTTTTCATTCGTCCGACGAGCAAGAGAACCTATCCCAAGGGGACGCTCGCCTCACAGGTCATCGGCTTTACCAATGACCTCGGCGGTGCGATGGGCCTTGAGGCGGCGTACAACGACGAGCTGACCGGCGAGAACGGTATGGTCGTCACCGCGCGCGACCGCGACGGCCGCTCCGTGCTCTACCAGTACGACCAGTATTTCGACGCGGAAAACGGCTGCGACCTGCACACGACGCTCGACACGACCATCCAGTATTACCTTGAGAAAGGTGTGCAGGAGCTCGAGGCGCGCTTCGGCACCGGCAAGGGCGCCGAGGGCATCGTCATGGACGTCAACACCGGCGCGGTGCTGGCGATGGCGTCGCTGCCGACCTACGACTTGAATTCCCCAGGCACGGTCTACAACGACTTTCTGACCTCCGGCATGACGGAGGAGCAGGTCCTCGAAAACATGAGAGACCTTCTCAACAAGCAGTGGCGCAGCAAGGCCATCAACGACACCTACGAGCCGGGCTCCACGTTCAAAACACTGACGCTCGCGATGGCGCTTGAGGAAAACGTTGTCGACCTGAACACGGGCTTCTATTGCAGCGGCAGCGTAAGGATCGAGGGCGAGACCATCAACTGCTCCAAGCGCGCGCCCGGTCACGGCCAGCAAAACCTGACGCAGGCGTTCGCCAACTCCTGCAACCCCGCGTTCATCAACATCGGCCTTCGCATCGGCAACGACAAGTTTTACCAGTACATGCTGGACTTTGGCCTGACGGAGAAGACCGGCGTCGACACCACGGGCGAGGCCAGCGGCTTCGTCAACAGCGAAATTAAATATTCGACGCTGGCGCTGGCGTGCTACGCCTTCGGCCAGAACTTCAACGTCACGCCCATCGCGCTGCTGGCGGCGCAGTGCGCCTGCGTCAACGGCGGCTACCTCTATACGCCCTATCTTGTCGAAGAGATCACCGACCAGGACGGCAACGTCGTCTCCAAGCACGACTCCACGCCCATCCGTCAGGTCGTCTCCGAGGAGACGTCCGCGCTTGTGCGCGACATCATGGAGTATGAGGTCACGACTGGCACGGGCAAGAACGGTCAGGTCGCGGGCTACCGCATCGGCGGCAAGACCGGCACGGCCGAAAAGACCGACCAGACCGATTCGAACGGCCAGCAGACGAACGACAAGATCGTCTCGTTTGTCGGCATTGCGCCGATGGACGATCCGGAGTATGTGGTACTCATCGCACTTGATACGCCGAACCCCGCCACCGGCACCTATATCTCCGGCGGCGTTATGGCCGCGCCGACCGTCGCCCGCGTGATGGAGGATATCCTGCCCTATCTCGGCGTCGAGCCGGATTATTCCGAGGTGGATATGTCCCGCGTGACGGTCCGCATGCCGAATCTGGCCGGGAAGACCGAGTCCGAGGCGGCTGCCATTCTGGAGGAAGATCACCTGAACTACAAGATCATCGGCGACGGCGACAA
>ERZ791718.1306-NODE-1306-length-10229-cov-2.100747_pt1 | contig 10229 bp, 7 predicted proteins | sample MGYA00510349_ERZ791718 | MGnify/ENA primary metagenome ERZ791718 (study PRJEB30046, sample SAMN00715136) | human gut metagenome | study: EMG produced TPA metagenomics assembly of the A metagenome-wide association study of gut microbiota in type 2... | reverse complement strand
TGGCGTTTAAGTTAAGGGAGGGGTGGCGACGTGATGTCGGTTCCCCTTTTGTTTTGCCCTTATCCTTGCTTTATAAGCCTTTGGCCTTGGCTTCATTCCACAGTTGATCCATTTCCTCCAATGTCATATCTTTCAAGGAACGACCTTCTTGGATCGTGTGCTCCTCTAGATAATTAAAACGGCGGATAAACTTCTGGTTCGTGCGTTCCAATGCGTTGTCCGGATTTATTTTGTATAGGCGGGCAGCGTTGATCAAGCTAAAGAAGAGATCTCCGAACTCAGCTTCCATCTTATCTGCGTCCATCCTGTCTATCTCGGTTTTCAACTCATTAAATTCCTCCTGTACCTTATCCCATACTTGATCACGTTGTTCCCAGTCGAAACCTACGTTACGGGCCTTATCTTGGATACGATGCGCTTTTACTACGGATGGGAGGGAAGCGGGAACACCCTCCAGTACGGTTTTGTTACCCCCCTTTTCTTTCAACTTAAGCTGCTCCCAGCTTTGCTCTACCTTTTGAGCGGTATCGGCGGAGGTATCTCCGAATACGTGTGGATGGCGGTAAATCAGTTTCTGGCAAAGGCTGTCGCAGACATCCTTGATATCGAAAGCTTCTTTTTCCTCGCCGATCTTGGAGTAAAAGACGATGTGCAATAACAGGTCTCCTAATTCTTTTTTTATGTTTGTGTTATCCTCACGCATCAAGGCCTCGCATAGTTCATAGGTTTCCTCGATCGTATTCGTGCGGAGGCTCTCGTTTGTCTGTTTACGATCCCAAGGGCATTTTACCCGTAATTCATCCAGAATGTCGAGTAATTGCCCGAAGGCTTCCATCTTCTCTTCTCTAGTTGCCATATTATTTACTTATTCTATAATGATTGTAAAAGAAAGAGGGCAGGGTAGAACCCGGCCCTCTGTTTGTTTTATTGTTGTTCTTTCTTGAATTCTTTCAATCCGTTTTGAAGGAACTGGATGTATTTGGAAACATCCTCATTGAATGCGTATGAAGGTCCGAGCGGCTGTCCCTCGTCATTCAATAAGATGTAGAATGGCTGGGCATTAGAACCGAACTTGCTTCGTTGCAAATAACTCCATTTATCACCGATCGTCTTCAGCTTACGAGTCTTTCCGTTCTCTTGGATCTCGATGGGTTGCGGGAGTTTCGTCTTATCGTCTACCATGAGAGTGATTAGCACGTAATCATTTTCTAGCATTTGCTTCACCTTAGGATCCGTCCAAACGGAAGCCTCCATCTTACGGCAGTTTACGCAACCGAAACCGGAGAAGTCGATCATGACGGGTTTATTTACCTTCTTGGCATAAGCCATACCGGATTCATAATCGTCGAACGCGGCGTGTACCTCGTTTTTGTATAGATTGAAATCTTGTGTATACAACGGAGGAGCGAATGCGCTGATCGCCTTTAACGGAGCGCCCCAAAGTCCCGGAACCATGTAAATGGCGAAAGCGAAAGAGATAATCGCCATAAACAGACGAGGAACAGATACATATTTTACTTCGCTATCATGGCTAAACTTGATCTTTCCTAATAAGTAAACACCCAATAAACTGAAGATCACGATCCAAAGCACGATAAAAGCCTCACGGTCTAGTAAACGCCAACCATACGCTAAGTCCGCTACGGAAAGGAACTTCAAGGCCAAGGCCAACTCCAAGAAGCCCAATACGACCTTCACGGAATTCAACCATCCGCCGGATTTCGGCATACTTTGCAGCATATTCGGGAAGATGGCGAAGACGCTGAACGGGATGGATAACGCCAAGGCGAAACCGAACATACCGATAGCCGGTCCTACCGCCGTACCCATAGAAGCGGCCTGTACCAACAAGGTTCCGATAATCGGGCCCGTACAAGAGAAAGATACCAATACCAACGTAAACGACATAAAGAAAATACTCAATACGCCGGTCGTCGAATCGGCCTTGCTATCCAATTTGCTAGTCCATGACGCAGGTAATACCAGCTCGAAGGCTCCGAAGAAGGAGACTGCGAATACTACCAACAGCAAGAAGAACAGGATATTAAAGATCGCGTTCGTTGATAAATCATTCAATGCGCTCGCTCCGAAGATACCGGTGATCAACAAGCCCATCACCAAATAGATTACGATAATAGATAACCCATAGGTGATAGCGTCGCGAATCGCTTTCTTACGATCTTTCGTACGTTTCAGGAAGAAGCTAACCGTCATAGGGATCATCGGCCAAACGCAAGGAGTCAATAAGGCGATCAAACCACCTAAGAAACCTGCGAAGAAGATGAATAACCAAGAGGTATCTGCCGCAGATACCGTAGAGTCGCCGAACGATTTCAATTGGTCGATCACCGGAGACCAAAGATTCGGGCTGTCGGTTAAGCTGTCGGACGCTTTAGGAGATGTCGTAGCCGGTGTCTCTTTAGCGGCAGGGGCCGGAGTGTTCAACTCGCTGGCCTCTTCCGCTACGACTTGCGTATCCGGCTGTATGGCCGTGGCGTCCTCTTTATCCACCTCTGTAGTCGAGCTGTTAGCTGCCAGAGCTGGATCTACATGGATACTTTTCTTATCGAAAGAGAAAGGTATTTGATCCGGGGGAAGACAAGTCTCGTCATTACAAGCCATAAATTCCACCTCGCCCTCCGCCTTGAATTTAGCGGGATCGGTAACCTTTAGTTTTTGGGTGAACGATACCGTACCCGGATACCAACGAAGATTCATGGCAAATTGCTCGTCGTAAACCGTGGTCGGCTTTACCGAAGGAACCGGTTGACCGATCAGTTCAGCTCCATTCAATGTCTCGAATGTGAAAGATGTAGAAACAGGACCTCCTTCCGGCAGGTTCATGTCATACAGGTGCCAACCTTTGTCCGCCGTGGCGGTAAAGACGATCTCTTTCTCGGGTGCGCCGCCCTTGTCGTCTAGTTTAATTTTCCACTTGACAGGCGTAAGTATTTGCGCCTGCGCTACCAGCGCTATTAGCGCCAGCATGATCGAACTGATGAGTTTCTTCATTTTTTGTCCTTTATTGATAGATTACTTTGCTGTCGATGTGAATTTCTCCGGGATCCGTGTCTCGAAGCGCATCTCCTCGCCTGTTACCGGATGGATGAAACAGAGCCTGCGGGCATGGAGCATCAAGCGTCCGGCGGGATTTGTCTCCGCCCCGTATTTAGAGTCTCCGGCTATCGGATGGCCGATGGATTGCATCTGCGCACGGATTTGGTTCTTGCGTCCCGTCTCCAGATCGAGTTCCACGAGCGAATAGCGATTGTTCGTTTGCAGGAGTCGGTAGCGTGTGATCGCTTCCTTCCCGTCACCATCTTGTGTCACGTACACTTGCATATGCTTGTTCTCCACGAGGTTGGATACGATCAAATCCGTGTCTTTCTCCGGTCGTCCCTCTATCACGGCCACGTAGGTCCGTTGCGTGATAGCCTCGCTCCAGTTGGACTGTAGTTGCTCTTTTACCTTCTGGTTCTTGGCGAACATCATGATACCCGATGTGTCTCGGTCCAGACGGTGCAAGACGAATATCTTGTTGCGAGGGTCGCATTCTTTCAAGTAATCGCTCAGTATACGGTAGGCCGTACGCTCCTTGATACGATCGGTAGATACGGATAGCAAACCTTCCCGCTTGTTGATCACGATGAGGTCATCATCTTCCCAAACAATTCTAAGTAACGGATTGTTGAATTCCACCTTCCCTCTTCCATAGTTGATCCCGACCGTATCGTTAGGGTTCAGCGGGGCATCGAACTGCCGGGTGACTTTCCCGTTTACCGAGATCTGTCCCCTGCTCAATAATCCTTTCACGGATGAACGGCTTTGTTCTTTTAATAACTCGAACAGGAAAGGTAGCAAAGTGTTACTTTCACCCACCGTTACCTGTCGTTCTTTAGAGGGTTTACGTCGATTATCCCCTCCTTTATACTCAGATCGCTTTCTCATATCTATTTTTTATAGTACGCGAAGATACAGGCATTTACGCGAAACTGCAATAGCGCGGAATAGAAAAACCGTTATAAATAGTTTGCTTGTTATAGGAATAAACCTTCAAATCCCCGGATGTAAAAGTAATTGCCATTCACTCTATTTTCAAAATAGCGTCGTGGTCCTTATAAATCACGTCGTGATCTATATAATCTACGACTTGGTCTTTACAAACCATGCCGTGGTTTATAGAATAGTGGTTTGTCCGAGAGAGAATGCCTATTGTCTCAGCCGACTATATTTCCCGATGCTCAGCGTTTTTTGTCTATATTTTTTGTACTTTCGCGGATCGAGAAATGTGTAAAGACTAATTAGTTATAAAAATATGGAAATCGCTAGTAAGTACAATCCCGCTGAAGTAGAGGGGAAGTGGTATCAGTATTGGTTGGATAACGGCTTCTTTAAGTCAAAGCCAGACGGCCGTGAGCCGTATACGATCGTAATCCCGCCCCCTAACGTCACCGGCGTATTGCACATGGGACATATGCTTAACAATACGATCCAAGATATCTTGGTTCGCCGTGCCCGTATGATGGGTAAGAACGCTTGTTGGGTACCGGGTACGGACCATGCCTCGATCGCTACGGAGGCGAAGGTAGTGAATCGTTTGGCCGGGCAAGGAATCAAGAAAACCGATCTGACGCGCGACGAGTTCTTGCGGCACGCTTGGGAATGGAAAGAAGAGCATGGCGGTATCATCTTGAAGCAGCTTCGTAAATTGGGGGCTTCCTGCGATTGGGATCGTACGGCGTTCACGATGGACGAGAAACGTTCGGAAAGCGTCATCAAGGTTTTTGTCGATCTATATAAGAAGGGCTTGATCTACCGGGGCGTGCGTATGGTGAATTGGGACCCTAAGGCGTTGACGGCCCTGTCCGATGAGGAGGTTATCTATAAGGAAGAGCATAGCAAGCTGTACTATCTTCGCTATAAGATCGTAGGCGAGGAGGGATACGCTGTTGTCGCTACTACCCGTCCGGAGACGATTATGGGAGATACGGCGATGTGTATCAACCCGAACGACCCGAAGAACCAACATCTGAGAGGAAAGAAAGTGATCGTTCCGCTGGTAGGCCGTGAGATTCCGGTGATCGAGGATGATTACGTGGATATAGAGTTTGGTACGGGCTGTTTGAAAGTGACCCCGGCACACGATGTAAACGACTATATGCTGGGCGAGAAATATAATTTGCCTTCTATCGATATATTTAACGATAACGGTACGTTGAGCGAGGCTGCCGGCCTGTATGTGGGCATGGATCGTTTCGATGTCCGCAAGCAGATCGAGGAAGACTTGCGTAACGCCGGTCTTTTGGAGAAGGTAGAGGCTTACGAGAACAAGGTGGGTTTCTCGGAGCGTACGAACGTGCCTATCGAACCGAAATTGTCTATGCAATGGTTCTTGAAGATGGAACATCTAGCCCAGATCGCCTTGGAGCCGGTCATGAAGGACGATATCAAGTTCTATCCGCCGAAGTTCAAGAACACCTACCGCCATTGGATGGAGAATATCAAGGACTGGTGTATCAGCCGTCAGCTTTGGTGGGGACACCGTATCCCGGCTTACTTCTTGCCGGAAGGTGGTTACGTGGTAGCCGAGACGGAAGAGAAAGCTTTGGAACTGGCGAAAGAGAAATGTGGTAACCCGAATCTGACCATGTCTGATTTGCGTCAGGACGAGGACGTATTGGATACTTGGTTCTCCTCTTGGTTGTGGCCGATCTCCCTGTTCGACGGTATCAATAACCCGGATAACGAGGAAATCAATTATTACTATCCGACCAGTGATTTGGTAACCGGACCGGATATCATCTTCTTCTGGGTAGCCCGTATGATTATGGCCGGCTATGAGTACAGAGGGAAAATGCCGTTCAAGAGCGTCTACTTTACGGGTATCGTTCGCGATAAGCTGGGACGTAAGATGTCCAAATCTTTAGGAAACTCTCCCGATCCGTTGCAATTGATCGAGCAATACGGTGCGGACGGCGTGCGTATGGGCTTGATGCTTGCGGCTCCTGCCGGAAATGATATTCCTTTCGATGATGCTTTGTGTGAGCAAGGACGTAACTTCAATAATAAGATATGGAATGCTTTCCGCTTGGTGAAGGGCTGGACGGTAGACGATACGATCGCTCAGCCGGAGGCTTCCGCTATCGCCGTGAAATGGTTCAAGATGCAGCTGGATAAGACGATTGCCGAGGTAGACGACTCTTTCAGTAAATATCGTCTGAGCGAAGCGATGATGGCTGTCTATAAATTGTTCTGGGATGAGTTCTCCTCATGGTATCTGGAGATGGTAAAACCGGGGTATCAGCAGCCGATCGACAAGGCTACTTATGAGGCTACGTTAGGTTTCTTCGATGCCTTGCTTCGTTTGCTTCATCCTTTCATGCCGTTTATTACCGAGGAATTATGGCAAGCCCTTGAGCCTCGTAAGGAAGGTGAGAGCTTGATGGTTGCCCAAATGCCGGAAGTAGCTGTTGCGGATAGCGCTTATTTGGATGCTTTCGAGATCGTGAAAGAGATCGTTGGTGGTGTCCGTACCATTCGTTTGCAAAAGAATATACCGAATAAGGATGCGCTGGAATTGCAGATCGTGGGTGAGCACAATGAGGCGTTCAACGCCGTAATCGCTAAGATGTGCAATCTCTCTTCCATCTCCAAGGTAGAGGAGAAAGCGGCCGGTGCTGTATCGTTCTTGGTCCGTACGACTGAATATGCCGTACCTTTAGGCAATCTGATCAATGTGGAGGAAGAGTTGGCTAAGCTTCAAGAAGAATTGAAATACCAAAAAGGTTTCTTGGCTTCTGTCATGAAGAAATTAGGCAATGAGAACTTCGTGAGCAAAGCCCCGGCGAAAGTAATCGAGATGGAGAAGAAAAAGCAAGCCGATGCCGAATCGAAGATTAAGTCTATCGAGGAAAGTATCGCTGCCTTGACAAAATAAATAGAACGGCCGTTTCTTTGAAATAAGAGCCTATATCAATCTTTTTTTGGTTGATATAGGCTTTTTGTTGTATAAGTTGAAAATGTGATATTAAACTTGTTTATGTTGATGTCTTGGCATTTAAATTTTTATTAACTTGCCGGGCATTGAATAATGGATAGTCGTGCTAACTTTTCAAGGTATATATGAAGAGATTGTTTTTTATTGGTTGTTGGACGTTGATTCTAACTTTGCTTATTCCGGATAGGGCGAAAGGTGACACGTTTGTCGATAGCTTACGAAGAGAAATCAAGGTTTTGCCGGATAGTAGTAAACTAATACGCTTGAACGAATTACTTTATGCCAATACGCATAACAAAGTATATAAAGTATATGCGGATTTGCTACTAGAAGAGGCACAGAGGCAACGTAACGATTATTACAAAGGAAATGCCTTACTATTCTTGATGCGTTATTACTATATGCAAGATCCGGATAGCTTGCGAATATATTTGAAAATAGCGGAACCCCTTTTCATCGCGACAAACCGGATCGAGGAATTATGTAGGGCGAAAGGATGGAATATCTATTCTTTAGCGAATGAGGGGATGCAGGGATTGGTAATCCGGGAGGTGGATAGCTTGAGGAATCTTGCGACCTATTTTAATTATCCGGATGGGGTGGATATGGCAAACCAAGCTTTAGCGAATTTCTATTTTAATATAGGATTGGATGAGGAGGGTATTCAATTAAGCCGGGAGATCTTATCTCGCATGGAAGAACGTAATGCCTCTAGGATGCGTTGGTATTACGTGTTACGGCTGTTGCTTACGAAGGATTTGCGATTGGAGTATTTGAATAAATTGGATTCTTGCATACAAGAGTGCGAGAAAGAGGACATTACTCAATTGGATGCGGAACATACTGTCGCTTTTTTAAAAGATCGCTATCATTATTACTCGGCCCAGTATTACGTGGCGGAAAAAGAGCCTTCCTTGGTTTATCAGCACTTGAGGATGATGGAGGATATCGAAAAGAAGAATAATATGAATGCCGAGCAAATCCTGCCTCAATTCCTTTGGATGAATTATTACGCTTTAGCGGGGAAATATGAGAAGGCCATTGATTTGGCGAACAAATTGGAACTAATGCTCTTGGATAAGAAACGCTTTAGTGATTGGGTCTCAGTGGAGGATTTTAAGGCGGATCTCTATTATAAGCTTGGAAGAGGGATGGAAGCGGCTAGGGCTTACAGAGATTCTAAAGAAGTGCACGACTCGATTATGCGGGTAAAATATTACGAGGATTTAGCGAAGTTGAAAACCCAACGAGAGGTGGAAAAACTAGAGATACAAAGTAAGAAACTGGAGCTAGAGGCGGAAAAGTCGCGTGTCCGTATCTTGATGCTTCGAGGAGGATTTGTCTTGGTGTTGTTACTATGTGCGGGCTTGGGTATAGTCGCCTATGCCCGTCATCGTGCGGGGATACGATTAAAGATCGCAAAAGAGAAAGCGGAGGAGGCGGATCACCTGAAATCTGCGTTCTTGGCAAACATGAATCATGAGATCAGGACGCCATTGAACGCCATCGTCGGATTCTCGCAGGTGATCGCCGATGAGGAAGATGCGGAAACTCGTCATGAACTCTCCAATATTATACAAAGTAATAATGAATTGTTGCAACGCTTGATAGAAGACGTATTGGATATATCGAAAATCGAGTCGAATACGTTGACTTTCGTTTTGGCGAATCATGAAATGAAGGCTTTAATGAAAGATATCTATAGTATCATTTTATTACGTATGCCCGAAAATGTAGAACTTCGATTGGATGATTGCCAACCTTTTACGCTTTATACCGATCGGAGTAGATTAACGCAAGTCCTCACTAATTTATTGACGAATGCTATCAAGCACACGAAAAAAGGTTATATTTGCTTCGGGTATGACGTGACGGAGCAGGAAATCCGCTTTTATGTGACGGATACAGGCGAGGGAATCCCGGACGACCAATTGGAACGGGTTTTCGATCGTTTTGTCAAGTTGACGCAATGGACCAATGGAGTCGGCTTGGGATTGGCTATCTCCAAGGCTTTGGTCACAAAGCTCGGCGGTCGTATAGAAGTGACTTCCCAGCAAGGGGTAGGCTCTACCTTTAGCGTTATTTTCCCAAGATAAACAGTATACATTATATATAATATTGTAATAGACCATGAAACACTCAAGACGTACATTTTTTAAACAAGGATTGGCGGGTGCCCTTTTATTAGGTACCTCCACGATCGCCCGGGCCGCTTTGCCGGACCCTGTAAAGCCAAAAGCCCCGAAGGCCGTAAACCCGTTCCATCTGGGAATGGCGGGATATACTTTCGTTAATTTTGATTTAGATACGACGTTGAAGACGTTGGAACGATTAGATATCCATTATCTTTGCATCAAGGATTTCCATTTGCCGTTGAATAGTACGGATGAGCAGATTAGGGCTTTTCATGATAAATGCGCTGCCCATAAAGTGACGGGATATGCCGTAGGTCCTATTTATATGAAGAGTGAGGAAGAGATAGATCGTGCGTTTGATTATGCGAAGCGGGTAGGAGTGAAGTTAATCGTCGGTGTCCCGAATTACGAGCTTTTACCCTATGTGGATAAAAAAGTGAAGGAGTATGATTTTCATTACGCTATCCACTTGCACGGTCCTGATATTAAGACGTATCCCGATGCTACGGACGTTTGGGAGCATACGAAGGATTTAGACCCCCGTATCGGTATGTGTCTGGATGTCGGGCATGACTTGCGAAACGGCTGTGATCCTGTCGCCGACTTGAAGAAATACCATACCCGGGTATTCGATATGCACATCAAGGACGTGACGGATTCTTCGAAGGCGGGAGTCGGGATCGAGATCGGTCGTGGAAAGATCGACTTCCCTGCGCTGATCCGTATGATGCGGGAAGTTAATTACACGGGAATGTGTAGCTTGGAATACGAGAAAGACATGAAAGACCCCTTCTTGGGGATCGCGGAGTCTATCGGCTATTTCAAGGCTGTGAGTGATTTGACATAATGTGGGGGCGTAAATCGCCCCCTTTTAAATAGATGAAGATGAGAAGCATTCTTTTTATAGGCATAGCGGGTTTGTTGTCCGCTTGTAGCACGATTAATTATGTAGGTATCGAGACGTATAATCCTGCGGAGGTGACGTTTCCTGAGAATGTCGCCAAGGTACTTATCGTAAACAATGCCGTCCCCCAACCGGAGGATGCGGTGACTAATTTGTACTGTTTCATGAATATATTATTGTTTCGTTAACGTTC
>ERZ791718.1287-NODE-1287-length-10299-cov-1.988286_pt1 | contig 10299 bp, 3 predicted proteins | sample MGYA00510349_ERZ791718 | MGnify/ENA primary metagenome ERZ791718 (study PRJEB30046, sample SAMN00715136) | human gut metagenome | study: EMG produced TPA metagenomics assembly of the A metagenome-wide association study of gut microbiota in type 2... | reverse complement strand
CTGAATGCCACAATTGCCAGTTAATGACAAACACGCCAGCAAGAAATACCACCAGTGCCAGAGAAAAGGCAATCCATGCATTTCGCCGCTTTATCTCTTTCATTTATTTAGCGTGCTAAGGTAATTAGGCATAAAGGGAACCGTCTATCTGGCGTTAAAGGCTTTTCAATGATCGTAGAAGGGGGAAATCTTTCGCGATGATTGAGCATATTAAAAATATGATCCATATCACAATACCCACTGGCAAGGCCGCTTACCGCATGTAACAACGGCAGATTTTTCCACCGACCGTTCCAGCAAAGAATCCGTCACACTTGAGACCGGCAGACTGCCTAAAACAGGAAGAAAATATTTGTGCAGAGTGTACTGATAATGAGCATATGTGGATTCTTTGACACTCTGCCTGAGAGCCGTAAGCCAGAGCGCTGCCAGTTCTGAAAAATGCATCGACTTCCCGGAGAGCTGATAGAATCCGGACAGAGCTTTCTGCTTGATCAGTTCTTCCCGGACTTCGCTGTACGCATACCCATACAGGTACCCCCATACGGGCTTTCCTTCGGCGGTGCGCCCTTTGATATAACGCCCCTCCCAGCGGCCGTCTTTTCGCTTATGGATGTTTTCTCCTCGTTTTGCCATCTGAATGCCTCCCTTTACTTGACCCTTGTTTGACTCCTTGTGAGCAAAGAAACGCTTCCGTAATTTCCATAAATTGCATTTCTTGTCTAAAATCGGATGAAATCGCATTAGAATGTTGTTTTTTTCTCCGTCAATTTGGAATGATACAAGGTATTTCTATTGAAGTGCTGGTAAATTCATGATAAAATAAGGCGAGAATTGGTACAAGGTGAGGAATAAGAGGTATCTTCCATGATTCAAATGGAGGATACTCCTTGATTGCGGCAGGAGGAGTATATGGCTTTATTAGATGCTGTTGAAATGCAGTGGAAAAAGCTCGACTCATGGCAGCACCAGGATGGCTGAGTGAGAACCAAAGAAAACAATTGAAGGAGTTATTGGGGTATTATGTCAAAATTTCAGCATGATGTGATGTTGAAGATCGTAAAAATCATCGATTTGGTAATGATCACAATTCCGTTTGCACTTTGTTGGGAGCTGTATTATTCGTATCAGGTCTATGCAAAGTTTGGCTGGAGGGGCAACTGGACCATGATCGGTCTGTTTGCGGTGTTGTTCTTTCTGTTGGGTAAAGTCTACGATGCGTTCTGGATGTCTTTGCAACGCATTTCAGAGTTGATCTATGGACAGGTACTGGCAGCCATGGCAACCGATGGCATTCTGTATGTTGTCATCTGCCTGATGGCCCGGCGGCTCTGCAATCTTCTGCCGGGCATCGCAGCGATTGCCGGACAGATCCTGATGGCCTCAATCTGGGCGAAGTTGGCGCATGGATGGTACTTTAATACATTCCAGGCCCAGCCGACTGCAGTCGTTTATGATGTTCGTCATGGATTGGAAAAACTCATCAATGAGTACGGTCTTTCAAAAAAATACGATGTCAAGATGACCTTGAACGTTGAGGAATGCCTGAACGACCTGAGCCTGCTGGATGGAATGCAGAGCGTGTTCATCAGCGGTGTTCACAGCCATGAGCGCAACATCATCCTAAAATACTGTGTGGGGCAGGGCATCAATGTGTTCGTGATCCCTCGTGTGGGCGATGTGATCATGAGCGGTTCCCAGCCGATGCACATGTTCCACCTGCCTATGTTGCGTGTCGGTCGCTATATGGCAAGCCCGGAATACCTGTTTGTGAAGCGAACAATGGATATTGTGATCTCTCTGATTGCGCTGATCATTCTCAGCCCGCTCTTCCTGATTACAGCCATTGCAGTCAAATCGGACGGTGGCCCTGCGTTCTATAAGCAGGTTCGTCTGACCAAAGATGGTAAGCAGTTTGAGATTCTGAAATTCCGCTCGATGCGTGTGGATGCCGAAAAAGACGGTGTGGCGCGTCTTTCCACTGGTGACAAAGACGACCGTATCACGAAGGTCGGTCATATCATCCGCGCCTGCCGTCTGGACGAGCTGCCCCAGCTTCTCAATATCTTGAAGGGAGACTTGTCCATTGTAGGCCCACGCCCGGAACGCCCTGAGATCGCTGCCCAATATTGCGAAGAGATGCCAGAGTTTGCGTTGCGGCTTCAGGCCAAGGCTGGTCTGACCGGTTATGCGCAGGTGTACGGAAAATACAACACGACACCGTATGATAAGCTGCAGATGGATTTGATGTACATTGCGCATCCCAGCATTGTGGAAGATCTGAAGATTATGCTGGCTACCATCAAGATCCTGTTTATGCCGGAGAGCACGGAAGGCGTGGCAGAGGGGCAGACTACGGCGATGGGACAGGAAGAGTGTGAGGAGACTGGAGAATGAAAGTTGCGGTAGTATCGATTGGTAGTTTTGATACACAATACTCGGACTATCATATCATGCGTGATATTGTCCTCGGCCTTCTGGAGCGAGGACATGAGGTGAATTTAATTCAGAAGCAGTATTTGGATACGCCACAGTATCCGCAGCAATTTGAAAAGTACTTAAAAGGTCAGCTTCAAGTACAAAATATTCGTTTTGAAAAGAAGGCAAAGGCTGATTTAAAGGCTCGTTATTTGGCAGATCTATCCTATTATAAACAAGCTTGTACACTAATGAAAAAAGACAAGCCGAATAAGATCTTTCTTCAGTCCAATAATACTGCATTTTTTACAGTGTTCTACGTAAAGCACATTTTAAGATGCCCGATTCTCTATAACGAACAGGATATCTTCCCGGAGAATGCTTTTTTTGCGGGCATTCTTTCTGAGAGCAGTCCGGTCTACAAAGTGGCTCATGCGCTGCAAAAACTCGGTCTTGGCAAGGTTTGCGCTCTCTGCCTTCAGTGCGGCTGCCTTGAGGGTCTCCTGATACTCCTGCTCCCGGCGCAGCTGCTGCTCCCGGTAGCGCCGGGCGGTCTTGCCGCGCAGCAATTGCAGCAGGAACAGAACGACCATGTAAGCAAAGGCAGCCATGCTCACATCGCGCATGGTAGAGACATATACCTCCTGCTCCGGGCGGTAAACATAGATATAAAAACTGCGTCCCTGCCCTACGATGCCGTAGGCGTACTGCTGCCCGGTGGCGCTGTGCACATGGATCACGCCGCCATCGGTGCTGCGCGCCTTTAGGGCAGAAAGGGTGGGGTTTTCTTCCACAGTGGTGGGCTGGAGTGAAGACGTTTGGGATTTTGCTCCTCTGAAAGAAGGAAAAACTCCAATCCTTAGAAACAATGACTCAAATATGACGACAATGCTCCAGACAAAGGAAATCGCATCGGCAGCCGACCTGAAGAATATTAAAAATGATTTGTCAGGTGTGTATGTTCTGACTACAGATATCGATATATCGGAATCAGCGTCGGGAACAGCGGTTATCCCGGGAATATTTAAAGGAACATTAAAAGGAAACGGCCATCAGATCATCGGTCAGAAGATTCCGTTGTTCGATACGTTAGATGGAGCGACGATTGAAAACGTGAAGCTTGTACAAGGCGAGATCAATCAGAAGGGAACAGATAAAGTTGCGGCTCTGGCAAAAACTTCACAGGCAGACACTCTTATCAAAGACGTATATGTCAGAGATATGAGCGTTACGGGACAAAGTAATGTAGCAGGTCTTGTTGCAAGTATGAATAAGACAACTGTAGAAGAATGTTCTGTCAACGCCACAGTAAACGGAAAACGTGCAGGTGGATTTGCGGCAGAGATTTTAGGAGATTCAGTCGTTAAAAACAGTTATGCAAGAAGAACGGCGGATAAAGAGACATTCGCAGCAACTGAAGGCGACCTGCAGGGCGGATTTGCGGCTGTCATTAAAAAGTCAGAGCTGATCAATAACTTCAGTGAGCTTACATTAAGTCAAAAGGCAGAGGAAAAACCGGAAGAGACACCGAAAAAATCATCTGAAAAAGCGGCGAAAACGGCATGTATGGTCGGTAATTTCGTTGCAGAAAGCGGAGTAGGATCAGAAGCGGTTACAAAAGCAGAGCACAATATTTCCTTTGGTCCGAAGGAATATTCTTTTGCAGGAAACAGTACGGCGGAAAATGTTTTAACGAACTATACAGAGAACTACGAGTATACAGGAAGCGTTTCAAATGATGAGGGAACTCAAACTCCTGAACATACAGGAAAAATCGATAAAGCGACAGCAGCGCAGATTACAAATAAAACCTTCTATATAGATACACTTAAATGGGATGAGAAGATCTGGTATCTGGATGATGTGGCAGGTGGAAAAAGACCTCGTTTAAAGGCAGAAGGTGATGTTTACGGAGCTGAGGAAGAAGATACTTCAAAAGGAGAGGACTCGGAAGGAGATTCAAACAACGCGTCTTCGCAAGAAGTAGTTTACATACAGGCGCCGGTACAGGATGAAGAAACGGAAGAGCCGCAGATGGCAGGAGAGACTCCGGCAGAAGTGATCAGTTTTATCGCGCAGAAAAATGCAGAAGAGATTGCGGCTATGGACAGTCTGGAATCTGTAAAGGATTATCAGGCAGATCGAAAACTGATTTATGAAAACTTGCGGTTGTTTATGCCGTTCTATACATATGAACAGATCGTCAAAGACGGAAATAAGGTTGATCCGTCGCATGTATTAAATAAAAAGACGGTGCTTGCGGTCTATCCGATGGATGACCGTGGCAACAGAATTGTGGCATTATCCGATAAGACAGTTCAGGATATAAAAAAGATCCGTATTCAGTTTACAGATGAAACAACACCGTTGATCTATAATATTACATATATTGATACAAGGGAAAATATTGCTTCGTACAAAGTAGCGCAGATCCCTGTTCACTTTAACTTTAGAAACTATGTTGTCAGTACGACAACAACGCAGTTTAATAAACTATTGACTGCGGCAAAGGGATATGATTTTGACGGAGATATTGAAACGAGAGTTTCTCAAAAAGACAGCGCTTCTGTATTGTCGGTATACCGGAAAAATTATAACAATGTTGTCAAATCAGAGATGGAGCAGGTGCTTATTTCCATGGCGGCATCAAATCCGCAGTATCCGGTAAATACTACAAATAAAGCAGCAGAACTGATGGTAGAGGAAAATCTTATCGCAAATGGATATCTGAAGGACTTCCTCTATGCGTATAACTATATAGACCGTTGGTACGATTTTCAGATCGGCGGTATTAATATAAGAGACGTTGTGCTTTTTGACAACTCGATCTTAAAATCGGGCAAATCTCCGCGCAATCTTGTGGCAGAGATCGTACAGCTTAGCAGCACCGGGGGACGTCAGGGAAATAGTACGCCGTCCTTCTACATCAACCGGATCTCACAGTATACGGGAATTTCAAACGTCGCTTCTTTCGTAGAATATTTTATGACTGCATACGCAGGATACACGGATGTAAACGACTGGATCATTGATAATTTCCAGGGCGGATTCATCGTAGAAGCAAGAGCGAATAATCCGAAGATCGATTCCAGATTATGGAGAATACTGAAAAACAATACGGTACAGAGAAACAACGAGCTGATCCTTCCGGTATTGTCTTATAAGACATCGAAGAACTTGTATCTGGCATCGTTCCCGACATCTCTTGTATATGGAAACTTGCAGATTTACAACGGATATCAGAATACAGATGAGTGGAGACAGCAGAAGAAGCAGCAGGTGATCAATCAGATCAATGATTTCAAGACAAGCTATGATAACTTCGTGGACGTTGCAGAAAACGGAGCACAGTCAATTAATAAAAGTAAATTCCTGATCGTCGATTCCTCTGCAAATAAAGATCACAGTCAGGATGTATTTCAGGAATTTTACAAACCGCTGCAGACGATGTGGAAGAGCAACAACGGAGCGGTAGCCGTAATATTCGGAAATCCGAATTATGATTACATTTATTATAACAGCTCTAACTTTATCGGAGATCTGACCGTCTTAAACCATGAGATGGGTCATGTGACAGATATGTGGATCTGGATGGAGAATAAAGGAAAACGTCCGGGACGTAACGGAGAGGACTATTCTAACGGATATGCGAACCAGGCAAACGTCGATTACAACATGAACTTTATGAAGACGTATGCAAGAGACGGCTCGATGGTGACAAACCTGACTCCGGACAGAATCAATACACAGGAAGAATTTAAAAGCTATTACAAAGAAGTGTTCGAGACGATCTATACGTTGGATTATCTTCAGGGCAAAGCGTACCTGGAGTTGACGCCCGCACAGCAGTCGGCGATCACATCGCAGCACAGATATGGAACGACGAACAATTACCAGAGTCGGAATCAGTCAAACAGTACATGGAGAACGATCGGCGCCGCCGAGCTTGAGAATATGAATCTTAAGACGTTGGACGATCTTTGGGATAATCAGCTGACGATCAGACCGGGACATCGGTTCGATCTTAGAAGTATGAACGATGTCGGCGTGAATAATCTCGGGGCATATCAGATCGACAGAGTGTGCTATGCAAGCTGGTACGTGCCTTACGTTGACGGAGGAACGCCGAATGCCCAGACATTTAGAAGAAACGGATACGAACTCGGCGGACTGTACGGATACAGCGACGGTCTTGTAGAGTATTTAAGTAACCGTACACAGACAGGAGATCTTGCATATTTCAAAAAGAAAATGCAGGATGAGAATTTCTCCTTTGAAACATACAGAAAGAATAAAAATAAAGAGATCGAAGAAAAGATCAAAAAGCAGAAAGAACAGGGCAACGCATATTTTGACGAGGAAGCGCTGATCGAATATTTGAAACAAAATATGATCAATTACGGAAATGGTATTAACTCCGGCGTTTCAACCGGAAACAATACGCTCAACAATATTAAAGAATCAAGAGAAAACGTATTCCGTTATCTGCAAAGAATTACGGATGAGTTCAGAAGTCCGGTTTACGCAGATACGGCAGAGTCAAGACATGCGGTAACGATTTCCACAGGGCAGGAGCTGATCGAGAAGATAAACGAGAACCCGAACGGATTCTATGTTCTTGAAAAGGACATTTCTATGGCGGACATTAATCTGACAGGAGAAGTTTATATTGACAAGACGTTTATCGGAAAACTGCAGGGGAACGGTCATAAGATTACAGACGCGCAAGGACCGCTCTTTGCAAAGATCGCCAACTCTTACGTTTCCGATCTTACGATCGTAAATAAAGAAGGCGAGACAAAGGACTGGTTCGGAAAGACAAAACAGTATACGATCATTGTCAATGAGCAGAAAAAAGAAACCGTTCAGGAAATTAAGACTTTAGAAGAATTAAAAACAGTCGGACAGAACAAATATACAAAATATGTGCTGAAAAACGATATTGACGCGTCATCCGTAACGACAGAGACGGCGGTTGTCAAAGGCATCTTCAAAGGAGAGTTCGACGGAGGCGGATTCACGATCAAAGGACTGAAAAAACCATTGTTTGAAAAAGTTCAGGAAGGAACAGTCCGCAACTTGAAGATCGAAAATGCAGAGATCAACAGTACAGAAGAAAGCAGCAAAAACGCAGTTATCACAAAAGAATCAAACCACGCTGTCTTTGAAAGCCTGAACCTGGCGGATATCAAAGTCAGCGGAGTGAGCTACAATGCGGTAGTGACAGGATATGATTATACAAGCTCTGTTTTCTCGAAAATACAGATCCGCAATGCGCAGATTACAGGTACGAAAAATTATAACGCCGTTTTGGCAGGCCGCGCATCCGGGTCGCAGATTCAGGATGTCTCTGTAATCGGAAGCAGTGTTGCACTTAGCGGAACAGACTGCGGCGGATTCATCGGAGAAGGCAAAAACGTGACGATCAGTCGCGTGTACAGCGATGCGGATATGACCGTTAATACATACACAGACGATAAGAACCGTACGCAGAGCGCCGGATTCATCGGCAATCTTACAGGCAAGAGCAGCGTAGAATATGTATTTGCGGCAGGAAAAGTAGACAATAAAACAAGCGAACAGCTTTATAACTTCATCGGTACGCCGGACGCGCTGAAAACGATGGTGAAAAACAGTTTTGTTATCCAAAACGCAGGCGGAGTATCGAATATCACAGACGGCGTAGGACAGGAGATCTTGCGTGAAGTAACGTCTCAAGAGGCGGCAACGTCAGATTTCTACAAAACATCAATGACTCTGAACGAAGAGACATGGAACTTGAGTTTAGTTCCGATGAAAGGTTATCCGGAACTGAAAGGAATGGAGAAGCGAGAGGTCATCTCCGTAAAAACGGCGGAGGACTTCATGAAGATGAAAGACTTCCCGACTCAGGAATACCGTCTGAAAGCAGACATCGATCTGTCAGGAACAGAACAGACAGGAAGCGTGATACCGGAATTTTCCGGTGTGCTCGACGGAGAGAATCATAAGATCACCGGTCTGAAAGCGCCGCTGTTCGGTCAGTTAAGCGGTACGGTGTCGAATGTAGCCATTGATGCAGGTGCGATTGAAATCGGAAACAGCGTAGATACGACTGTCGGTATATTTGCGAATACGATGACAAACGCAACTGTTGAAAAAGTCATGATCGCAAACGGAAGCATCAGCAGTACAGCAGGAAAAGCGGCGGGATTCGCAGGAACTGTGACAGACTCAACTGTGAAAAATATTTTCATTCAAGGAAGAGTAAATGCAGTTTCGACAGCGTCCGGTTTCGCAGAAACGTCCCACCATTCGGTTATGGAAAATATCTATGCAAACATAGACGTAAACGGGGCAGACGGCGCAGGATTCCTTGTGAACAGTACAGGTGAAAATAGTTACAAAAATATCTGTTCAATAGGAAACGTCGCAGAAAACATGTATAAACTGGCAAAAACAGACATCACGTTTACAAATGCTTATGAGTTGTCGGCAGCAGACGGAATCAGCTCTGCGGCAGAAGCAAACGGCGTGAAAACGATCGGAAAAGAAGTGTGGACGAAAGCGTTCTATACAGAAACACTTAAGCTAGATATATCCGTATGGGATGTAGAGAATGCAGAGACGAACGGATATCCGTTGTTGAAAGAGTTCAATGTGAACTTATCTCCGATGACTGTGGAAATTCAAAAACCGCAGGATATCCGGAAGCTGAACAAACTGCCGGAAGGAAGATTTACGATCACGGCAGATCTGGATTTCACAGAGTACGGCGCGGCAGAAATTACAGAAAACATTGCGGAAAACAGCATAGAAAACAACGCAGATATAAACGCGGCTGACAGCGTGGAAAACAGCGCGGAAAATCATGCGGAAGAAACAGCGCAGGCAGGAACGTGCCTTGTGACAGAGACGTTTACAGGAAGTATAAACGGAGGCGGCCACAAAGTAAGCGGCATGAAGAGCGCGATGTTCAAACAGCTTTCAGGAAAAGTAGAAAACCTTGAATTTAGAAATATTCTTGTGGATAATGAAACAGCAGGAGCAAATGTGCTTGCGGAAACGACGCACAATGCAAATGTGAAAAACGTACATTTCAACGGAATTACACTGCGAGGCGCAGGGTACACAGGTATGATTGGAAAAGATACAGGATCGACATTTAGTCAGATCAGTGTACAGAACGCAGACGTGACGACAAGAGCCGATTATGCAGGTGTGTTCGCGGCAAATGCGGCAGGAACTCAAATTTTCGATGTGCTGATCACAGATACAGAAGTGGCAACGTCGAACGCTTATGTGGGAGGATTCATAGGAAACGCTGAGAGAATCACCGCACAGAAAGTATTCGCAGATGCAGAGCTGGATATTCCGTATACTGTTTCCCCGCAAAATACGGCGGCGTTTATCGGTCAGGCATCGGAAGACAGCAAGATTCAATATAGTACGGCGGCAGGCGGCGTCTATCCGGAAGATCCGTCGTCAACAAGATATAAGCTGACGCATATGGATAACAGCTCTAATCTGAATGAACTAAAGGCATTTACAAATTGCTTTATTAACACAGATACGCCGGGATACGACAGCATAGCAAACGATCCGAAAGGTGTGACGCACGAAGCGCTTTGCGGTACAGAGTTCTATACAAATGAGATGCGCTTGTCTCAGGACGTATGGGATCTGTCGGATGTGGCAGGAACAGGAACGCCAAGCTTGAAGACGATGCCGGAAGAAGACGTGAGAGCGCCGGAGACAGCGCCGACGCCGGAAGAAGAAATACCTATGCAGGAAACAGCTCCGGAAGGATATACAGAGATCCGAACGGCAGAAGAACTGCTCGCGATCCGAGACAGTTCGGATAAATATATTTTAATGAGCTCGATTTCACTTTACGATGCA
>ERZ791718.1284-NODE-1284-length-10303-cov-2.344750_pt1 | contig 10303 bp, 10 predicted proteins | sample MGYA00510349_ERZ791718 | MGnify/ENA primary metagenome ERZ791718 (study PRJEB30046, sample SAMN00715136) | human gut metagenome | study: EMG produced TPA metagenomics assembly of the A metagenome-wide association study of gut microbiota in type 2... | reverse complement strand
TAGTTGAGCGAGAGTTTAGCCATACATGTGTACCATCGGCCAAGATGACCTCTGCCCGTTGTCCGGCTGGTACATGAATAGTTTGCATTTGTGCCTTGTCTGGTTGTTGTGTCAATAGTTGTTTACTACCCCAAAAACCAACCAAAAAGATGGCTGCGATCTTTAAGAGCTCGATAGTTATTTTTTGTATTGAGAAATGTCTCTTTCTAACGGAATATTTCTCGTTTGTATCACTTTGCCAAAGCTAGAAATTCACGCATATTCTCCGGGCTTTCGTCCAACCATGACGCTACTTTCAGTCTCTCTTCTTCGGAAACCTCACCTCTTATATATCGTTGTAGTAATTGCTCCATGAATATCTATTAATTTCGCTTTGTATTATAAAAACGATACAATGAGGTAGATCCCTAGTGGAAAAGCGAAAAAAATTAAGAAAAAAGAAAATAAAATAAGGGCAGGTAATCTTTTAGGTTGATACGTAATACCTTTAATGCCTTAGTTATATGATATTCTACTCCTTTTGCAGTAATGTTGGTCTCTTCCGCTATTTCTTTCACGGTTTTATTCTCGAAACGACTCATCTCGAATATCCGGCGGGTTTGCTCGGGCAATGATTGTAGTGTATTGTGTATGATGGTTTGTATTTCGTGAGAGAATATTTCTTCTGGATCACATGCTTCAAGTGTCGATATACGAATATTGAGTTCACGATCATTAAGTTCCATGATGTTTTCAATGGCGGATTCGTGGATTACTTTATGTCGTAAATAATCTAAGGCTTTGTTTTTTAATATGGTTAGCAGAAGAGTTTCTGAGGTCTCTGCCTCTTGTGATAGGGATAATCTCCAATATTTCACGAGAGATTCTGCCACGATATCTTCTGCCGCCATATCGTCGTGTACATATGATTTTGTAAACAGAAATGACCGTCGGTAATTTCGTTCATAGATACTATTGAAATCATCTCCTTTCATTTTCAATGTAGATTGGATGACAAATGTAGAAATTTTTGGATAGAAAAACAGTATTGGGCTAAAAAAGATGTTAAGAACAGATTGAGCGGTGAAAAATGGATATCTTTGTGAAAAGCATTAAATCATTAGGTCTTATGGATATAGGAATGCGGAACTACGATCTTCGGACTTTAATTGATGATGTGGAGGCGGAAGCCTCGTCTTTCTTATATCGGGAAGTTTGTTCGGGAATTGAGATCTGGAGATGTGGATGCCTTCCTCACTCGTTTAAAAGCCTTTTTCGCTGATTTCCCTTATGAGTTAAAGGCTAAAACGGAGTGTCATTATCAAGTAGTGTTTTATCTGGTGTTTAAATTGATGGGACAATTCTGTGATGCGAAGGTGCGCGGTGCGAAGGGACGTGCGGATGCGGTAGTAAAGACGAAAGATTATATTTATGTTTTTGAGTTCAAGCTGGACGGTTCCGTGAAAGATGCCTTGAGGCAGATTGACGAGAAAGGTTATCTGCTGCCTTATGAGGCTGATGGGCGTGAACTGGTGAAAATAGGTGTTTCCTTTAGTAAAGAGGATCGGAATCTGGGTTGTTGGGAGATTGTTTAGACCTGCGCTAAACCACTAGAATAAAGTTTCCCAAGTGAATAACTTATCACTTCCTAACTCGTAAGCTTGTGGCTTGACAAGCCGTAAGTTATTCACTTAACACTTCGATAATTAACAATAAGTCTTATTTGAAACTGCTTGTTTAATTCGTTGATAAATAGCTTTTTATAAACATGTGCATGTTTTACTCCAAACACGTACGTGTTTTGATGAAAAGTAAAAGTTTTTTGAACCAGTCTCTCTGCCATTCCCAGAATGGTGAGATATTGGCTTCTGTATATGTTAAAAATCATCCTATATACGAAACATCTCTATAATCCGTTGTTATATGAAGGATTATCGATATTTTTGTAAATAAACTAGGTAAGCATATGGCAGCGAAGAAAGACAGAGTACTTTGGGCGGATGACGAGATTGATTTGTTGAAACCGCATATCTTGTTCTTGCAGGACAAAGGGTATGAGGTCGTTCCGGTGGTGAGCGGGCAAGACGCTATTGACTGCTGTAAGGAACAATCGTTTGATATTATTTTTCTCGATGAGAATATGCCTGGCTTGACTGGGTTGGAGACGCTGTCGCATATCAAGGAGATCGCTCCGAATGTGCCGGTCGTGATGGTGACTAAAAGTGAGGAGGAAAGTATCATGAATCAGGCGATCGGAAATAAGATCGCGGATTATTTGATCAAACCGGTAAATCCCAACCAATTGCTTCTCTCTATCAAGAAGAATGTCCATAAGAACGTGATTATCTCCGAGACGACCACGGTGGGTTATCAGCAGGAATTCGGTCGTATTGGTATGCAAATCAATGATTCCTTGACCACAGACGACTGGATGGAGGTCTATAAGAAACTGGTGTACTGGGAACTGGAACTGGAAAGCAGCCAAGTGGCAATGACAGATATGCTCCGTATGCAGAAGGAAGAGGCCAATAACGCTTTTGCCAAATTCGTGAAGAAGAATTATGTGGACTGGATACAGAATCCGGCCGATCGCCCGTTGATGAGCCCCGACCTGTTTAAGAAGAAAGTCTTCCCAATGTTGGATAATGACGGGAAGGTTTTCTTTATATTGATCGATAATTTCCGGCTGGATCAATGGCGGGTGGTAAAAGAATTGCTTACTGAGTATTTTACGTTTGACGAGAGCTTGTATTATAGCATACTGCCAACCGCCACGCAATATGCCCGCAACTCCATATTCTCGGGCTTGATGCCTTCGCAAATAGAGCAGATGTTTCCGGATTTGTGGGTGGATGAGGAGAGCGAGGAAGGTAAGAATTTGAATGAGGCTCCATTGATTCAAACCCAGATCGATCGGTTCCGTAAGAAATATACCTTCTCATATAATAAAGTACACGATTCCCAATATGGAGAGAAATTGTTGGCTACGATCCCTTCTCTTACTCGTAATCAACTGAATGTGATTGTGCTGAACTTCGTGGATATGCTTTCGCATGCTCGTACGGAGAGTAAGATGATCCGTGAGTTGGCGCAAAGCGAGGCAGCCTATCGCAGCTTGACTAAATCATGGTTCCAGCACTCTTCTACGCTCGAGTTATTCAAACGAATCGCCGAGCGGGGAGGAAAAGTAATCGTTACGACCGATCATGGAACGATCCGGGTAACGAATCCGATCAAGGTGATAGGTGATAAGAATACGAATACCAATCTACGCTATAAAGTAGGCAAGAACTTGAATTATAACCCGAAAGAGGTATTCGAGATCCGGGATCCGGAAAAAGTAGGACTTCCCTCCCCGAATCTAAGCAGTAAGTATATTTTCGCCTACGGAGAGAATTTCTTCGCTTATCCGAATAATTATAACTATTACGTATCCTATTATAAAAATACATTCCAGCACGGAGGAATCTCGATGGAGGAGATGTTGGTGCCGTTTATTACGATGGAACCGAAATGATAATATGCCGAAAAGTTGCGTATATCATAAATATCACGAACTTTGCAGTCCATATAAACTGTAAACACGAATGCTATGAGCATACTGAAAATAGAAAGTTTGGATAAGATCCATGAGGCGGCTAAGGAGTTTATCGCCGGGATGGATGATCGTACGGTCTTTGCCTTCTATGGTCCGATGGGGGCCGGTAAGACTACCTTTATCAAGGCGATCTGTGAGGAATTGGGTGTGGAGGATGTGATCAACAGTCCCACATTCGCTATTATCAATGAGTACCGTAGCGATACGACGGGAGAATTGATTTATCATTTTGATTTTTACCGGATCAATAAATTGAGTGAGGCGGAGGATATCGGAACAGAGGATTATTTCTATAGCGGAGCTTTATGTTTTATCGAATGGCCGGAGAAAATAGATGAGTTGTTGCCCGGAGATGTGGTAGATGTAACGATCTCGGAGAATCCGGACGGTTCACGTACTGTAGAGGTTAAGTAAGTCTATGGATCCTTCCGAATACTTTATCTTATCCTTGTTTATCGCTTTGGGATTGTTCTCAATCGTAGCGGCGATCTGTAATTTTGATTGGTACTTTAAAACCAGCGGGGCGATGACTTTCGTGAACTGGTTCGGTCGTGGCGGCGCACGTATCTTCTATGCGTTGTTGGGAATCGGGCTGATCGCTTGTGGGGCGCTGGGACTTATGTATTGGTGATAAAAAGTAAATTATACTTACTTGTCCTAGTAAGTATAATCAAAATGCCTAAGTAAGTATAACTTCGTTGTCTGATGAAGTTATACTTACTTTGAGAAAGGCCCTATTCCGCTAATTGGAAATCAAGTTGCTTACGTTCCAGATTCGCTTGCGCTACTTTGATAGTGATAGGGTCTCCCAAACGATATTGACGTTTTTTACGACGGCCCAATAAACAATAATTCTTCTCATCAAACTCATAGTAATCGTCATCCAGATCACGGATTGGTACAAGCCCCTCGCATTTATTCTCGTTCAGTTCTACGTAAAGTCCCCATTCGGTGACACCGGAGATAACGCCGTCGAATACCATGCCGAGCTTATCCTGCATGAATTCTACTTGCTTATATTTGATGGATGCACGCTCTGCGTTGGCGGCGACTTGCTCCATGCTGGAACAATGATCGCATAAATCCTCATACTTCTTTTGTATAACACTACGGCCACCGGCTAGATAACGTTCCAGCAATCGGTGTACCATCATATCCGGATAACGGCGGATAGGAGAGGTGAAATGTGTATAGTATTCGAAAGCCAAGCCATAGTGGCCGATATTCTCCGTGGAGTAACGGGCCTTTTGCATGGCACGGATCGCCACTGTCTCGATCAAGTTCTCTTCCGGCTTTCCTTGTACATTGTCTAATAAGGAGTTAATTCCTTTGGAGACATCCGTCTTCGTACCGTCTGTTTTCAACTTATAGCCGAAGCGACGGATAAAAGAGGCGAAATTCTCCATTTTATCTGGGTCTGGAAGCTCATGGATACGATAAACAAATGTCTTCTTTGTCTTTCCTTTAGGAGGACGGCCCACGAACTCGGCTACGGTACGATTTGCCAATAGCATAAACTCCTCGATTAACTTATTTGCGTCTTTTGAGATCTTGAAATAAACACGGACCGGTTTCCCTTGTTCGTCGATCTCGAATTTAACCTCATAGCGGTCGAAGTTGATAGCGCCACTCTTGAAACGGCGTTCCCGCAATTTCTTGGCAAGGTCGTTCAAGGCTAGAATCTCCTCTTTATAATCTCCCTCGCCGGTTTCGATCACCTCTTGTGCCTCCTCATAGGTAAAGCGGCGGTCGCTCTTGATGATCGTGCGGCAGATCCGGGAGTTTTGTACCACGGCATCGCTATTTAGTTCGAAGACAGCGGAGAAGCATAATTTTTCCTCGTCGGGACGTAAAGAGCATATTTGGTTGCAAAGTCGCTCGGGAAGCATCGGTATCGTACGGTCTACCAGATAAACGGAAGTCGCACGGCTTTGTGCCTCTTTATCGATGACACCGTCCGTTTTCACATAATGTGTTACGTCGGCGATATGTACGCCAACCTCCCAGTTCCCGTTATCCAAACGGCGTGCGGAAAGGGCGTCGTCGAAGTCTTTCGCGTCCTTCGGGTCGATCGTGAAGGTTGTTATCCCCCGGAAATCCTCCCGGTTCTCAATTTCCTCCGGAGAGATCGCTTCCGGGATCTTATCCGCCGCTTTCTCTACCGAGGAAGGATATTTGTAAGGCAATCCGAATTCGGCAAGGATCGCGTGCATCTCGGCGGTATTCTGTCCGGCGATACCTAATATATCGATGACCTCACCCAGTGGATTCTTGGCTTCATCCGGCCATTCCACGATACGTACGATCGCTTTGTCGCCGTTCTTGCCCCCTTTCAGTTTATCCTTAGGGATGAAAATATCGTTTGCCAACGTCTTGTTTTCCGTAATCAAGAAGGCAAAGCCTTTAGCTACTTGAAGTTTACCTACGAAAGTACGCTCCTTGCTCTCAAGGATTTCCACGACCTCACCTTCCGGCTCGGCACCTTTACGTTTGGCGAAAAGCTGTACTTTTACTTTGTCTCCATCCATGGCATGTCCGGAATTACGTTCAGCGATAAATACCGGCGTACCTCCGTCTTCAGGGATGAAAGAATTCTTTCCATTGCTGCGGCGTGCGAAAGTTCCTACGGCTAGGGTTCCCAATCCGTTGAGACGGTAACGGCCACGGTCGATCTCGGTGATGATATCCTCGGCGGACAAGTCATACAGGATGTCTACCACCTGCAATTTCTGCACTTGGTTCTCGACTCCGATGATCTTGCTGATTTGTTTATAGTTGAAAGGTTCCTTGGGAGCGGATTGGAAAACGGAAATGATGGCTTGGATCATCGCTTCTTTTTTCATACGTTTACCAGATCCTTTGTCCTTTTTGCCTTTTTTCTCTTTGTTATCTTTTTTTGCAGGTTTATTCTTTGCCATTCTGTATAATTATTAGCATTTGTTAGATGTGGAGACAGGAGTATGCCTCTATTTTGCATGCTATGTCTACAAAGTAAACAATTTAAATTGATATTTGGTTTACGATTATGCTACTTTATAACCAAAAATACGGATTATTAATGAAAACAATTCGCCGGCACCCCTTTCGCTCCGGGCTTGCAACAGAATACGCTACCGCTTAGTGGATATTCCTCAAGCTGTTCCTCACTCAATCCGGCACGGGCGGTCGTTATATAAAGCGTGTCGAGCTTATCCCCTCCAAAAGCGCATGACGCTACGTGGGGGGCCGGTACGACAATTTTTGTCAACAGGTCGCCGGTATAGGGATTGTAACAATAAACACCGCCACCTCCCCATTGAGCCACCCAAAGGTTGTCGTTGCAATCTATCGTCATTCCATCCGGGGAACCGGTGCCCTCGGGTATATTTACGGCTACGCCATCGTACAATATGTCACCGGAGCTATCGTCATACCGGAAACGTATGATCTTACGGGTAGGTGTGTCGTTGTAATACATGTATTTCTTGTTGGCGGACCATACGATCCCATTGGAGATCGTAACTTTTGTCAACTTTGTTTCGACGGTTCCGTCTGCCCATACACAATAAAGGCTGGCAGCCCCTTTAGGCGCGCCAAATCCCATGGTGCCGATCCATAAGCGTCCGGACGGGTCGCATTTCCCATCGTTGCAACGAATCTTCCCGTTATTGTCCGGGATTGGGGCGATGGATGTCGTGTTCCCATCCGTTAGGTTTACACGTATGATCTCGTTTTGTAAAGCGACGACTACCGTACTGTCCGTTTCCGGTACTACGGTAGAGACCATGCGGTCGAACTGCCATGAACGGCAATTTTGCAAGTCCGGTATATACTCATATAACGTCTTTCCTTCAATATCTACCCAGAAAAGTGTATTGCGATCGGGATGCCAAATCGATCCCTCCCCTGTAGTAGCTTCCGCCCGAAACGCCAGATCGGGGCTGATTATAATAGGATCGTTTATACAAGAGGTTCCTTCAAACATGATAAATGCCAATATTAATTTAATAACTATTTTTTTCATGGTATGCTATGAATCTGAGTTTACAAAGGTATAAATTTGTTTTATAATGCCATGATAAAAGATTATTTATGTAACTTTGCCGCTTAAATAAAATTACCGATGAGCGTAGAGATAAGAGAAGTTACCAGTAAGAAGGAGCTTAAGAAGTTTGTCAAGTTCAATATCGAATTATACAAGGGTAATCCCTATCACGTACCGGGTTTAATAGAGGAAGAGATGATGACGCTGGATAAGAAGAAAAATCCGGCGTTCGAGGTGTGCGACGCTATTTACTTCCTTGCCTATAAGGACGGGAAGGTGGTAGGCCGTATCGCCGGTATGGTGAATCGCCCGAGTAACGAGGCTTGGGGACAGAAACGTGCCCGCTTTGGTTTCGTAGATTTTATTGATGATGACGAGGTGGTTGATGCCCTTTTTGGCGCTGTCGAGAAATGGGCCCGCGAACAAGGCATGGAGGAGATCCACGGTCCGATGGGCTTTACCGATATGGATCACGAGGGTATGTTGATCGAGGGTTTCGATCAGATCGGTACGATGGCTACAATTTATAATTATCCCTATTACCCCAAGCAAGTGGAGCGTATCGGATACGGAAAGGATCAAGATTGGCATGAATTTAAGATCTATATACCGGATGGCGTTCCCGAGAAGCATTTGCGTATCGGCGAGATCGTGAAGAAGAAATACGGATTGAAGGTGCTGAAGTTCAAGAACGCTAAGGAGATTATGCCTTACGCCCGTCCGGTATTCCATACATTGAATGCGGCTTTCGCTCCCTTGTATGGTTTCGCGCAATTGACCGAGAAGCAGATCGATTATTATATCAATATGTATATCCCTATGCTGCGTTATGATTTGGTAACGCTGATCGTAAGGGAAGAGGATAATGCGGTGGTTGGCTTTGGCATCTCCCTGCCCAACCTTTCGAGAGCCTTGCAAAAGGCTCGTGGGCATATGTTACCCTTCGGGTGGATTCATTTGCTGAAAGCGTTGAAGAGCAAACCGAAAGTAATCGACCTGTATTTGACAGGAGTCTTGCCGGAATATCAAAGTAAAGGCGTGAACGCTTTATTATTTAATGACTTGATTCCGGTCTATAAGCGTATCGGTGCCGTTTACGCCGAGAGTAACCCGGAGCTGGAAACGAATAGCGCCGTACAAGCGCAATGGGATTATTTCAAGCGAGAGCATCATAAATCAAGAAGAGCGTATATTAAAAAGTTATAAGAGATATGGATGAGCTGAATTCAACGATACAACAACCTACGGAATATAACGATGATGACATCAAGACACTGGACTGGATGGAGCATATCCGCCGGCGTCCCGGTATGTATATCGGAAAACTGGGGGACGGTAGCTATGCCGATGATGGTATCTATGTGTTGTTGAAGGAGGTGCTGGATAACTCTATCGACGAGTACATGATGGGGTACGGCAAAAGTATCGAGGTGACTATCGAGGAAGGTACGGTAGCCGTGCGGGATTATGGCCGTGGTGTCCCTCTGGGTAAGGTCGTGGATGTGTCTAGCAAGATGAATACCGGCGCTAAATACGATAGCAAGGCGTTTAAGAAATCCGTGGGTTTGAATGGTGTGGGTATCAAGGCGGTGAATGCCTTGAGTAGTTATTTCTTGATAACCAGCTACCGTGACGGAGAGTGTAAGCGGGTGGAATATAGTAAGGCGATCGTCACGGAGGAATCGGATATCCAACCGACCGGGGAGGCGAACGGTACGCAGGTGTTTTTTGTCCCGGATCGGGAGATCTTTAAGGATTATCATTATAAGGACGAGTTTATCGAGGGGCTATTAAAGAACTATGTCTTCTTGAACTCGGGACTTTCCATTATTTACAACGGCAAGCGTTTCTATTCCCGCAACGGTCTGGTGGATTTGTTGAACGAGAATATGACCACCGAGCCTCTTTACCCGATCATCCACCTGAAAGGGGAGGATATAGAGGTGGTTATCACGCATAGCAACCAATATGGAGAGGAATATTATTCGTTCGTGAACGGCCAGCATACCACCCAAGGCGGTACGCACCTTTCTGCTTTCAAGGAGTCTATAGGCCGTGTCATCAAGGAATATTACAATAAGAATTTCGAGTATTCGGATATTCGTGCGGGTATCGTGGCCGCTATCAGCATAAAAGTGGAGGAGCCTGTATTCGAGAGCCAGACAAAGACCAAGCTCGGCTCGAAAGATATAGGACCGGACGGCCCTACGGTAGCGAAGTTTATCGGTGATTTCATCAAGAATGACCTGGATAACTATTTGCATAAGAATATGGAGACTTCGGAGCTTTTACTGAAAAAGATCTTGGAGTCCGAGAAAGAGCGCAAGGCGATCGCCGGTGTTACGAAGCTGGCCCGCGAGCGTGCGAAGAAAGCGAATTTACATAATAAGAAACTAAGGGATTGCCGGATTCACCTGACCGACTCGAAAGGGGATCTGCTAGAGGAAAGTAGTATCTTTATCACGGAGGGTGACTCGGCTAGCGGTTCTATCACGAAGAGCCGTAACCCGAATTACCAAGCTGTATTTAGTTTGAGGGGTAAGCCCTTGAATAGTTATGGCTTGACAAAGAAGACCGGCGACTGCGGCGTATTCGCCCTGCTGTTCATCACGCTGTGCCGCTGTGCTGGTGTTCCCGCCCGGTGGCAGAGCGGTTGGAAGGTAGAGCCCGGCTTCTGCGGTGCCCATGACTGGGCCCAGTTC
>ERZ791718.1281-NODE-1281-length-10319-cov-2.047253_pt1 | contig 10319 bp, 9 predicted proteins | sample MGYA00510349_ERZ791718 | MGnify/ENA primary metagenome ERZ791718 (study PRJEB30046, sample SAMN00715136) | human gut metagenome | study: EMG produced TPA metagenomics assembly of the A metagenome-wide association study of gut microbiota in type 2... | reverse complement strand
TTGGTTGGGGCGATATGTCCAAGCATTTCGCTTGCCATAATTACATCATATCCATTAGGCGTTAGAGCTTTCATAGGAACACTATAACAAGCCCACTTTTTTTCAAAAGGCTTCATAAGTTCATATCTATAAATGTCATTTTTTTTGTCTAACGGTGCATTCATAATTTTTGAATAAACTTTGTCAGAACGGATAGCGGATATTTTCATAATTCTAGTTCCTCCTTTTGGTTTTATCATATACTATGACGTAACGTTAAAGTCAATAGGCAAATTAAAAATTATCACAGATGTATGGTAAATAATTAAATGTCTTAGTAGACAAAGGAAATAGAGGTTAAACAACATAAATTAACTTGATTGTCGAAGTAGAAATTGTTGTTTGAAATATTGATGGAAAAGTAAATAAAAATTGCAATAGGCAGATGGTATTGTCAAATCTAAGGAAGTGGGGGAAATGTAAATCCTCCACTTTTGCTTATAATTGCAGTGATATTAGAATTGATACTCTGCAATATTTTTGAAATCATTGTTCAACACATAATATACCTTATTTTTAGTAACGGAATATACAAAAGAAACTCTGGTTGCCCAAAGTCCTTCCTGACGTACTGACCTAAGTACATCAAAGGCGTTGGAAATAGAGAAGTTTTCTCCATATCCTTGCAGTAAATCCTTTGCCTTTTCATATCTGTTATCCCCAGATAAAACATATGGATTAGTCAATTCTGGTTTTAAAATGGAGTAATTTGTTATTAAGGAATATTTTTCTTTTTCCAAACGATACCCAATCCCCGGTTCAATAATGAGAACACGCCCAGTTCTATCTGAAAACATAGCCTGCATAGTAGTGTCAGGAGCATAAGTAATTTTCTTTTTTTTCACTATTTCCAATGAATCATCAAAAGAGAGGTTGCCTTTTATAAAATTTTCTGTCAAATCAGCTATTGTATAGCATGATTCATTACCGCAAAATTGTGCATTGTCATTTCCATGTACATACAACAATGTGCCAACATTCCCATTTCTATTGATTCCGTGAAAAGAGTGATACTTATTATCGGACATTTTTATCCCTATAAAAAAACGGTCTTTTTCAGCAATTACGGTATGTTCCCATTCAGAAAGGTCAATATCAAAATTGAACCCAACAATGGTTTCTTTCCCATTATACACAAATCTTGTACACATATTTGTAGTTCCTTTCATAAACTAATTATAGTAGTATTAAAACTAATTATATTAGTAATATTAAATATTATAAGACAATTTGTCAATATAAAAGTTCTTTTTTTCTAACCTAATTATTGACTTCGCTAATTTAATTACTTAAAATGAGGTAAATGATGTGAAGAAAGAGGAAAATGAATATGCGAGTTACAAGAGCCGAAGTTATAAAAACAGCGTCTGATATGGCTGATAGAAATGGACTTCATAATGTTTCTTTGAAAGCTATTGCTGAAAATTTAGGGATTCGTACCCCCTCCTTATATAATCATATAGGAAGTTTGGATGAACTTCTTAGGGAGATAGCACATAGTGGTATGCGTACTATGAATGAAAAAATGATTCGTGCAGCAATCGGTAAGACAGGGGATTCAGCGTTAAAATTAGTGGCAGTTGAATATCTTAATTATATGATTGAACATCCCGGTGTGTATGAAATAATTCAATGGGCTAGTTGGAATGGAACAGAGGAAACAGCAATCATTTTTAATGATTATCTATCTTTACTTAAAACACTTATTTGCTCATGTGGCTTTAATCCAGATAAGACCACTGAAATTTTGAGCATGGTAACAGGTATGCTTCATGGTTATACAACATTACAATTAAGATATGCCTTTTCAAATCCTGATAAAGTAAGAAAAGAATTATCCGAAGCAATTGATACACTACTGCTGGGAGCTAATCAAAAATATAAAGATTAAACGAAAATTTCTTTTAAATACTTTGTAAGAGAAACGTGCAAATCTCCAAATGAGAAATGCACGTTTCTCTATAACTATTTCACAATTTTCCAGTTTTCCCCGTTCTTTTCCAGCACAAGGTAAAACTGCGATACCTGTGTTGTCATGGTCTGGTTATCCAGATATTTTACTGCAAGGGAAGCTGTCACCTGATTTCCGTTTCGGTTGTAGACAGGATTTACCAGTTCCGAGAAGATATATTCTTTCCCCACAGGGTTCAGCACGCCCTCATTCACATAATAGGTCAGCTCCTTTGCGGTTGCCGTAGGGTACAGCTTGAAAAAGGTAGTGAGAAATTCGTTGATTTCCTCCGTGGTGATGGAATCCACCGTACCGTCACTTTGTACCGCTTTTGGTGTATAGCCGGACTTTACGGGAACACTGGTGATGGTAGGGTTCTGGATAATCGTCAGGTTTCCAGAGCTGTCTACATAGACCGTCACCTGATAAGCGGAACGGACGGTTTTACTGGATTCTCCCTCTGTGATACGCTGTTCCACCGTATAGGTCACTTGATAATGCTGCTCCTTTTCTTCTGTGATTTCCCATATCTGAAAATCGGTCAGGGCAGACGATACAGGGATGTCTTTTCGGACAGTATCTACATTCAGGGCTTGCAGTTCTCCGGTGAGATAGCCTTTTAAAGCATTTGTCCGGTTATCAATGGAAGCAGCGGACTGTTCCCATGAATAGTAGACTTCTGCGAAATTCTCCACAAAATTCTCTATCTTGTGAGTGTCGAGGATTTGTTCCTCAATCACTTTGGTTTCATGGACAGTATGAATGTCTATCGCCGTGAAATTCTTATAGACGGCAAACAGGAAGCTCACTGCCAGCAGCACCCACAGGGCAATCACGGTTTTTTTATGGGTATTGACTTTGTAGATTTTCAGTTTCTTTTCTTTCTGCTTTTTCTGGTTATCCTCTTTTCTAATCTGAATCATATCGGTTCATCCTTTCTTATTGTTTGATTCGTCCGGCTCCGGCAAGGTGCTGTTGCCAGTAGGAGCCTGTCAGGTCTGCGTAACCAATGGGATTTCCGGCATGGTACATCCGGTTATTTCCCACATACAGCCCCACATGGGTGATGTAGGTTCCGGCGTTGTAGGTGGAGTGGAAAAAGACCAAATCCCCTGCTTTTGCTTCGGACAGGGGGATATGCTGCGTCACATTGTACTGTTCCTGTGCTGTCCGTGGCAGGGCGATTCCTGCCTTGCCATAGCACCACTGCACCAGTCCAGAACAGTCAAAGGAAGTGGATGGGGAATCGCCCCCGTACACATACGTCCAGCCCTCATACTTTAAGGCTTCCTCCATGATAGCCTGTACCGTTTCATCATCAAACTGTGCCACGGTCAGGTATTGCGATACCAAGAGGACATAGAACATATTTCCATAGGAATACCGCCAGCCCCCGTTTTTCTCTACCGCAACAGGGTTGGTGTAGGTGACTTTCTTTCCGCCGGATTTGTCCCTTGCGAAGCTTTCTGCCAGTTCAAAGGTGTATTTTTTTCCGTGTACTGCCACATAGTCTAGGAAACCGCCGCCGTAATTATAGGATTGAATCACGCTGTTTAAGTCACAGCCCTTTGTTTCTGCCGCTGCGAGCAGTTCCGAGAAATATTTGCAGCCCTGTTTGATGGATTCCTCTGTACTAAGGGAGTTCGGGGGAAGCCCCAGAGATTCCGAGGACTGCATAACGTCTTCCAGCGTGCCGCCGGATTCCACCTGAATGATGGCGAGCAGCACATTTAAGTATTCCTCTATGCCATATTCCCTTGCATACTTTTCCAGCATAGGCTTATGGGCGAGGACTTCCTGTGATACGCTCACACCCCCATAGATAAGGTTTCCGCCGCTTCCTCCGTCTTCCTCATCCGAGAAGACAATCACCACCAAAAGGAGCAGGGAGAACATCATCACGAACACGCCGGAACAGGCAAAGAAAAGGTGTCTTAACTTCATGGTTTCTCCCCTTTCTTTTGTTTGGCAGCCGCTGTTACCGTTTTTGTCCACTCCTTTCTGGCGGTGGTACGCCGGATGGTAAAGTTCGATTCTTTTACCGCAGGGGCAGCCCGTTTTCTTTCCGGTATCACAGGAGCCGTATCATTCTGGACAGGTCTTGTCGGATGGGGAGCAGCAGGTGTAGTAGTTGTCTTTTGTCTTTCATCTGGTTTGTCTGGGGAAGCCGGAGGGAGTATCTGGCGTTCTGTCCTTGCAGACGGTAGCTGTTCATGGTGGATGGAAGCTGCCTTTACTACCGGAACCGAAGCCCGTTCTGCCACAGTTCCCCCATAAGGAACCTGTCCCCGTTCCCTGATGGATGGGGAAGCAGGCTGCATGGCTGGTTTTCCTGCATGATGTCGGAAATCTTCCGGCTGCTTTGCAGTAACAGGGCGTTCATGGACGGGAGCCGCCCCTTTGGGGGATTCGGAAGCTGTCTGTTGCGGCTGTTTTGCCTGTTCCAGTTCCGCCCTGCGTTCTGCAATGGTCTGTCTGCGGCTTTCTGCCTGTGTGTTCCGCTGTTCGGCTCTGGCAGTTCGGGTCTGGGTCACGCTGGAAGTAAAATCCCGTACTCCCTCTGATACCTGTGTTTTCCCGTGGTAAAGGGCGTACTTTGCATTGACAGGCAAATCCTTTGCCTGCTCCCGAAGCTGTCCGGCAGTATCGGCTATCTTATCTTTGGTATCTGCCACCGCACCCACAGCAGAGCCAGCCCGTTTCCATGCAGATTCCTTTTCTGGTGCTGCCCGTCCGTTTGGTCGGGTGTGGTCTGCCTGTGTATTTTTGGAAGTACCGGAGTTGGAAGCATTTCTCTGGTCTGGGCTAGCTTGTTTCCCTGCGTGGTATGCAGCCGTTCCAGCTCCAAGAGCCGCCACGGAACGTCCTAACTTATGCTGTAAACGGTGCATATGGGCGTGCATGAGCATACGGGGTCTTCGCATGATACGGCTCCCCATGCTTTGGGAATCCCCACTCTGTAAGGAGAACATCCCCATCAAATCCCCCAGCTTAAAATAAATTCCGGCAAAGGTCACTATCTGCAAGAACGCCGTCAGGAAGAACGGATATTCCCCAGACAGGTTGTAGAGCATGGTGGAAATGCTGAACGCTACCGTGATAATCAGGGTGATTCCGGCTCTGGTAAGGATGGTATTGAACAGTTTTGTAATGGCACGTTTGGACATCCCCTCAAAAGAGGGAACCATGCTAAGGAGAAAGCTCACAGGCAGGAACATGGCGTAGATGATAAAAAGCACCTGTGAAAAAATCATTATCCCTGTGAGCAGGAATACAAAAACGGAGATACCGATATTGAACATGAACAGGAAGAAGACGGTTCCCAAGCGGTTGATGGTCTTTGTGATGGTAAGGTTGGTATTTTCCCTGTCTTCGATTTCCTCCACCACGATTTCTTCCCTGTCCTGCCCGTTGTTTTCGTCTGGACTGGTTGAGAGCAGGTGTTCCACACGGTCAGCCCCAATACTTTCCACATCCGAGTTGCCGTATTGCAGCAGGAGCCACGGCTGCTTGACCTGAATGGAAAACAGGCTGTCCCGTATCAAATCCACACTGTCTTTTCCCTGGCTTTCCGAGTTTGGCAGCACAATCTTTGTGCCAAGGGTCAGGCTGGCATTGCTGATGTCTGCGGAAAATTCATTGATTTTCCCGATATAATCAGGAGCATAGGCGATAAAGGCAGCGGACAGCACGAACACCACCACGAAATTCACAACGGCATGGATGGCTTTTGTGGTTTCCCGTTTGATAAGCCCTGTGTAGGCAACGTAAATCCCCACCACCAGAATGAGAATCAGCAGGAACCCGATATAAAATCCCTCCGAGGACAAGCCGCCTGTGGTAACGCCAGCAAGGGTCTGCATATTTTTCCCGATAGAATCCGCTGTAGAGGAAATGAAGTCCAGCGAGTAGGCTTCCTGAATCAGATACCCTGTGGCGTTGGAAAGGTACAAGCTGATTGTCCAGATAAAATTTGTGATGGCATACAGCCCGTACATCACCTGTTTTCCGATACCGTCCAGCCAGTTCCACGGGAGCCAGTCCCATCCGCTGTCCACATAAAAATCAAGCTGGTAGTTGTCCAGAGGATATTTGCTGTATTCGTTGGCAGCGTCCACCGTATCATCCACCAGTCCGGCAGCGTGGGCGGCTGTGCCGAAGACTGCAAGCAGCAGGAGGATGAGCAGGAGTGCCAGAAGCACCCTGCCAATCACTTTTCCTGCCATTTTCCAAGACAAGCCCTTTTTTGCTGAATAGGGAACAGGGAGTTGCTGCCCGTTGGAAGTTCTATGTATCACCATCAATCCACCTCTTTTCTCATGGGCGGTCTGGTATCAAAGGCATGGAACAGGTCTTCAAAGATAGGATGGAACTGTATCACTCCCACACGCCCGTACAAATCACTGATAAGGCACTGCCCGTTTTCCAAGTCACGGAGCCGCTTCTGGTTGTTTTCATCTTCGGAATCCACCCCGAAAAAGGCGAGGGTCTTCTTGATTTCGTTGATGTCTGTGGAACGGAACGCAAACTTCAAGCCCAGATTGTTTTTCAGCTTTTCATCCAGCAAATCGTCTGTGTTCTGGGTGACAAAGTAAACGCCTGCGTTCATGGCACGTCCGGCACGAACCAGCTTCATAGAGAGGGTCTTGCCCTGTGCCACCTGTAAGAAGCTCCATGCTTCATCCAAATCCACAATCTTAAACACGCTGCGGTCGGTGTGGATAAAGTCGAGGGCAAAGGTGCTGATTACAATGAGCATTGCCACGGAAAGCAGCTCCATTGTGGTGTATTCTTCAAACGAGGTTTCCTTATCCGGCAGCACCAAATCCGCCACCTGAATGATATTGAGCTGCTTTTCAAGGCTGATGGACTGTGTGACATCCCCATCCGAAAAGAGCAGGTGTGCAAAGTCATAGTCCGTAAAGGATTCGATATGGTCGGCTATGCTGGTGCTGATGGTGGTTCCCTCCGCCCGAAGTTCCTCAATCACTTTGAAAAGTCCCCGTTCCTCACTGTTTGTCACTGCACGGATGGCTTTCCGAAGAACAGGGAACTTTTCCCCGTCACGGCTGGAAATGCCCGTTAAAAAGGTCAGGATGTCGATTGCCAGTGATTCGGAATCCTTTGGGTTCTCCATAATCACATAGGGGTCAAGTAAGCCCCTGTTCTGTTCCTCTGAGGTCAGGTTTACGATATTGATTTCATGGGCGATTTCCGGCAGGGTTTCTTTCCAGCGTCCCCGTTCCGCTTTCGGGTCAACAATGAGAGCCTGTGCCCCAAATAGTACGGAATAATAGACAATCATGTTGTTGCTGAATGATTTTCCACCGCCGAGGGAGCCGACAAAAGCGGCAGCAAGGGCGTTGGTAACAGAGCCTTTTACCCCTTGACTGGCAAGGGCAGGTTTTAAGTACACATTTCTTCCTGTATCAAGGCTGTACCCGATATAAATACCCTCTGGTTCCCCCAACATCTGGGTTGCTCCGAAACCAAGACCAGCGAGGAAGTCACTGGTGACATACTGGATGTAATCGTTCAGATACCGTTTGCTGGCAGGGAGAAATTCCCCATGCAGCCCCAGCATATCCCCAAAGGGGCGAACCAGCTTCACGTTCAAATCGTCATAAAAATCTTTCACCTCATTGCAACGGCGTTTCAGTTCCTCCAAGTCGGGAGCCGTCACACGCACCACATAGGACAGCTTATACATGGATTCCTTACTCTGGTCTAAGGTGGATTCCAGCTCATTTACGCTGTCTAAAGCGTCCACCACGTTTGTACTGGTTTCGCTGTCATTCTGCCATGCGTGGTTGTCCAAATCTTTCAGCTCTTTTTTCTTGTTCCGCACCGTGGAGAGGGCTTTCCGGTTTGTGACAATCTCCACATTCATAGAGGTATCAATGGGAAAGGTGAATTGCTGCTGCTGATAGTAAAAGATTTCCGAGGATGGGAAGTCCAGTTCCCCCACAATGCTGTTGATGGTGAAGTAGGCGGCATAGACCGTCCCGTCTTCCTGTTCGATTTTCAGATACCGCTGGTTTTCCTCTATCAGACAACGGGTGGGTTTGATGAGGTCATAGTATTTCACCAGCGTTTCTTCCTGAAACCGCTTCTTCGGCAGGTAATACTCATAATCTTCGTAGGCGGTTCCGGTCTGCCCGTATAAATGCTCAATCAGGTAGCCAAAATCGTCCTTATCCAGCCGCCGGACTTTAAAGCGGCGTGAGATTTTATTCTCTAACAGTTTTTCCATCTTCTGAAACCGCCAGATTTCTTCATTGCTCATGGAAACAAAATCCCCCATGAGCTTGTGGTTGACTTCATGGAGGAAATCGGAAACGGCGGTCTTTGCTTCCCTGCGGAACTGCTTCATGGTGACTTCCTGCTCATTGACAAGCAGCTTGAAGCCGATAAAAAAGCGGTAGTCCACCTGATTTTCCCCTATCATGGAAATGAGGGCTTCGGTCTGTGCGTCAATCTTTGCACAGGCAATATCTTTTAACTTGCCTGTTACTTCCTGTTTGGAGCGTTCCTGTGCTGCCCGTATGCTGGATTCGGTGCTGATTTGCAGGGCGTGAATCTTCCCGTCCCTGTTCTGGGCGATAAGCTGCCGGAAGGAATCGTGTACCTGATATTTCTGTTCAGGGCTTAAAAAAGAATAGTTGTAGGGAAGCAGTTCATAGTAAGCGAAGCACTCCCCGTCATGGTTGAACACAAGGTTATTTTCGATATATTTAATCGGATATGCCATAAATATCACTCCTTACTGCCGTGATGGGCTGTGCCGGATATTCCTTTTCCAGCTTCACGGGCTTTCCTGCATAGGTCAGTTTCGGGCGTACCAGATATGCCAGTACGGATTTTAGGAAGCCATAAGGCTTCTTCCCGTCAAAGGTCTTCTGGCACATGAACCAAGTGAGGGCAAAGGGTACGCCGAAGTATTTCAAAAATGCTCCGTCAATGAATGAAAGGGGAGGGAGGTTTCCCAAGAGCATAACTGCAAACACCGATACCACGAACCACGCCATCTGTGTGAACGTGATGGGGAATGGCAGCTTAAAATCATTGATGGAATAGAGTACCTTTTCCACCGACCAGATACTGGTATAGCTTCGTATTTTCTTCATGTTGTCCGTCCTTTCTAAAAGATGGGGGCAGCAAAAGCCGCCCCCGAATAAAAAACCCGCCTGTATTTCCTGAAAGAGATACAGACGGGTCTACCGTAAGATTTCATATACGCCGTGGTTCGTGACAACAAAGGTTCCCTCCAATTCCATGTCACGCCCATAGGCGGCGTAGTCGATATAGTTTTGTAAGTGTGCCGGAAGTTCGCCAAGCTGTCCGCTTTCTTCCAGATAGTAGCGAGCCACATCCGCCATATCATCACAGCCGGAATGGCAGATAATATCGTCTTCATGCTCACAGAGTTCTTCGATACTGCCAAAGTAGGATTGCAGCTCTGATAGTTCCTCCTGAATGTACTCCGGTAAGTCCTCCACCATTTCACACAGGCGGTTGACTTCCTCAATGGGGGTATATTCGTCAATCTCAAAGGGCAGCTCATAATCATGGATGGCGTATTCCTCATATTCATCATTCAAACCGATACGTTCCTTGACTTCCTCAAAGTCCACAGGCGGCGTGAACCATGCCCCTACCAGTTCGCCCTCATTGTATTTGCCTAAGTTGGCAATGTAAATCCGCATTTCCTCCAAGTTCTTCTACCTCCTTTTAGCGGTAATAAAAGATACCATTGCCCGTAAACAGGTAGTTTTCGCTGGTTTCCAGTTCCCGACCAATGGCAGCGTAGTCGATATGGTTCAACAGGTCTGGATGTACTTCTCCAAATAGCTGTACCTCCTGCACCAGATAACGGGCGAGGGATTCCCCGTCCTGCACCGGATAGCAGCGTATCTGGTCTTTGTGGTCGATAAATTCCGTAAAGCTGGAAAACCACCGTTTTTGTACCACATCCATTTCATAATAGAGGGGCGTTCCCTGCATTTCCTGTACCATCCGGCAAAGGGCGTTGATTTCCCAGAGCCTTGTGTTGCCCTCCAATGGAAAGGGCAGCTCATAGTCTTCAATTTCGATTTCTTCCTCACTCTGAACCCCAAGACGTTCCCTGATTTCTTCAAAATCCACAGGGCAGGAAAACCATGCCCCAGGATATGCCTCAAAATCTTCATGGTAAAACAGTGTGGTGTTCAGGATGTAGATTCTCATTTCCTCAATCAGTATCACGTCCTTTCTTAGAACAAAAAATGGCAACTAACTTTGTTTGTCAGTTGCCATTTTTCTAATAAAATATTCGCTTTAATTCTTCATT
>ERZ791718.1255-NODE-1255-length-10450-cov-4.671669_pt1 | contig 10450 bp, 7 predicted proteins | sample MGYA00510349_ERZ791718 | MGnify/ENA primary metagenome ERZ791718 (study PRJEB30046, sample SAMN00715136) | human gut metagenome | study: EMG produced TPA metagenomics assembly of the A metagenome-wide association study of gut microbiota in type 2... | reverse complement strand
TGGCGCTCCGGTGGGGAACGGCTACCTTTGCTTCAAAGAAATGAGGGTGTCATTTTCTGTTTTCTACACCATGAATGATCACCTGACGGTGAAAAGTGATGTCTGCCGGTGACACGTGCCGTCCGGTTTACAGACAGTTCCCGTTTTTTTATTTTCTTCGCTTCCGAAACGGTTTACGGGCACATGAATCCCTTTCCGGTACCATCTGTCCGCAATTCCGTTTTTCATGAAAAATCAATGTCAAACTTAAAATTACAGGAATATGGAAGTAGTGGTCATAGACAAGGCGACTTTCGAGAGGATACTCTCGGAGTTCGAGAATTTCGCGAGAAAGGTGGAACGTCTCTGCAGGGAACATGAGGATCTGGGAGAGAGGGAATGGCTTGACAGCGATGACGTGTGCAGGTTGCTCGGTATCAGTCCGAGAACCCTGCAGACGATGCGGGAGAACGGGACGCTGGCTTACACCAAGATAAGCCACAAGGTGTATTACAGACCGGAGGATGTGAAGGCTGTCTTTCCCGTGGTGGAGATGAAACGGTGTATTGCAGCCAATAAAGGAAGATACTGTAATACCGATACAGTTAATTTATAAACATCGTGCTTATGAATGACAATGGCAATATCCGGCTGCTGACACTGGAAAACGACATGCGCGTGAGAGCCTTTTTCTCATCGCTGGAAGACCTTTCAAAAAGGGTGGAGAAAATACACGAAAACAATAAGCCTGCACTGGACGGGGAACGCTATTACAATGACAAGGAGCTGGCGGTGAAACTGAAGGTCAGCCGCAGGAGCCTACAGGATTACCGCAACAACGGCATACTGCCATATATCCGGGTAGGAGGAAAGATCCTGTATAGGGCTTCCGACATAGAACGGGTGCTGATGGACGGGTACCGGGAAGCGTACCGTTTGAATAGATGAACTTGAATCTACCCTCGTAAAGTTGCTTTTATTTCGTGAAACTACCTTCCGGGTATAGCAATTACGAGTGAAAGCAACTTGCTTTATGGTATGATGTCAAAAAAGAAAGTAGTTTGTTGCAAGATTTTTTTTGTTTCTTTAATCTTGATTCTGTGATATTGGCCGTTTTAACTTGACCCATAAACACAACATAGGTGTATCTTTGAATTTAGTCAAACATACATCAGCATCATTTAACATTAGGATTCTATTCCAATTGTTAGCTTTTAATTGAGGAACTTCCACTGCTTCATCGAATAAAGCAAAAGCAGCTCCCATGCTATTAAATACTCTAACAATTCGATTAACTATAATCTCTATTTCTCTCATCAGAATAGGTTGCTTCAGGTCATTGTTCTTATGAAGTATAATAACTGTTTCATCTTTTGATTTTCTTTCTATCATACAATTGAAATATCCGAAGTACTTATTGGAAGTATTCAAATAAGTTAGAGATTGCCCAGGTTTTGTTTCGACTCTAATTACTTGCCTTTTAGTATAATCGCAAAGGATTTCATCAAAATATTCATGCGCAGATTTTTTATTGTTATTTATTGCTTCATCAAATTTTTCTATAAACTCGTCTATTGAATATACTTTAGTACCGAAATTGAAAAGTTTGTATAATGTTTTGCTCTTTAAGCGCATACCTTCGTCATCACTAACTATACAATCGCAGTATGAGCCGAAGAAACTATGGCAACAATCTACTTGCATATTTTTAAACTTAACCTTCTTCCGAATTTCTTTATTTACTCCAAATAGGTCAAGAAGCATATATGACATATAATATACCGTTGCAAAATCAGTAGATGATAACCCTGTTTGAGTTAAAGTAGCTTTAATTATATCTAAGAAGGATAATCCTAATGGAGATGAGGCTAACTGTTCGTTAAAAACATTTTCACCTTCTGCTGTAATCAATGTAGGATTATATCTAGCAATAGTATTGTCTCTTATAATTTTGTATGGCTCCTTATTCTCATAAAAATTGTGGGATACAAATTTCATTAATGATGTAAAAAACGGAGGATCTACTTGGAGTCCGTTAGCTGAAACTGGAATTCTTTTTGTTAGCCAATCAAAATCCAATTCTCCCTTTAAATCCTTAATGCTAATATCAACAATGTTGTTGATAGCATTTCGCTGCTCTTCTGTTATTTGTGAGAAATCAAAATTTTCAAGCCAGGAGAAATCATCTACTTTGCCTATAGTCTCAAAAGCCTTGCGTGGGGATTGCTTCATAACTTCCAGTTTATTGCTTTCATATATTAAACGATTTTCGCCAACTATCGATTGCATAAATTCCATTTCCGCATATTTAATATCCGTTTTATCATCTTGCAAATCAAACAAATGAGCATTTGAATAGAAAAAAAGAAACTCATCCTTGTGAGACAATATCTTTTCACGCAAGAGAAGGTATTTCTCCTCCCTTACATTGAATAGATGGCTGAATACTTGTTTGTCTAAATATATTGTAACCATAAACAATAAAATATGTATAAAATAACAACAATTTATTTATCATTTTTTTAATCTCCTTCAATACTAAACCTTTTTTGTTTTAATTCTGGTAGTTCTTTCAAATGTCTGCAAATCCATCTTAAAGGAATAGGTAATGGATTTGTAACGTGCTATCTTTTTTATCTTACTTCAAATAAAAGTGTAATGACTAGATGATGATAAAGATATGGAAAATAATGGATTTTCTCTATTATTTTCTGACTTTTCTCAAAATCAGTAATTGCATTATTACCACCAATTCCATCTGGCAGCTTACCAACAAGCTAGATTCAATAAATAAATAGCTGTAAATTAATAACATAAATACACGCACTGCTAAAACACTATTGCACTGGCAAGGAACTGTCGCGAAACTAAAAATCAACCGCAGGAATCTCCAGAGCTATCGTCGAAGGGAAGATATCTTATATCAAGTTAGGAGGCAAAGTGCTTTACTATCGTTCCGATATGGAGAAGTTGCTGGAGGATGGGTATTGAGGGACATTCTGGCATATATGGAATGAAGGGAGTATGGGAAATAACTTTTGAAGCCGATGTAATAATGCGTTTTTATATTTTCCTTTCGTTCATTTTATGTGTGTAATCTTATTGTTTTTCGTTCATTTTATGTGTGTAATCTTATTGTTTTTCATTCATTTTATGTGTATATTTGCAGTGTGTTTCATTCATTAAATGTGAACAGGCACTCTAATTATGGATAGATATGCTATAAATGAACTAGTTAGGTGGAAAGATGCCCGTAGACGCAAACCACTTATAGTAGAAGGAGCTAGGCAGGTTGGAAAGACTTGGCTCGTAAAGGACTTTGCTTGTAAGCACTATGATAATATTGCGTATATAAATTTTGAGGAGCAAATATATTTACGCAATCTGTTTGAAACGGACTTTGACGTGACAAGGATAATTTCTGCCATAGGAGCCGCCGCCCATCAGAACTGCATACCTGGCAAGACACTGATTTTTCTTGATGAAATTCAAGAGGCTCTGAATGGTGTTACCGCATTGAAATATTTTTATGAAAATGCCTCTGATTATCATATTATTGCTGCCGGTTCTCTTTTAGGACTGGAACTGCACAGACAAGCCTCTTTTCCTGTCGGCAAGGTACAGTTCATGACACTTCATCCCATGAGTTTTCTTGAGTTCCTTGATGCAGTCGGGGAACAAGCATTGGCTGGATTTATCGCAAAGCATGATTGGGAGAATATCAGACTTTTCGGACCCAAACTGAAGGACCTGCTCAAACATTATTATTATGTCGGGGGTATGCCGGAGGCTGTTCTGGCATTCAGCGAAACACACGACTGGCTTGAAGTCAGGGATATTCAAAATGAAATACTTGAAAGCTATGACAGGGATTTTTCAAAACATGCCCCGGAAGAGATTGTCCCGCGTATAAGACAACTATGGAATTCTTTGCCTGCTCAACTCAGTAAGGAGAACCGTAAGTTTCTGTACGGAGTTGTCAGGGAAGGCGCCCGGGCACGGGAATACGAGATTGCCCTTCAGTGGCTTTTCGACGGTGGACTGATTCATCGTGTCAACAATGTGTCCGCACCCCGCCTGCCGTTAAAGAGCTACGAGGACAAATCTGCTTTTAAGATTTTTGCCGTGGATATAGGTTTGCTGGGAGCCATGTGCGGGCTGGACTCGGATACTATAGTCAGAGGTAACAATATTTTTACGGAATTCAAAGGTGCGTTGACAGAGCAATATGTCTTGCAGCAGCTTAAATTGAAACATGAACCATTCTACTGGTCTAAACCGAATGCCCGTCAGGAAATAGACTTTTTAATACAGACTAACGGTGGTATAATCCCGATTGAAGTAAAGGCGGAAGAAAACCTTAAAGCCAAAAGTCTCAGACAGTTTGTTTTGGATAATCATCCCGATACGGCATATCGGACTTCCATGTCCGATTACAGACAAGAGGAATGGATGATTAATATGCCATTATATTGTGTTCCTGTTATATAGTCGAATATCTTTTTGAAAAGAACATTTAATTACCTTTATGTAATATGGAGAGTCATAATATATTAGAATATGGCGAATTTATAAGTTCTGTACGACAGAACCGGGATTCTAAATTCGGTTTTTTACTAGGAGCTGGAACCTCATTGTCTTCAGGCGTACAATCTGCATCGGATTGTATCTGGGATTGGAAAAGAGAAATATACTGTCGATATAATGAAAACCACCGTATAAATTTCCCGGACGCACGCTCTAAATTTGCGAAATCGCAAATCCAAAAATGGCTGGATGCGCAAGGAGGATACCCTGCATTGGGAGCAGAAGAGGAGTATGTCTTCTATGCAGAAAAAGCTCATCCAATCGCTTCAGACAGGGTACGTTATTTTAATAGTTTAATCCACGACAAAGTACCCTATGTCGGTTATCGGTTATTATGTCTATTAAATAAGTATTTGATAGTAGAATCTGTCTGGACAACTAATTTTGATGGTATGGCAGAGAGAGCGGCTCATCAAATGAATATTACACCTAAAGTCATAACATTGGATAATCAACAAGATATCTATAGAACCATATCTAATACAGAGTTAATGTGTATCTCGTTACATGGAGACTACAAATATTCGACATTAAAAAATACTTCTTCTGAACTTGATAACCAGTCTGAAGTTTTCTGTCAGGTTATGACTTATTATTTCACAACAAGGCATTTGGTTGTATTAGGCTATAGCGGTCGGGATAATTCATTGATGTCCGCTTTGAAAAATACATTTACCACTTCCGGGGCCGGCAGATTATATTGGTGTGGAATAGAGGAGTCTCCTTCCTCTAAAGTTTTGTCTTTGATACAAGATATTAGAAATTCCGGTCGCGAAGCTTTTTATATTCAGGTAGAGAGCTTTGATAAAACGATGATATCATTATCGTTAGCGTTGTCTGATGGAAATAGAGAAATGTATGATGTCGTGATGTCTGAAATGGCGAAATATCGGGAGAGCGTTAAACTTGAACCATTTAAAGTGAAAGGACATTGTGCCCGTTATCTACTCCGTGACAATCTATATCCGATAAAACTACCGAACTCCTTATTGAAAGTAGATCTTAAATCTGGTGCCAATATCGCTGATATCCGAAAAGTTGTCAAAAATAAGCCTATTTTTATCGCCGAGCAAAAAGGAACCCTCTATGCCATAGCTTCATATTCAGACTTGGAATCTGAATTGAAAGAATACTTTACGGGTGATATCGTAAGAACCCCTATTTCATTGAAGGACATAAGTGCTAATGGAGCTTTTAAATCAATATTTTTAAAAGCTATTTTATATGGGCTGAGCAAATTGATATGTCTAAATTGTTCTTTCGGGAAAAGATTAATCTGGGGTGACAAAGTTTTTAAGAATGTGAATGGGATGCCCGTTTTGTATGCTCTGTCTATTGGATTAAATTTTATCGAAGACAAAGAGTATGCAACCCTTTCTCTGCGCCCTGAACTTTTCTTTACCGATAAGGATATGCCTAAAGAACAACGGCAGGAGGTCTCTCGCCAGTACTTTTCTAAACTATGGAATAAAAAATATGACGAAACACTTAAGGAGTGGGAAAGTATCATATTCAAGAGCAATCATTTGAAGTTCTGTATTCCTAAGGGCAACGAAAGATTTCAATTTCAAATAAGCAATAACAGTTCGCTGTCCCTTCTATTGGGAAAAGATCATGATCCTGCAATCATCATCCCACAGCAACTTAGTAACAGGATACTTTTTAGAGGTGGAATTATACCGGAACCTCTCCTCTGTTTTCCCTCAATTAATGCAGAAAGGGATAATTTTGATTGGAATCAAATGCGTGGATTGGTTAGAAACAAGCCTACAGATTATTGGAAAGACGAAAAGTTCTCTATTGGAGTATCATTAAGTGTGATAGCTCCTATAGAAAAGTCAGGTAGGTTTGCCAGTTTTATTTCTAACCTATCGCGAAACTTGTCACCAGTAAAAAAAGACCACGATTATCTTGTAGACTATCCCGGATTTAATAGCGCATACCATACCCAATTATTTATTCCTTCTCCGGGAACAGATAAATGGCAATATTCGAAATTATATTACACTTCCGCATATGAGATTGCTTCCGATATAACACTAAAAATTAATAGACTGGCTATTAATGGACAGTCTGTCATACTTATTTTTATCCCCAAGGAATGGGAAAAATTCAAGACATTGAATCATAAGGGCGAAAAGATAGATCTTCATAATTATATTAAAGCTTATTGTGCTTCACGTGGTATTACAACTCAATTAATTGAAGAAAAGACTCTTACTGATATAATGCTATGTGAGAAAATATGGTGGTTGTCGTTAGCTATATATGTTAAATCTTTACGAACTCCATGGACATTAGCGTCTTTAGATGAGAACACCGCTTATGCAGGTATTGGCTACAGCATATTATCTAAGGTGGATAATGAGCAACACGTAGTAATGGGATGTAGTCACATTTATAATCGTTTTGGGGAAGGTTTAAAATACAAATTGCAAAAGGTCAATAATCCTATTTTTGATAGAAAGAACAACCCTTACATGTCTTATGAAGAAGCCTATAAATTCGGCACGATGATTCAAAATTTATTCCTTGAATCCATGGACAAACTTCCTACTAGGGTTGTAATTCATAAAAGGACACACTTTAGAAATGACGAAATTAATGGAATAAAGGATTCATTGAAAGCCGCCGGTATAGAAACTGTAGAATTATTAACCATCGAATTTGAATGCGAACGGAAAGAATTACCGTATGATATAAACCGTTATGGAGTGGGCATTCATAATTACCCTATCAAACGTGGAGCATATATTGTAATATCTGATAATACTTTTTTGCTGTGGACCCATGGAGTTGTGCCATCTATAAGAAATGAGAGTTTGTCGTATTATCCCGGTGGAATTGGAATACCTGCTCCGCTAAAAATAACCCGATATTCAGGCAGCAGTACAGTGCAAACAATTGCGACTGAAATATTGGGATTCACTAAGATGAATTGGAATTCATTTAATTTATATACTAAATTGCCGGCAACTATCGACACCTCCAATACATTGGCACAAGTGAGCCACTTGTTGCGCCATAAATCCGAACAGACATTTGATTACCGGCTATTCATTTGAAATGATAAAATCAATGGAAAGAACATATTGAAAACGAATAGGAAGAAATATGCGCCAGCCCCGACTGTTTCTTGGAGGTGAGGGAGTTTGCCGTCTGGAAAAAAGAAATGCCGGTCTGGGCTTTGGTATAAAGCCGCCCTTCCCCCGGCATCTTTTTGTTATATCTTGATGTTATTTTTTCTGACTGTTCCCGTCGGGTCGGTCGTTTCCGCTGTACCCGTTATTTTGCCCGGGCTTCCGATGTGGCGCAAGGTTCACGTGGCAAATACACTCGGCAACGCCGAGGAAGATTTGCCCCGCGACGGCAAGACCGCCTGACCTTGCACGCTCTCGAGGCTCGGGCTATCTTGAATCACAGCGGAACACGACCGGGACGGTCCGTTATTTTTCAACCGGACTGTTACCACCCGTCGCGTTTCGCCGTTCCATCAATCGGTCCATGTCTTTCGAGATTTTGTCATCGGTCACTTTGGCATATCCCTGCGTGGTTCTTATGTTCGTGTGCCCCATCATCTTGCTAATGCTCTCAATCGGCACACCCGCCGAAAGCGTCAATGTTCCGAACGAATGCCTGCTCGCATGGTAGCTGAGATTCTCTTTCACTCCTGCCACTATCCCGATTTCGTGTATGCAGTACCATAACATGTCACGCTTGGGCAGGGGGAATATAGGCCTGCTGTCATCAGTGGTATTATACAGCGACAATATCTGTTCGGCTACGGGATGCAGCGGAATAAAGGATTCCACATCGGTTTTCTTCCTGTTGATACGGATATACTTTCTGCCGTCCGCGGTCGTTCCGATATGCGAGGGATAAAGCCGTTTTACATCGACATATGACAGCCCCGTGAAGGCTGAAAAGATGAACGCCCTACGGGTAAGCTCCTGTAACCTCTCCGGCATGGGCTGCTCCATGATCCGTTGCAGTTCCGCCCGGCTTATGTGTTTCAACTTGTAGTCCGGTTTCTTCTCGTAGGGGACATCCGCAAGCGGATTGAAACGGAGTATCTCCCTGTCCACCGCAATATAGATAAGACGGTTCAGCCATGTAAGGCAGTGGTTGATATGCCCATTCCCGCAGCCTTTGGTTTTCAGATAGAGTTTATAGCCCCAGCCGAAGTCTTCGGTAATGTCCTCAAAGGCGATGTCCCGCATACCCAGCGACAGCAGATACTCGTGCAGGTATACCTGTGAGGATTTAGACTGACGGTAAGAGGAGGTCGAATCTATCACTTCTGAGCGGATTCTCAGTCTTTCCCGCTCCTCTTCCCCGGCTTTCAGCAATGTGACCGGAACGGTTGCTACATGGGTAATCTCGTTCTTGAGCATTTCCGCCGTGACCATACCCACATCCTTCAACAGATTGGAATATGAGGTCTCAATTTTGGAACGGAGTCCGACAAGGAGGTTGTTTGCCCTTGCATCCTTTACTTCCCCTGTTTTGGCGTTCCAGTCTTTGGGATTGCAGTAATAACCGGTGGCAAATACGCTGCTCTTGCCGTCAATGGTGATACGGCACAGTATTGAAGTAGTTCCGTCTGTTTTGACCTTGCCACGGTTGATGTAGTATAGAATGGAAAAAGTGCTTCGCATAATCGAATTGTATTTATAGGGTTAGAGAATGAGTTTCAAATCTTTTGTCGCTTCGATATATTTGTCCATATCCTCGAAGAGTTTCTTAGGGGTTACACGAGCATACACCTGGGTGGTCCTTATATCCGCGTGCCCCAGCATCTTGCTGACAGTCTCGATAGGTACGCCGTTTTCAAGGGTCATGAGGGTCGAGAACGAGTGCCGTCCCATGTGGTAGGACAGACGCCCCTTGATACCGGCTTTCATTTTGATGCTCGTCAGACACCATTTAAGGGCCTGGTACGGGATTACGGGAAACAGTGTGCCCCGTGTATCGTCACGGTATTTTTCGATAAGGGCTACCGCTTCGGGCAGCAGCTTCACACGGCTCAACTGCCCGTTCTTCCCCCGACGGTATTTCAGCCACAATGCCCCGTTGTCGTCCCTTGACAGGTTGTCGGGAGTGATCGCTATTACATCCACATACGAAGTTCCGGCATAACAGGCGAAAAGGAACATGTCCCTGACAAGGGAGTGTTCCGGGCGGCATCCGGTAAGCTCTATATCCCGTATCTTCTCGAAATCCTCCTTGCTTAACGCTCTTGGAGCTGTTTCCTTCTGTTTGGGTAATTTGTAGTGTTCAAAATAAAATTTGTCCGAATATCCCTCCTTGAAGGCTATGCGGCAAATCTTTTTAAGGATGGCCAAATAATGGCGTACCGTCTGGACGCCCAATCCTTTTTCAATCACGACATATTCCTGAAACTCCCGGATGAACTGCTCGTTGAGCTGGCAGAAAGCAAGGTCTGATACTTTGAACCTGCTGCTGACGAAATCAGCGAGACGGCTGCGGGTATAGAGGTAGTTGGGAAGTGTACGGTGAGACACATCGATGCCTACGCGTGCCCTGACTTCCCCGATATGTCTGTCGAAGAGTTTGAGCAAGGTCATCCGCGTCCCCTTGCTGCCTTGAAAGGCTTCCTTGACTGCTGTCGCATCGAAATCGGTCTTTCGTTCCAGAAGGGAGTCGAATGCAGAGTTTACAGCCAACAGCAGCTTGTCGATTTTTGCGTTGACTTCCACCGCCTCCTTGCTCTTTCCGTTCAGACGGCTTTCCCGGGGATTCCACAGTTCGGGAGTGATGGAGATCTTGCAGCTGAACTGCGCCATCGTCCGATTAACGGTGATGCGCCCCATTATCGGGGCTTTGCCCGACTTGTCCAGTCCGCTCTTTTTGAGGTAGAGCA
>ERZ791718.1245-NODE-1245-length-10493-cov-3.524143_pt1 | contig 10493 bp, 9 predicted proteins | sample MGYA00510349_ERZ791718 | MGnify/ENA primary metagenome ERZ791718 (study PRJEB30046, sample SAMN00715136) | human gut metagenome | study: EMG produced TPA metagenomics assembly of the A metagenome-wide association study of gut microbiota in type 2... | reverse complement strand
AGTATTTTATTGACATCAAACTTTGAGATTCCAGTGTACGATAAACTTATCAAAATCTTTGATGGAGTTACATTTGATGATGCAGATATTAGCAATGTCGATAATATTCATCTTAAAACATTGCTTTGTGCCGATATGCTTCCATATAGCACATACTATACGACTACAATCAGAGACAATCATAGTGATGTTCTTATCTATTACGTAGATAAGTATTTAGATGAGTGTATTGGAGAAATAGAAAAGTTACCTACGGATATGAGGCTATACAAGCATCTTATGCGAAATCCAAGAGTGACTGCTGAAAAATCTCTATGTGTAGTTCAGCACTTTCTTCCTCATATTGTGTGGGATAATGAATTAGCAAATATTACTCTTCCTGTTGTGAAAAACAATATTGAAAAGTTTGATTATGATACTAAGAAGAACATCTTATCTGTCTCCACAAACCTGCAAGAACGATTGTCATTTTTGGTTGACTTGATTGAAAAATATAAAGATGATTTTGATATTGTAACAGAATTAATAGAGGTTTTAGATGATTCCTATCGAAGTATTACAGATAAATCTAAAAAGGCTGCTATAGAAAATAATCGCATGAATGAAATGTTTTTAGAGAGGCTAAAAACTATTGGATATATCTCGTCATATAGAGAAGATGATGATAAACTTCGTGTGAGTCATAAGCGTAATCACTAAATCAAATGGAAGGAATTGGAACAAATCGCAACTATCTGTGATGATTGTCTAGTGGTTAATAGTAATCAGGTAAGTTTTTATCGAGAAAGATTTTGTGTCGGGAATTAAAGTAACTTTTAAAGAATAAGATTTAGATATGATAATGTTGATTTTTGTTTTAATCGTATCAATAATATAAATGAATGGACAGACCTCTTTTGTTGTAAGTGGCATGAGTTTTAATAGCAGTGGTGTTAGAAATTCCATTTGAGATTTTCTAACACCATTTGAGATTTTTGTATTATTTTTATCTATCCAATATCCTCATCACCACTACCACCATCGTAATTCCCAAGATTGCAATAACTCCACATGCAGCAACCATTCTCCAAATTAACCAGGAATGCAAAAATTCTACATTCGCCACGATCATACAGATCAAAAAAGAGGATAGGGTAATTAGAATGACAATCAAAATATAAAATGCCTTATATGATAAATAAATGCGATTATCCATTTGAGCAATCCTTTGTTCTGCCTCAGTGCACTTGATCTCAATTTGGTCAATGAACTGGCCAAGAACGGTATTACTAAATTTTACAGCCTGCTCTTGCGTATCCTGGGTAATAGACAACTTGTATTTTCCTAATAAATCTACCAATGCGGTAAGATCCGCCCTCAATCCATACACATTGTCATTCAACTCGGCAAGTTCTTTTACGTTTATACCAAGCAGACGTTTTTCTTCCTCAAGATATTCATTTTGAGGAGTACTTTTGGTAATCTGCGCTTCCTTCATTTCAGCAGTAAAATCAAATTTCTTTTTCATAGGCTCATCGTTTTAATCCAGTTTTCGGTTTCTTTCCTAAAGTACGAATGGCAGCACGGGCACATCTTTTTGCCCAAAAGAGATCATCCTCGTCCTTATCTCTCCATGGCAATTCGCTTTGTGAACCACCGCCACCTCCGGTTGGTGCATTGGGAACTTCCAGCAATCCGACAAATATTGCTACTGCCATATCGGTTAACTCCTGTGAATTGGAGACGAAACGATAATCAAATTCATCGTTAAAATGGTTGAGTACCTTTTCTGGAATGTAGAACCGATGTTCCTGACCTTCGTGACTCAATGTATAGGGAACCGTATTCGGATTGTAGATCTTATATTTGGTATAATCAGCGGATGCCGATGGCTTCTGAATCTGTTTCGAATCAGTGTCTTTAGGTTTGTTGTTTGCTGCAATGCCTGACCTATAATGAAGTTTCTCCCATGTGGCAGGAAGTTTTGAAACCATCAGGTTTCTACCAATACCCAGATCGGAAGCTTTGTATTTCGTCTTTCCTTTCATGATAGCATATCCGTGAAGAATACCATCATCGTCCTTTCGCTCATGTATGGTGTATCCTTTCCTTGTCAATGCTGCTTTGTATTCATCCCATGACCATGATGACATGGATTTAAGGACATTCATACAATCCCGTGTAACCAATGGCATGTTGACATTTCTTACCTGTTTTGCAGTTGTCCATCCACGTTTCTTTGCCACTCTTTCTGCTGCCCACTGGGCACGAAGGTGTATATTGTGGTCGTTGTTAATCTTTCCGTCTTCATCCATCCGGCAGACAGCAGCATGAAGATGAGGAACTCCGCTATTGGATTCCATATGGAGCCAGACTGTGTATTTGCTGTTGGCCAGATTGGTCGGACAGTTTCGTACTTTCCCGTCCTTGTCTTTGAACACCAGTTTATCAAACTCTTTAGCAAAATCCTGCCAAAGTTTTTGCCAGTCTTCAATGGTGAAATCCTTGGTATGTTCGGGTGACGGACTAAGTTCAATCCTGATGACTGAGTTCTTCACCGGGCGGAAGCGGGAAAGAGTGAGTTGCATTGAATTCCATATACCCATTGCATCTGGTTCCGATGACATCATATTGTCCAATATCCGATAGATTTTTTCCGGATGTTTTTTATTATGTGATTCGCCGGTTATATAACGGATGTCGTTTATGCCATGCGATATTGCTTTAGCCTTTGCGATCATGATTCTTCAGTTTTATTATTGGTTGGAATACTGTTCGGCTCTTTTACGGAATTTAGAAACTGGCAGACATTTTCTGCCACATTGCCAAGCTCCTTCAGCCAGTTCACCATAAATGGAATCTGGTTGAACATCATGTGCCGTTGGCTTGCACTCATTCCATGAAGGGCTGATGTGTATTTCACCAGGTCAGCACGGCAGTTGTCCAGATTCTGCAGTAGTGCAACTTCCTCTTTGGAGAGTCTTGCCTTTGGCTTATAATTATATGCCCGCGCAAGCAGATAATCGCTTACGGTCATTCCGCATTGTTCGGCTAGTGACTTGATATGTTCTTTCTGTCGGGGGCTGACTTTGGCCCCGATAAATACGGTTCTCCTGTTGTCCGGAGTCTCGTTCTGTTCTGTTTGTTTTATTATTTCTTTTTCCATGAAAATCTAATATTATAACGGGTTAAGGTGCGAGCCTGCGAGTACCGCATCGGCGAAGTGGATGAGCCGGCGAGAGCGCCAATGTACAACCATAACGGAGTGGAGGTTATACCTTGGCATATCTCGTAACAGATACCTGTTGAAACTGCACGGCAAGCCGTGTCGTATATACAAATGAAATAGACATTTCGACTACTACCATAAACAATATAAGTATTCTGGTTATCCAATAAAAGGGGAGAAGATGAATATTCCCTATAACATTTTTATGACTTTGCTTTATTCTAATATGTACACCCTGCCAATAAAGTAAAGCCGAATTCAATAATGGCTGTCTGGGTTGATTTTATATTCCTTTCCCTCTTTTATGACCATCCTTTTGTTACTGAGGAAGGTGGCAACTTTAACTGCTTTGTTATGTCCCAGCTTAATGTCCTGCAGAGCATATCCTTCCTTCAGTCGTTCCAGATAATCGTCATAACTGGTAATACAGACGTTTGTAAAAGCTGCGTCCAGAGCTGCCCGATGCACGCTCTCGGAAATTTCCTTGTACGGATCAAACGGTTCTTTTGCAGGTCTTCCGATTTTCTTTTCCTGGGGCTGATAGGAATCGAGCAGTTCAGGTAAGACTTCATCGTTTATGCGGAAAGCAAACGGTTCAAATTCCCGGTCACGGATATGAATGGCTTCTACTACGCTCACTGTTCTGTCCATTTTGTCCACTTCTACCTGCATGACTGTTTCTGCCTTGTTATTCAGTTCTGTGCCGATGTGACCACGGGCATTCTCGTCATTCTTGTTCTGATGGAGAATGGTATGAATGTGAATCTGGCGGTCATCCGTCCATTGCATGAATCTGGAAATAATATCGGTCGCTTCACTGGGGGAATTGATATCATAAAGAAAGTCTCGGATGCCATCTATAATCACCAGTCCGAGATCGGGGATTGTGCCGATAGCTTGTTCGACTATAGCCAGACGTATCGGAGGGGCGTACTTGCGCAAAGCCAGCATGATCAGATTATCTGGATTCTTATCCTCCGGGAGTCCGGCAAGGCGCAGGATTCTTTTCAATACCTTCTGGCAATGATGGCGTCCCTGTTCTGTATCAATGTACAGAACAGTTCGCTTATCCTCTGGAAATGATGAACGGTATTTCAGCACTGCTCCGTTTTTCAATGCTGACGCTGCAATGGCTGTAACGTTAAAAGTTTTCTTACTTTTGGCTTTGCCTATAGAGGCACTGAAGTTCCCCAGTGTACCGATTGCTGCATCATCTACCATCAATACAACCGGTGACTGTTCATAAGATCCGTTTGCACTTACAGCAGACTCCTCCATATAAGCGGTCAATTCCTCGTCAGTAGGAATTCTAATGTCTGTCTTGTCCATAGGCCTTACACGTTTTTAGGGTTAGCCTTACGACGGGTGGCAGCAAGCATCTGTGCCTGTTCTTCTTCAAAAGTCAGTGGAACCTGTACTTTTCTTCCGGTCTCAAGCCATTTATCCAGTTCATCACGATAGACAAAAAGATGTTTGCCTTGTTTGATTACAGGAATGCCCCCATGCTTGACCTTATAATAAAATGAGGATTTGGATATACCAAGGTAGGTACATACTTCATCAACTGTCATAGGAACGTGATGGTTCTCTTTGACCTTGTTTTGGACTGCCAGACTGTTTTTCAATACAGTTTCCAGACTTTCAATTCTCTTACATAATTCACCTACAACTGTAGGTAAATCGTTAAAGGTTAAATTTTTTAAATACATAATGTCTTTATTTGTTGTGTTTGAATATGCCACAAACTAAATCAATGACATTATGCAGAAAAATAGGAGACGAGAATCATTTTCCAGTCTGTATTAATTCATTTTTTTCTCACACTGCGCTTTGTTTATAAGAGTATAATCAAATTTAAAATCATCATATTTTGGACTGTCAATAGGAATCTGACTGTGTATGGTATCTTTGAGATTCTTGACAAGGTATCCCAAGGTTGCATTTTTTAATTCATTAGGAAATATGGTTTTTATGAAATTGGCTCTTTCTGATAATGATATGCCTAACCGTTCGCCTATATTCCAGACAAAATGTCGTAATGAAGGTGATGTAAGAGGAGCTTCCATTTTTGAACGAATGGGTTTATACAAATCTGATTGCCCACTTGCCAAATGGTCTATGTTTTCATGTAGTATAAGCAGATTCTCTTTGGTAAGAAATTTTGCGGTAGAATAGGTGGTATATTCATGAATAGCATTTATAATCATTATTTTTCTCTCTAATTCTTCCTTCTGAATTTCTTCCATACGGCTTTCAAATCCCTGGAGATATGAAAAAGCTTCGGGTTTAACTTCTGAGGTAGGTTGTTGCTCCAAAACTTTGATTTCTTTCGAATCATCATGCTGCTCTGATATTGTAATGGATGTAACGATTTCAGAGCTGACAGCTTTATTTTCTGTCGTATCAGTATTCTTTGTCTTTTCCGGTAACTCAATCATTGAAATAACTTCTGTTGCATTGCTAACTTCAATCATTTCTATATCTGAAACTTCTATAGTTGGTTCACTGCATTCTTCAATTATCATATCTGGTTTGGGAATAACCTTGTCAGGTATAGAATTTCTTTGATTATCAGAAAAGATCTGCGGACATTCATCCGTAAGGAATATATAGAATACACGTTGTAATCCTCCGCACGTTATGATTATTACAACAGTTCCTAATATTATAGGTGTTGTATATCTGGTCAGATCTATCTGGTGATTAATGTACAGATATGTTGCAATTACTGAAAAAAGGATACAACTTACTGCAAGTATGAAACTTGTCTTTCGTGCCGATAATTTAATATTGTTTGTCATGTTCTGTAATTATATGTATTAGTTTTTATGGCAAATATATTTTCTATTTCCAAATAGTTGTAATTAGTGACAGATAATCGTTGAGATTTTAAGAAAAATAAGCCTAAAGTACGAAAATCATACTCTAAATCATACTATAATCATACTTTAGGCATATTATTTATATAGGATACAGACTGCTATTCTTTCCTTTTTAGGGTAATCTTATTGCTCGCTTCACGCTTGTTGCTGTCCACTACTTTCATGTATCTTTGAGTCGTGGTTATGCTCTTATGAGCCATCATACTTTGTATGGTACGGATGTCGGTCCCAGCCGCTCCTTGTAGGGTTGCGAATGTTCTACGATACGAATGGAATGTTATATTCTTTGTAATTCCGGCAGAACGAATCCATTCCTTCATGGGAACCTGGGTCCAGCACCTTTTCAGACCTTTGAATACCAAACCCTTCTTCTCAGGTGAGTATTCTATCAGCTTCAGGGCTTCATCACTAATGGGGATAATGTCTTCCGTCTTTGTTTTCTGTGTGATGGTGTGTACACATTTTCCTCCTGCTGCAAAATCAACGATTTCTTCCCAGCAGAGAGTAAGTATGTCACTGAGTCTCAAACTGGTCAGGCACGAAAAGAGGGAAGCAGTTTTTAGAACTGGTATCTTGCATGGCGTTTCGGCCAGACAGTACAATTCCTCTACACTCAGATACTCCTTTACCACATCTTCCGGTTCAATCTTTTCCAGAAAATCATTTATGTTTGACTTGATCAGACGATTGCGATAGAGAATCTTCAGGAATCCTCTGAATGTGGACCAGTAGCCGGACGCTGAGTTTCGTGTAATATATCCATCCCGTTTTAGCTGTCTGGCATTGAGCAGATACTCACGAAACTTGTTGCACAGTTCCACATCAATTTCTTCGAAAGTACATTTGCCATGGACGAAGTTATAGAAGTGCTGATAAACGAATTCCCATTTCTGGTCGTGCTTGGGAAGTTGCTTACGGTAGTATTCCAGAAAGTCTGCCTTATATTTCCTCTTGTCGAAGAAATCATATCGTTCGTTTACGATAGCTTCAAAGCGCCGGCATCGGATGGCTTCTGCTTTCTCTGACATAGTTGCATTGAAGTCACGTTCCCGCTGATTCTTCGGATTTGCATAGATATAAATGTTCAAACCTTCGTGACGGATAGTCTTCATCGTTTCCTGGTCACGGTAGCCCGGATAATAGTCCAGATAGAAGGAAAGCATACCATTTTTTAACGGTCGGGTTCTCAAAGTTACAGTTTTACATTCTGACATAGTTACAAATGTTATTAGTTGACTTAAATTTTGCGGTGAAGATGCACAATGACTTTATGCAGACCGCATTCAGCATAAAATCATTTTCCAGTCTGTATATCTGTCTGTACAGATTCATTATCTGGCGCCCATAATGTGGTCAAATTCCACTTTCAGGAATCTCACAAAGCGCCCTTTTTTCTCCCGTTTTATTTCGTGGAATTGCAGAATGCCGTAAACAGAATCTCGTGTGAGACTATACTTCTTCATGGCTTCCTGCACGGTATAGTATTCTGAAGAATCATCTTCGGTTGTCTTCTTGGACAGATCGAAGTGAAGTTTTGAGTAGAATATCTGGCCGTGCTCTTTCTTTGAAGGGATGTTGTTGCGGTAAACATGTGAACGGATGGCTACACGTGTCATCCCATAGTTTTTCTCGATTTCTTCCGGAGTGTACCATTCGGTCAAGGCGTCATCCGTCTTATATTTGGCAAATGCCGCATCTATGTGCTTTTTACTGTAATAATTGAACTGGCGGATTCTGACTTTGGGAACATTATTTTGTCGGGTATAGGTCCACACCCATTTGGCGTTGACTTTGTACTTTTCCGCAATCTGTTCAGCGGTATAATACTCGGTAACGTCAAATTCATCTTTTGGTCTGAGAACTTCATAAGGTTTTGTTTTCAGCATAAGTTCGATGTCGGTTCTTCTGATGAGCGACATTCTTGAACTCAGCCTTGATGCACGAAGTTTGTCCTCCTTTACCAGTTTATAGACATACTGGCGAGAAACTCCCATTAGTCTGGCTGCTTGAGAAAAGGTAAAGTATTCCTGGCTCTCCAGTTTGTTCTTTACCTCCAGCATTTCCTGAAATTCGCGCATTTCCATTCTACGTTCCTTCATGCGGTGTTTGTAACCTCTTTTGGAACATTGCGGACTACAATAATTAGTAGTGGTCTTTTTTGCCATGAAAGGCTTGCCGCACCACTGGCAGATTCTTTTTACTTCCATTTTTGTTATTCTCCATATTTTAGTGAAACATGAGCTTTTTACAGCTCGGATAATTTCCCTTTTTGTCTACTCACGTAAACCATTGTCAATACACGTCAACAAATGCGTCAGTGTGACATCGGGCAAAAGCCCTTAATTGTTCCGCGGTAGAAATACGGTAGAAAAATATGGTGAACAACAGTATCCAACTGTTTATAGCTGGATTTTTGGCAAATAAAAAAGCCGCTGAAAATCAGCGACTTCATTATAGTTGGTTCTAATTTGTTGCAGTTGATTACAATATCCTACTTGCCGATGCAAAAATTCTTAAATATATTTCCCAATACCTCATCCGTCGTGATTTGTCCCGTGATTTCCCCGAGATAATGAAGGCATTCCCGAATGTCTTGTGATACAAACTCACCACTAAGATAGGAGTCCAGTCCTGTGATGACTCGCTCGATGGCTAGGCGGGCATGGGAGAGGGCTTCGTAATGGCGGGCATTGCTGACGATAACATCTCCTGAATGAAGAGCGTTTAGGTTGATCGTGGAAACTAGCTCGTCCACCAAGTGATGGATGTTATATCCAGTCTTTGCAGCAATCGGGAGAATCTTTTCCCCGGAAGATAGAGATGTGATTTGTGACAAGATCATGTTGGCAGAATCTGTTTGGTCTGTCTTGTTGAGTAAAATGACTAAGCGGGTATCCGGTCCGAGATGTTCTTTCACTTGGGTATAATAGGGAAGGAATTGTTCCGTGTTTTTGGTGGCATCTATTAAAAACAATACGATACGGGCTTGTTCAATTTTGGAAAAAGTACGTTCGATACCCATGTTTTCTACTTGGTCGTCTGTGTGGCGGATGCCTGCCGTATCGATAAATCGGAAAGTGATTCCCTGAAGGTTAATCGTATCTTCGATCACGTCGCGGGTAGTGCCTTCTATATCAGAGACGATGGCACGATCCTCTTTTAGCAGAGCGTTGAGTAGGGTACTTTTCCCCACGTTAGTGTTACCGACGATGGATCAAGCAATCGAAGGTGGTGGTAGATAAACTTGCCGTTTTTGATCACGTTGCCGAGGGAGAAGGAGGCACATAGGCGAGAAATTAATGTATCAATACCGACTGCAATGCCCCGTAGTTCCGATCGGTCGGCGAACTCCACGTCTTCCTCCGAGAAATCCAGTTCCAGTTCCAACAGGGAGGTGATGTGCAACAGTTCCATTCGCAGTTTCATCAGTTCGTCCGAGAATCCACCCCGCATTTGGCTTAATGCCATTTTGTGGGCGGTTGCCGAGGACGAGGCGATTAGATCTGCAACGGCTTCTGCTTGTGAAAGGTCCATTTTACCATTCAAGAAAGCCCGTTGAGTAAATTCTCCAGGGGCGGCAAGCCGTACTCCGGAGGAGATTAATAGTTGTAATATGCGTTGCTGAATGTATACTGAACCATGGCAAGAAATTTCGATGGAGTTTTCTCCGGTGAAGGAGTGGGGGGCGTGGAACACGGAGATTAGTACTTCATCAATCAGTTCCTCCTTGTTGACGATCTTTCCGAAATGAATTGTATTCGGAAGAACATCCACCAGTTTTTTATGGGAAGGTGAAACAAATATCCGGTCACAAATTTCAATACATCCTTTTCCTGACAGGCGAATCACGGCAATAGCACCCATTCCGGGGGCCGTGGCAATGGCACATATTACAGTCTGGTCATTCATGGTAATTTCTTTCGTGCAAAGGTATATCTTTTTTATCGCGTATAGACTAAAAATGAATCCAAATGAGTGTTCATTGGGATTCATTTTTTTGATTCTGTATTTGCTTATAAAAATTGCAAGAGTACTGCCCCGCAAGAGTACCCACCCCCGAACACGGAGAGTGCCACGAGGTCACCATGGTCGACTCGATCAAGGTTTTGCGATAAGGCGATAGCACAACTAGGGCATCCCGTGTTACCTACTTCCTCGATGTTCGATAACATGTGATCTTCGGGGAAATCGATCTGACGTGCAACGGTAGCCATGATTCGCTTGTTGGCTTGGTGTGATGCGATGAATTTCAAATCTGTCAGTTTTATACCTTGGCTGTTGGTTACAGCATTTAACCCTTCGATCATGTAATGGCAGGCATTGATAAATACGTCATTACCGATTTCAATATTCTTTCCGAAATCCGTATAAAACGGCGGGAACACCCGCAGTGAGGGGGGATA
>ERZ791718.1242-NODE-1242-length-10518-cov-1.726082_pt1 | contig 10518 bp, 5 predicted proteins | sample MGYA00510349_ERZ791718 | MGnify/ENA primary metagenome ERZ791718 (study PRJEB30046, sample SAMN00715136) | human gut metagenome | study: EMG produced TPA metagenomics assembly of the A metagenome-wide association study of gut microbiota in type 2... | reverse complement strand
ATGGACAGGCTGCTCATGACTCGCCCGGAGCTGACGCTCGGCGAGCACGTGAGGCAGGCAAACGCCTACGCCTGCACCGACAAGGACAGACAGAATTTCGAGCTCAACGAGCTCTATATGCTGACCATTTGGGGTTCCACGCGTTCGTCGCAGCTCTACGACTACGCATGGAAGGAGTGGGGCGGCATGATAAAGACCCTGTATCTTCCGCGCTGGTATTCGTTCTTTGAGCAGATGGCGATAGATTTCAAAAAGCGCAAATGCACATTTACAGCCACAAAGCGCCGCCACAACGACCGCGAGGACTTTGACGGAACGTCTTTCTACAGGAGCGTTGAAAAATTCGAGAACAAGTGGCTCTCGACCTACAAGCCCGAGCAGCCCTCCGAGGAGGACACGCTCGAGGTCGCGCGCGAGCTGTTTGACTTCTATGCGCCGACGATAAGAGGTGTTCAGGCATGAGCGTTCAGCCGCAGAGAAAGGGCGGAGACAAATTAGACCTCTATGAGCGACAGATAAAAATGCTCGACACGCTCTTTGAGCACGGGGCGATATCCGAGGCTCAGCGCGATAAGAGCGCGGGCGATCTGAAAAAGCTGATGTTCCCGCAGGGAGTGCCGAAAAGATAAAAAATCGCCCCACGACCCCTAACCTCCCGCTCGAAAAGCACTCTCCTTTTTTTTTTTTTTTTTTTTTTTTTTTGCCGCGGGGGCGGCATAACCCGCCGTAGCCGTAGCCGTAATGCCTGCCGTAGCCGTATCTGCGGCGCGAGACGGAATAGCTGCCGTAGCCGCCCCTGCTGCGGTCGGTCGAGATATTGTAGACGCAGCCGGCAAGGTCGGTGCCGCCCTGAGTGAGGTCGCTGACAGCCTCGAGTATCGCGGGCACGGGGAACCTGTCCTCACGGATAACGAAGATTGACGAATCCGTATATTTGGCGCAGATAGCTGCGTCCGCGACTATTCCGGCGGGAGGCGTATCGATAATGATATAGTCGAACTTCTCCTTTGCCGCCGCGATAAATTCGCCCGTCTTGGCGTTCGAGAGCACCTCGGTCGGATCCGCTATGCACTCATCGCCCGCAAGAACAAAAATCTTATACTTTTCAATATATTTTATCGCATCGCTCGAATTTTTAACCCTGCCGACAACATCGGCTATACCGTTGCCTGAAATATTTGTTATACCGAGATTCTTGAGCACGGACGGCTTTCTGAGGTCTGCGTCAATGAGCAGGACGGAATAACCGTTTTGTGCGAGAGCGAGAGAGAGGTTGACGGCGACCGTCGTCTTGCCCTCGTTGGCTCCTGCGCTCGAAATAACAAAGCTCTTATAGCCGCGTCTGCCGTTGAGAAGCTCGAGCTTCGTGCGCATCGCCTTATAGGTCTCGATAAACGCGAAGCCGCAGGCCTTATCGGTTATCAGCAGTTTCCTGTCTCCGTGGGCGGACTTCTTATAGAAGCGCTCGCCGCCGGGCACCTGCGACACCTCGCCGATAACATTGAGCTGGAGCTTGTTCTGGATATCCTCCTGGCTTCTGACGGTGTTGCGCGCGGAATCCCTGATTATTATAATAAGCGCGCAGATGACCGCACCCGCAAGTGCGCCGATAATGGCGTTGCGAGTAATGCCGACGGACTTGTCCGGCTCCGTCGGGAGCTCGGGCATATCGCAGAGATGAATGCTTCCGCCCGAATAGACCTGGACGACATCCTTATATGTATCCTTGACGGCCTGCGCGAGCTCATAGGCCTCCTCGGGCGAGCCGGCGGTGACGGTCATATCGATAATGCTGCTGTCCGTCTTGCGGGACGCGGCTATCATCTCCTCAACCTCATCCGCGGTCTTGGGATAAGCCTTGCACTCGGCAGCTATGGCGTTGCACATGGTGCGCCCCGTCATAAGGTGGACGAAGGTATTCGCCATATAAGCGGAGGCGGACATATCGTTATAGGAGACGGAATTGTCCCCCGAGGACGAGAGATCCTTCTCGGACTTGTTGTTGACGATAAAGGTCATGTTCGATGTATAAGTCGGCTCCTCGACGAGCTTGGTTATCCCGGCGCAGGACGCGCCGACTATCAGCCCGACGAGCATCAGCAGCCAAAGCCTCCTGATAAGAAGGCCGAACACATACATTATGTTTATTTCCACTCCGTCGCTGTCGGTATCCTTTTTAACTATCCTGTTCAATCACTTATCCCCCAATTTATCAAATCTCATAAGAGAGTATTGACTATCCTTCTTCCTATTGAATCGTAGAACATTTCGCTCTTTTCAACATCGGAAAGCCTGTAGCAATTCCTGCCGTCGAAAACAAGAGGCTTCTTCATATATTTTTTGTAGTTGTCGAGCGGATATTCAACTATCTGCACCCATTCAGTCATTATGAAGCAAACATCCGCGTCTGTCAAGGCTTCGTCTATATCCGAGGCAAATTTAATTTTGCACTCGGGATAGCAGCTCTTGAAATTGTCCGCGCCGAGAGGATCCCACGCGACTACGTCCGCGCCCTCGTTGAGAAGTATGTCTATATTCTGCTTTGCGGGCGCTTCGCGCAAATCGTCCGTACCGGGCTTGAAGGTAAGCCCTATTATCGCCACGCGCACGTCTCTGAAATTAGGGAAAAATCTGCGTGCCTTGTCGATAAGCCTTGTCCTCTGCTCGCGGTTGACGTCTATAGTCGCCTTCACGGTCTTGAGCTTCACTCCGGCGTGGTCGCTTTGGAAATTTAGCGCCTTTGTGTCCTTCGGGAAGCAGCTGCCGCCGTAGCCTATTCCGGCATTGAGGAACTTTGAGCCTATTCTTCTGTCCATTCCCATTCCCTGCGCGACTTCTTCAATATCCGCCCCGACTATCTCGCCTGCATCCGTGCCGTAAAAAGTAGGACGCCCGTCCTTGGGATCCAAACCCGTAAATTTGTAAGAATAAAACGTGTTTACGGGACGCCCGGCAATTTGAACCCGACCGTCCAGATAATCCCCGTATCTGATTTCATCCTGCAAAACCTCATCTTTGGCTTTTATTTTATCCACCAACTGATTCAACACGGAACCGAAGTTCGGGTTTATTCGCCACACGAAACCGCGTTTCTCCCCGCCAGCTCCAAGATTCTCGATAGGCGTAAAATTAAAATTAAACTCAAACCCCTGATTATTTAAGGTACCCCTATTCACCGTATAAGTACTAACACCATTAATTCTTGAAACCGTTTTCGACATAAACGCATCCGTCGTGTGACGATAATAATAACTGAAATTCCCGACTAGCTTGTTATTAAACAACGAGTATTCCAACTCGATATTATAAGTTGAGGTTTTTTCCCATTTTAAATGCGGGTTCGGGTAATACTTGATGGAAGAATACAATTCATTAAATGCCCAATGAGTACCCTTTCGCTGTATAATCAACTTCGGAGAATCTTGAGCAGACATATTTCCTTGGTAACCAAACGACGCTTTTAATGCTAAGGTATTAATCCACCATTTATCAGACAACAGATTCTCGTGCATATTCCATCGACCGGAAACAGACCATATCGGGTTCAGTTTTTCATTACTTCTATCTCCAAATTTATTACTTCCATCTATACGCATATTAGCATTAAAGATATACGCATCTTTATAAGCATAAAACAACGTTCCCACTAATCCTACTTGACGGGTTAAATTATGCGTCAAAACTCCCTTGGCGGAAGAATTAGTTTTTAACCAACTATCATAATTAGGAAATGGCACGTATCCCCACGAATCAGGTAAATTCACATCATCAAAAAGCATCCCCCGTTCCGGGATATATCCCCTTTTCGTTATTGCAAAACTAGTATAAAGAGTTGAACTCAACTCTCCAATAACAGAAGCTTGGAACTGATGTCTACTTTCTTTATCCAAAAATTTATTAAATGATAGATTTGCCCGGACACTATAATTTTCATTTTTAGTATTATTTAAACGCAGTTCTCCACCAACAGGCATTTCCGAATAAGAAGATACCCCCACATTATCTTGCCCAGGAGCATATTCTTTTCTTAAATTAGCCGCATACCAACTTTTTTCACCGAAATAAACCCTCTCTTCCAAATTAGAGATTCCGTAAGAAAATTGGACTCCCGCCTTCAAACAAGGGATTAAACGATATTCTATATTTGTACTTACATTAATAGCGTTAGTTTGGATATTATCATCCGTATTTTCTCTTTCATTAATAATACTAAATGGCTTGGAATACGTGTGTTCCAAATCATCATCTCTTTGATAAAACATCAAACTGCCATCCTCGTTATAGGCACCGACACTCCGGGCAGTATTTAACGCATAGGTCATTAGTCCGACCTCTTGAGGGGTGTATTGCTTTTTCTGCACACTCCCATTCAAACTAAAAGACATCAGAAACTTCTTATGATTAACATCCACCTTGGCCATTGCGCTATAACGATTATTTTCCTCTCCTTTCAAGTTACCATTTTCCGCAGAATAACCTAAAGAAGTGTAGTACCGAACATTCTCAGATCCACCGGAAATGCTCAACGTGTGCGCATGAGAATAGGTATCTTGCATTAACAACCCCAACCAATCCGTGTTGACGGTCTCCATGTATTTTACTTTCCGAATAAACTCATCGGAAGATATTACCCCGTTCACGTAATCGTTGTAAGCCGCTTCATACCCCACGTAACTAGATAAATCCGGAATAAGTTGTTTTTTGCGTACAACTTCCTTGGAAAAATCAATTCGTTCCTTCGAATTCATCACGTCAACGGAACGGTCCGTGTAACGAGGACGTTGCCGGAATGTACCCGATAAAGAATAAGAAACAGAGGGAGCCCCGACCTTTCCTTTTTTCGTGGTGATCACGATAACTCCGTTAGAAGCCTTAGGCCCGTAAATGGCCGTGGCAGAGGCATCTTTTAACACGTCCAATTTTTCAATATCCTCGGGATTCAATCCAGAAATAGCATTTCCCAACAAGTTCACGAAATCCAAGTCATTAATACTCGCCGGATCCACGTTTACAGGATCCGTTAAAATGACTCCATCCAACACCCACAAAGGAGCGGTATTCCCCAACAAGGTTGTTGTTCCGCGTATTTTAATCTTGGGTGCGGCTCCCACTTGCCCGCTATTCTGCATAAAAATCATTCCCGGGATTCGACCTTCCAGCATCTGGTCCAACGTGCTGACTCCCGGTTGCATGATGTCATCCATCTTCAACGTGGTCACGGAACTCGTCAAATGACGTTTATCCACTTTATAATATCCCGTGGATACCGTGACTTCATCCAACTCCATCAACTCCTCCTCCAAAACGATTCGTAATGTATCCGTTTTATCCGTAAAATTTACAAGTTGCTTTTTAAAACCGATAAAAGAAAACTCCAAAGTACCCCGTTGTATGGGTAAGGTTATCCTGAACCAACCTTTCACGTTCGTGGAAGTTCCTATTGATGTCCCCGCAACCTTCACGGTTACACCAGGCAAAGCATGACGATCTTTATCGTACACCCATCCTTGTATCACTTTCGATTTTTCTTTCTCCGATGTCACGTTTTTTTCTTTAATAACCACAACATTTCCATCAAAAGAATAGGTTAACCCTAAATCAGATAGCAACTTTTCTAGGACTCGCACAAGCTCTTCATTCTCAGCTTTTACACTGACCATTCCTTTCGTCTTCAGCAAGGCATAATTATAAAAAAAATCACACTTCGACTGTTTACCCAACTCTTCTAAAACTGTTGTCAAGAAGACATTTTTCAAATCAATTGTCACCTTTACATCCTGAGCTAATCCTTTTGCGTGCACTGACATACACACGCTAAATAATAAAACTCCTAACAATTTCATAAACATTAACATTTTGCGCCATGATATCCAATAGAATGACCAGACGCCATTTCGTTTTTTTTTCATAAATTTGTTATTAAATTATACATGATATACTTTTTCTTCCAGTGCAAATGACAAGAAAAGTATATTTCAATTCAGCAGATTGAAGATTTACCAGATTTTCAATCTGTTTTTCTTTTTATAATAATTGTGTTACCATGAATTATAAACTGAACATCTTGAGTTTCCTCCATCTTTTCCAACAAATAACTGATATCCTCATAGCGTTTCAAACGTCCACCAAATTCCATATTTTTCAATTCCGGATTTTGGAAAAAGACATTCAAATTATACCATTTAGCTAACACATCCATTATTCTCTCCAAAGACTCCTGTTTAAAATAATAATAACCATCTTTCCAAGAAGTATAAAGCTCCATATCAACAGTACGTACATTTGCAGTCTTATCCTCTCGATCATACACAAATTGCATTCCCGGATCTAAATCAAAATTTTTCGATCCGTATCCAACTCTTACTTTCCCCTCGACCAATGTAGTTGCAACCACTTTCTCATCCGGATAAGCATTTACATTAAAAGAGGTCCCTAACACTCTCACGTCTACCTCCTCTGTTTTCACCACGAAAGGTCGCTCCTCGTCTTTTGTTACTTCAAAAAATCCCTCCCCAGTCAAAAAGACTTCTCTAATATCTCCTGCAAACCTAACCGGATAGCGCAATGATGAACCAGAATTCAAATGCACTCGCGTATTATCTGATAGCTGGAGATTAAACTCCCCTCCTAATGGAACACGAATCGTATGAAAATCAATAGTCTCCACATTCATCCCTGCATCATAAATTAATGTATTTTTTACGCTTGCCACTTTCGATTGATGTTCGGCAAAAACAATCTCTTGAAAAGAAGAGTCCAACTCAATAACTTGTCCTTGAGGTAATATAAGTTCGGCCTTAGGAGATCCTGGACCTATATTTGCAATCTCTATTATTTCATTTCCGTCTTCTTGAGAATATATGAAATATCCCATAATACCTAGCAAAAGCATGATTCCCGCAGCAACAGAACTCCAACGAATAAATAATTGTTCTTTCCGTTGCTTTTGTACAATTCTTTCAATTCGCGCAAAAACAAAATCCTTGTTTTCTCGATATTTCAATCCCACACCAAGTTTCCGCAATTCATGCAATTCTCCCTCAAACCGATTCCTACATTCATTCTCCCGTCTCCATTCTTCCAACAGACATTTCTCCTCCTCGGAAAGTTTTTCTCCGGTAAAACTTCCTGCTAAAATTCGATCTATATCATTTTCTTTCATCCTAATATTTATTTTCTATATATATATCACCACACTTTTCATTTAGGGTGAAAAGAAAAAGATTTTTTTTTCTCAAATGCTTAATTATTTCCCCGTAGACATAAAAAGTAGAATAGAAGAGAATGCATCCCGAGTTAGATTCTCACGCAAAAATCGCAAAGCAATTTTCATTTGAGTTTTAACCGTATTAATACTAATATTCAATACATCAGCAATTTCACGATACTTCATATCATCCAAACAAGCCATCAAAAATATCTTTCGGCATTCATCCGGAAGACGACTAATCGTGCGATATAGTAATTCCATCTCCTTCCCGACCTCCTCTTCCCCAAAATAAGCAGATAGCTCATACTCTCTTTCAGAAATGTTACTATACAATCGATCTTTTCGGCACTGATCACGCACATAATTAATCGCCCTAAACTTTATTGCTTGAAACATAAATCGATCCAATTCTCCTTCGAAATTTTCCAAACGTCTAGAACGCCAAATGTGTACAAAACAATCCTGTACGATATCCTCTGCACTCTCCAGATCTCGTATCAATCGGTAACAATAAAGCAAAAGAGGCTCATAATATACATCAAAAAGTTTCTGTAGAGCAACCCTTTCATCTTGTTTGTACAAAGATAATATCTCTCCCGAGTTTGCCATTTCACACGCATTTGGCACAAAAATAATACATATTTTCGAGTTAACAAGAAAAATAAGAAATGCCTACAAAACAACCCACTTCATAATCTCATAAGGTTCATCAGCTATATATTGTGCTCCGTTTTCCTGCAACTCTTTCCGATCCCGGAATCCCCACGTCACCCCAACCGATGTAACACCGCTATTCACAGCTGTTTGCATATCCACACCCGAATCCCCCACGTAAAGGACTTCCTCCTTCGAGACTCCTGCTTCCTTCATGATATCGAAAACAATCGTGGGATCAGGTTTCACGGGAATCCCCTCCCGTTGACCATAAACGAAATCGAAAAGTCCCTCACCAAAATACTCCGGGATCAATTCCCGAGTAGCTGCATGATATTTATTGGAAGCCACAGCCAACAATACATGATGACGTTTCAGCGTCTTCAACAATTCACAAATTCCATCATAAGGAGCCGTAAAGTCAGCTTTATGCTCGGCATAGTAAGCCATGAAATCTTCCCGAATCTTCAACATATTCTCATGTGTCCTCTCTTTCTCCGGCAAGGCTCGTTCAAGCAATTTGTTAATTCCATTCCCCACAAAATAACGAAAAGCAGGCAATTCATGTGTCGGATACCCATGTTGCCGTAAAGCATAATTAGTACTTGCGGCCAAATCCTGCAAGGAGTTCAGCAATGTCCCATCCAGATCAAAAATCACCAACTTTGTCATAATTCATTCCTATATTTCTTTTTATATCACAAAAGTATACATACATGGGAAATAAAAAAGAGGCTGCAATAACAACCTCTTTTCGGCACGGGAGGAGAGGTTCGAACTCCCGACCCTCGGTTTTGGAGACCGATGCTCTACCAACTGAGCCACTCCCGTATTTCGTGCTGCAAATTAAGGTAATTTAAACGAGAAAAACAAGTCCCACCCGGAAGTACTCGTAAAAATATTACCTTAAAAATGCTTGCTATCCCACAAGTATCAGGAGTTCAAGCAACAAATTCATCCAACAAAATACAAAACCCTATGACAATTCTAAAATTAAACCGTATTTTTGTCCCCCGACTTCAATAAAAAAGGACATGGAAAAAGTTGTAGTTGGTCTCAGCGGAGGCGTGGATAGTTTTGTTACGGCACTCCTGTTACAACAACAGGGTTTTGAAGTTATTGGTGTCCACCTGCAATTATGGGCATCACGGGCCAGCTCCTCGCAAGAACCGGAAGTCGAGGAATTGTGTAAACAAACGGGCATCAAGCTCTACCGGTTAAATGGCAGGCAACTTTTCCAAAAACAAGTGGTCCAACCCTTCATCCAAGGCTACCTCTCAGGAATTACCCCTAACCCGTGCGCCACGTGCAACAGCTTTATCAAATGGAATCTACTTCGAGACTTGGCAAACGAACTAAAAGTACACCATGTCGCCACGGGACACTACATTCGGATTCACCCTTTTGCGAACCATTATTACGTCCATAAAGGAGTTGACCCGAATAAAGACCAATCGTACTTCTTATGGGGCGTTCCGGAAGAGATCCTATGCCGGGCCATCACCCCATTAGGACATTACACGAAAACACAGGTAAAGGAAATGGCCAAAGAACACGGGTTTATCCGTCTGGCTGAAAAGCAAGAAAGCATGAGTATCTGTTTTCTTGAAAAAGGAGACTACCGGGCTTTCATCGCCAGCCAGCCGGGGACAGACTCTTGTTTCACACCCGGCCGGATCGTGGATGAATCCGGAAATCACGTGGGAGAACATACTGGAATCGTGAATTACACCGTGGGACAAAAGAGAGGAATCCCGTCCAAGGGACAATTCCCACAATATGTTTCACGCCTATCCCCGTCCACGAACCAAATCGTCGTGGGAGATAAGGCAAGCCTACACCGAACGACCTTTACTCTCGGGCAAATTCATTTAATTAATCCTGAAGAAATTCATTCACAAGACATAGAAGTTAAAGTACGGGGTATCGGGCTGAACCCGGAAGGATTCGCACAACTATCTTTCCAACCCAATCGGACATTACACGTACAACTTTCCTCTCCCGCGTGGGCCATTGCCCCCGGACAACCGGCTGTCTTTTATCGGGAAGACCGGGTAATCGGTGGGGGGATCGTCCTATAACCTTTTAAAATATCATGACATGACATTTTCAGATATACTCCAACAACAATATAAACTATCCGAGGATAGTATCCACCTTCTCCTTAAAGATGTAACAACCATCTCTTTCAACAGAAAAGAACCCATCGTGCAGGAAGGGCAACGCAATGAGTATATTTATTTCGTGGAAAAAGGTTCTGTCCGAGGATTTATCGAACGGGAAGGTAAGGAGTTTACCCTATTGTTTGCATTCGAGGGAGATATGGCCGCCACCATGCCAAACCTGTCACAAACACCGACAGCTAAATTCACGCTAGAAACCCTCGAATCTTCCACGCTCGTGCAAATCTCCCGTTCTCACTTGGAATACCTCTTCCTTCATTCCCTAGAACTGGCAAACTGGGGACGCAAACTGATGGAAAAGACCATGCAGGAGTACGAGCATTATTTCATCGAGTACTACTGGGCCGACAAAGGCCACCAGTATCAAATACTGATAAAAGAATACCCGCAACTCTTACAACGAGTTTCGTTAAAAGAAATCGCCTCATACCTAAACATCACGCCTCAGTCATTAAGCCGGATCCGGGCTAA
>ERZ791718.1231-NODE-1231-length-10572-cov-1.812494_pt1 | contig 10572 bp, 8 predicted proteins | sample MGYA00510349_ERZ791718 | MGnify/ENA primary metagenome ERZ791718 (study PRJEB30046, sample SAMN00715136) | human gut metagenome | study: EMG produced TPA metagenomics assembly of the A metagenome-wide association study of gut microbiota in type 2... | reverse complement strand
GTCACATTCGGTGAGCCATTCAGTACCCGAAAGACCACGGCTCTCCCACAAGAACCTGTTCACCTCGTCCTCGTGAATAATCTTCTTGAGCCAGGAAACCAGGAAGCGCGGTACGAATTTCACCTTGCTTCCCATCTTGCTCTTAAGAATCTTATCTATGTCTATCGTTTTCTCTATTGATTCACTCATGTTTGCTAAAACTTATATAAGTTAGTGCAAAAGTAACTCAACTTTTTCAAATACGTGCCATTTTTTCCAAAAAAATAGCAAAAAAGCGAAAATTTATTAGTTTTTTTAAACTATCACGACAAATCGAGCCCATTTTGCACGTATTTTTGCAAAAACATCACACTTGATGAGAACAAAAAGGCGATGCCCGAAACTGGAAGGTGAAGTTGACCAAAAACAACTTTTTCATTAAGTTTTATAAATTTTGTGGGAAAATGTAAGGCTATATGGAGATTTTTATGTACCTTTGAACCCAAATTTATACATTAATAAGTACGCACGCAATACTATAACGCGATAAGACAGCAAAAAGATATATGATAAAGACAGCAGAAACATATCACGTACCGGTGCTCCTCAAGGAGAGCGTTGACGGGTTGAACATACAGCCAGGAGGCATCTATGTAGACGTAACCTTCGGTGGCGGCGGACATTCCAGAGAGATTCTGTCGCGCCTGACGGAGGGAGCGCACCTGTACAGCTTCGACCAGGATGCCGACGCAGAACGCAACGTGGTGGCAAACGAGAACTTCACCTTCGTATGCTCCAACTTCAGATTCCTGAAAAACTGGATGCGCTACTACGGGGTAGACGGACTCGACGGACTGTTAGCCGACCTGGGCGTATCGAGCCATCACTTCGATGACGAGACCCGCGGTTTCTCCTTCCGTTTCGACTCCCCACTCGACATGCGCATGAACAAGCGTGCGGGCAAGACTGCTGACGACATCGTAAACGAATATGACGAAGGTGCCCTTGCCGACATCTTCTACCTATACGGTGAGCTGAAGAACTCGCGCCGCATCGCCTCGGCACTCGTCAAGGCAAGAGCCGAGAAGCCCATCCTCACCACCAAAGACTTCATGGCAGCCGTAGAGCCCCTCTTCAAGCGGGAACGCGAGAAGAAAGACATGGCAAAGCTCTTCCAGGCGCTGCGCATAGAAGTGAACCACGAGATGGACGCCCTGAAAGAGATGCTTCGCTCAGCCACGGAACTTCTGAAACCGGGAGGCCGACTCAGCGTCATCACCTATCACTCGCTGGAAGACAGAATCGTAAAGAACATGATGAAAGCGGGCAATGCAGAAGGCAAGATAGAGCAGGACTTCTTCGGAAGAATAGAAACCCCCTTCAAACTCGTGAACAACAAGGTTATCGTTCCCGATGCCGACGAGCAGGAAAGAAACCCTAGGAGCAGAAGCGCCAAACTAAGAATAGCAGAAAAGAAATGATAAACGATAAAGACATAAACATCAGTGAGAAGCCTATAGCCGAAGAAAAGGCACAGGCATCACAGGAACCGCCGAAGCAGGAAACTCCGCAGCAGGAGCCACAGCAGCAGGAGGCTCCACAGGCTTCGCTCAAGGAAGTGATTGCCAAGCAAGCCATTGAGGAAGAGGCTTCAGGATCATCGAGCTTTACGCTGCGAAAGATTCTGGGTGGAGACATTCTTACCGCACAAATCATACGCCGGCAGATATGGCTCGTTATCCTCATCGTGCTTTTTGTCATTATCTACATATCCAACCGATACAATATCCAGAACGATATCATCGAGTTGGACAAACTGCAGAAAGAACTGCAAGACACCAAATACAAAGCGCTGTCTACAAGCAGCCAGATAACAGAGAAGAGTCGTGAAAGTAATGTGCTCGACATGCTGAAAAACAACAAAGACAGCGTGCTGCACATCGCTACCCAACCTCCATACATCATAAACGTACCCGAAGAATGAGCAGCAAATTTGATCACAAGAAAGTAATGCCCCGCTACAGCGCCATCGCCATCATCATGACGATTTTCGCCATAGCCGTAGTGGGTAAAGCGCTCTACATCATGACTGCCAAGCATGATTACTGGATGAAGGTGGCAGAACGGCAGAAGAAGGATTCCGTGACCGTAAAGCCAAACCGAGGCAACATCTTGAGCTGCACAGGACAGCTGATGGCAAGTTCGCTGCCGGAGTTTAAGGTTTTCATGGACTTCAAGGCGCTGAAAGATGCAGAAAACGACTCGCTGTGGGATGCCAAGCAAGACTCCATCTGTCTTTGCCTGCACCAGATATTCCCGAATCTGAGCGAGTCTGATTTCAAGAAGCACCTCACCGAAGGTCGCGCCAAGATGAGCCGCCACTGGCCGGGTTATCCGAAGCGTGTAGACTATAACACCTTCACCGAGATAAAGGACATCCCTGTATTCCGCCTGAAACCCTACCAGAGCGGTTTCCACTGGGAAGAATATAATGCCCGAACCAGAACTTACGGTTCGCTGGCAGGCCGTACCATCGGAGCCATGTATGGCGCCAAGGATACCGCCCGCTTCGGTCTGGAGCTGAGTTACGACTCCATCCTGCGAGGCACCAACGGTATCGTGCATCGCCGCAAGGTGCGCAACAAGTTCCTCGACATTACCGATACCCCTCCTATTGACGGAGCCGATATCGTGACCACCATCGATGTGAGCATGCAAGACCTTGCCGAACGCTCACTCATCGACGAGCTGAAGGAAATCAACGCCAATGTGGGTGTAGCCATCGTGATGGATGTACCTACGGGCGACATCAAGGCCATCGTAAACATGGAGAAATGTTTCGACGGCGAATACAGAGAAATCCACAACCATGCCGTGAGCGACCTTCTGGAGCCAGGTTCGGTGTTCAAGCCAGCCTCTATCCTCGTAGCGCTGGATGACGGAGTGGTAGACACAACCTATCACGTAGAAACCGGTGGCGGTATATGGCCGATGTACGGCAGAGAAATGAAAGACCACAACTGGCGAAAAGGCGGATACGGAATGCTGACCCTCGCACAGACCCTGTGGTACAGTTCGAACATCGGCGTGAGCCGCATCATAGACGACCATTACCGCAACAACCCGGAGAAATTCGTAAAGGGTATCTACCGTACCGGTCTGCACGACGACCTGAAGATTCCGCTGGTGGGAGCAACACCAGCCAGAATCCGCATGCCGCACAGAAACAAGAACGGACAGTATGACAACTGGGCAAAGACCAGTTTGCCATGGATGAGTATCGGATATGAGACCCAGATACCGCCTATCTCTACCCTCACCTTCTACAACACCATCGCCAACAACGGCAAGATGATGCGACCAAGATTCGTGAGCAAGGTAATGAAGAACGGAGAAACCATCATGGAATTTCCTCCTGAAGTGATGCGCCAGCAGATAGCCAAGGAGAAGAGCATCAAGGAACTGCAAACCATCCTGGAACAGGTGGTAAGCTTGGGACTGGGAAAGAAAGCCGGTTCGCCTAACTTCAAAGTGGCAGGAAAGACCGGTACAGCCCAGATTTCAAAAGGTGCCGGTGGATATAAGAGTGGCGGAACCAGCTATCTCATCAGTTTCGCAGGCTACTTGTTGGCCAAAGCCCCACGCTACAGCTGTATCGTCTGCATACAGAAATCCGGTTTGCCTGCTTCGGGCGGTACGATGTGCGGTAAGGTGTTCCATGAGATTTCAGAAGGCATCATGGCGCAGAGTCTGAAAGTTGACGTAAAGGACGCCCGCGACTCAGCATCCGTCTTCGTTCCTGACGTAAAGGCAGGCAATATCCTTGCTGCCAACTATGTGCTCAGCCACCTCGGCATCAAGACCAATGCCAACTGGAGTGGCAGGCTTGGCGGCGGCAACCCCCTCTGGGGGAAGGCCGAGCGCGTGGGTAACCACAGCATCAAACTCATCAGGGAGAAGCAATACGGCAAGAGCATCGTACCTGACATTACCGGAATGGGAGCCCGAGACGCTATCTACAATATGGAGAGCCGGGGCATCAAGACCCAGATTATAGGTAGAGGAAAGGTAGTAAAGCAGAGTCTGGTGCCGGGAACGGTCATCAAGAAAGGTGCCGTATGCAGCATTGTGCTCGAATAAAACTCAGAAACAGTTATCTGAAACCCTATATATAATAAGGTGTAGATAAAAAATATATAGAATATAAAACAGAAACAGGATATGAAGTTACAAGAATTACTCAAAAACATCGAGCCGGTTCAGATAATCGGCGATGCTGATGTAGAGGTTACGGGAGTAAACATCGACTCTCGCAAGATTAAGGAAGGTCATCTCTTCGTTGCCATGAAGGGAACGCAGGTTGACGGTCACAAGTTTATTCCAAAGGCATTGGAACTGGGCGCAAAGTCGGTTTTGTGCGAAGACATGCCTGAAGAGAAAGTTGAGGGCGTAACTTACATTCAGGTCGCTTCGACCGAGGATGCTGTCGGCAAGGTAGCAACCCTCTTCTACGGCGACCCTTCAAGAAAGCTCAAACTGGTAGGCGTAACAGGTACCAATGGTAAGACCACCATTGCCACCTTATTATATAATATGTTCCGCAAGTTCGGTCATAAGTGTGGTTTGCTCTCTACCGTCTGCAACTACATTGAAGACGAGGCTATCCCTGCCGACCATACCACCCCAGACCCTATCGAGCTGAACATGCTCCTGGGCAAGATGGTAGAGGCAGGCTGCGAGTATGCCTTCATGGAGTGCTCTTCTCACGCCATCGCACAGAAGCGTATCGGAGGTCTGCTGTTTGCAGGAGGCTTGTTCACCAACCTGACCCGCGATCATCTCGATTATCACAAGACATTCGAGAACTACCGTAACGCCAAGAAGGCATTCTTCGACGGACTGCCTAAGACTGCCTTTGCCATTACCAATGCCGACGACAAGAACGGCATGATTATGGTACAGAACACCAAGGCTACCGTGAAAACCTACTCTACCCGCAGCATGGCAGACTTCAGAGCCAGAATCCTGGAGTGTCACTTCGGCGGCATGTATCTGGAGATTGACGGCAGAGAAGTGGGCGTACAGTTCATCGGTAAGTTCAACGTGAGCAACCTGCTCGCCGTATATGGTGCAGCCATTATGCTCGGCAAGAAGCCAGAGGATGTACTCGTAGTGATGAGTACCCTTCACAGCGTAAGCGGAAGACTGGAACCAATCCAGTCGCCAGAAGGTTATACCGCCATTGTTGACTATGCCCATACACCAGATGCACTGGAGAACGTATTGAACGCCATCCACGAAGTGCTCGAAGGCAAGGACGGAGAAGTCATCACCGTTTGCGGTGCCGGTGGCAACCGTGACAAGGGTAAGCGCCCATTGATGGCACAGGAGGCTGTAAAGCAGAGCGATAAGGTAATCATCACCAGCGACAACCCACGTTTCGAAGAGCCACAGGACATCATCAACGACATGCTTGCCGGACTCAATGCCCAGCAGATGAAGAAGGTAATCAGCATCGTAGACCGCAAGGAAGCCATCCGCACAGCCTGCATGCTGGCAAAGAAGGGCGACGTGATTCTCGTAGCCGGTAAGGGACACGAAGATTACCAGGAAATCAAGGGCGTAAAGCACCACTTTGACGATAAGGAGGTGATCCGCGACATCTTCGGAATTTCACAGAAGTAAAATCAATCAAGAAAAGAAAGAAAAATGTTATACTATCTCTTTAGATTTCTGGAGCAGTGGGGCATCACAGGTTCTCACATGTGGGGCTACATCTCATTCCGTGCCCTGCTTGCGCTGATTTTATCATTGGTAATCTCTGCCTGGTTCGGCGAGAAATTCATCAAGTATCTCAAGAGCAAGCAAATTACAGAGACACAGCGCGATGCCAGCATCGACCCGTTCGGTGTCAAGAAGATTGGCGTTCCTTCTATGGGTGGTGTCATCATCATCCTGGCTATCCTCGTACCAGTACTGTTACTCGGCCGTTTGCGCAACATCTATCTGATCCTGATGATCATCACCACCGTATGGCTCGGCTTTCTCGGTGGAATGGACGACTTCATCAAGATATTCAAGCGCGACAAGGAGGGATTGAAGGGCAAATATAAGATTATAGGACAGATTGGCATCGGCCTGATTGTGGGACTGGTACTCTGGTCTTCACCTGATGTAAAGATGAACGAGAACCTCGCCATCGAGCAACAGGGACAGGAAACGGTGGTAAAGCATCGTACGGAAGCAAGAAAATCGCTGAAGACCACCATCCCATTCGTCAAGGGACACAACCTCGACTATTCCAGCATCACCAGTTTCTGCGGTAAGTACAAGGTAGCAGCAGGCTGGATTCTCTTCGTCATCATGACCATCTTCGTTGTAACAGCCGTATCAAACGGTGCCAACCTCAACGATGGTATGGACGGAATGTGTGCCGGAAACTCCGCCATCATAGGTGTGGCGCTAGGCATACTTGCGTATGTGTCGTCGCACATCGAGTTTGCCGCCTACCTCAATATCATGTATATTCCTGGTTCTGAGGAACTGGTAGTATTCTTCTGTGCCTTCATCGGAGCCCTCATCGGTTTCCTCTGGTACAACGCCTACCCTGCCCAGGTATTCATGGGCGATACGGGTTCGCTGACCATCGGCGGTATCATCGCAGTAGGTGCCATCATCATCCACAAGGAGCTGATGCTGCCTATCCTCTGCGGTATTTTCTTCGTAGAAAGCCTCAGCGTGATGATGCAGGTTTATTATTACAAGATAGGAAAGCGGAGAGGTGTGAAGCAGCGTATCTTCAAGCGCACACCTATCCACGACAACTTCCGCACACAGGACAGTCAGCTGGATCCTGACTGCAAGTATCTGTGGAAGAAGCCTCGCAACTGCTTCCATGAATCAAAGATTACCATCCGTTTCTGGATTGTAACCATCATTCTGGCAGCATTGACCATCATCACATTGAAGATCAGATAAAATACAGGCTCTTATCAGCCCGACAAGTATAGAGAATAAGACAATGAGCAAAATTGTAATTTTAGGAGCTGGCGAAAGTGGCGCAGGTGCAGCCGTGCTGGCAAAGAAAGAGGGATTCGAGGTCTTTGTTTCAGACATGTCAAAGATCAAGGATAACTACAAGAAGTTGATGGATGACCACAACATCGAATGGGAAGAAGGTCACCATACAGAAGAAAAGATTTTAGATGCAGATGAAGTCATCAAGAGTCCGGGTATTCCTAAGGAAGCACCTATGATACAGAAACTGATGGCTAAGGGTACACCTATCATCAGCGAAATAGAATTTGCGGGCAGATATACTGATGCCAAGATGATCTGTATCACGGGAAGTAACGGTAAGACAACCACTACCTCGCTGATTTACCACATCATCAAGTCGGCTGGCTATGATGTAGGTCTGGCAGGCAACATCGGAAAGAGTCTGGCCCTTCAGGTGGCTGAAACTCCTCATAAGTACTACGTCATCGAGCTGAGCAGTTTCCAACTCGACAATATGTATAAGTTCCGTGCCAATGTGGCCATCCTGCTCAACATAACTCCAGACCATCTGGACCGCTATGAGTTTAAGATGCAGAACTATACCGATGCCAAGATGCGCATTACCCAGAACCAGACAGAAGAAGACAGTTTCATCTTCTGGAACGATGATCCTATCGTTACAAAGGAGCTGGCTAAATACAACCTCAAGTCACATCTCTGCCCATTCTCTGAGTTCAAGGAGGAGGGTTGCGTTGGCTTTATCGAAGACGGCAAATACAAACTCAACTTCCCTTCAGACTTCGAAATGCCACAGGCAGACATGAGTCTACGCGGCAAGCACAACATCTATAACAGTCTGGCTGCAGGTCTGGCATGCAACATCGTAGGCATCGACCACGAGACCCTGCACAAAGGCTTGAGCGACTTCCCTGGTGTAGAGCACCGTCTGGAGAAAGTGGGCAAGTTCCAGGGCGTTTACTATGTGAACGATTCAAAGGCTACCAACGTAGATGCCTGCTGGTATGCGCTGGAGAGTATGACCACCCCTACCATCCTCATCATCGGCGGTAAGGATAAGGGAAATGACTATAACCAGATCAAGGACCTGGTAAAGGAGAAATGTGCTGGTATCGTATATCTCGGAGCCGACAACCAGAAGTTGCACGACAACTTTGACGCACTCGGCATCCCTGTACGCGACACTCACAGCATGAAGGATTGCGTGGCAGCCTGCCAGGAATTGGCAAAGCCGGGCGATACCGTACTCCTCAGCCCATGCTGCGCAAGTTTCGACCTCTTCAAGAACATGGAAGATAGAGGCGAGCAGTTTAAGGCGCTGGCAAGAGCTATCGGAGAATAACAGTTTTCAACAAATAGAACAGATAGAACTATAAAGAAATGAATAACAAGAGCATTGGTAATATTTTCAAGGGAGACAAGGTGATCTGGATGGTCTTCTTCTTTCTCTGTATGATAAGCATCGTGGAGGTATATTCTGCCTCCAGCTCCTTGTCGTACAAGACAGGAAACTACATGGCACCTGTCATCCGCCACATCTTGCTCTTGGGAGGCGGTCTGTTCACCATGATTTGCATGCTCAAGGTAAAATGCAAGTACTTCAAGATTGTTACGCCCGTCGTGATGGGCATCTCATTACTGTTGCTCGTCCTGGTCTTGGCTACCGGTCAATCTACCAACGGAGCCTCCCGATGGTTCTCTCTGATGGGCATACAGTTCCAGCCTTCAGAAGTGGCTAAAATTGCGGTCATACTGTTTATGGCTATGATTATAGACAAGATACCCAAGCAGTTTGATAAATTTTTAAGTCTGGTAAAGGTGCTTGCTATGCTTATTCCGCTCATAATAGTTGTTGCAATCAGCAATCTGAGTACGGCAGTTATCATCATAGGCATTTCGGTCTGTATGTTGTTTGTCGCAAGCCCAAAGTATCTGCAGTTTATTATTGTAGCAGTGGCGGTAGTTGTGTTTGCGGTGGCGTTTGTCATGCTGGCAGGCTATAGAAGTACACGTATTGAGGCATGGCTGCATCCGGAGACTGCGGGAACAGACGCAGTATTCCAGACTATGATGGGACTTTATGCGATAGGCTCGGGCGGATTGTTTGGAAAAGGACTTGGAGAGAGCTTACAGAAGCTTGGCAATGTGCCGGAGTCACAAAATGATATGATATTTACAATTATTTGTGAAGAGCTTGGACTGTTTGGAGCTATCTGCCTTATTTTGCTTTTTATACTGCTTATATGGCGTATGATGGTCATTGCAAACAATGCAAGGGATTTGTATGGCTCGCTTTTAGTGATTGGTGTGATGAGTCATATTGCAATCCAGGTGATACTGAATATTGCGGTAGTTACCAATTCACTTCCAAATACCGGTGTTATTCTGCCGTTTATCAGCTATGGAGGTACGTCAATCATATTCCTGATGGCGGAAATAGGGCTTGTTTTGTCTGTGTCAAGAGGCATCAGGCTTGAAAATGTGTAGATTAAGGCGTGAAATATAATGATTAAGAAAAATAGAAAACATCACCAGAGATTAAAGCATTTTTTTATGGGACTGCTAATTACGATAGCAGTGCTCGCGATACTGTTTCTCATTGCACTTAAGCTGTTTACGGTAAAAAAGGTAGTTGTCGAGGGCAATGAGCTTTACGACCAAAAGACTATAGAGGATGCGGTACTTAATGATAAGTACTCATGGAATTCACTGTATGTCTATCTGAAATATAAGGTAAAGGATACTAAAAAAATACCGTTTATTGATACAATGAGCATAAGCCTGGATAGTCCGCATACTCTTCATATATCAGTTTATGAAAAAGGAATGCTTGGATACATATATATTCCTGGAATTAATGAGAATGCATATTTTGATAAGGATGGCTTTGTGGTGGAAACATCCTCAGACACGGTGCCGGGTGTGCCATGTATAGACGGCATAAGCTGTGACAAGGTAGTGCTTTATGAGAAGCTGCCTATAAAGCAGACTATGCTAAAAGATATCCTTGAGCTTACTCAGGGATTAAAAAGGGGCAGGACCTTGTGCCGGATTCTGTGGATTATGGTGCGCAAAATGCACCGGTAGTCAAGTATGGTAATGTGAGTGTGATAATTGGTGACACGACAAAGCTTACACGTAAAATAGAGAGGCTTAAGGCTATCATGCCATCGCTTGAGGGACAGTCCGGTACACTACATTTAGAGAGCTGGACGGAAGAAACAACAAATATTGTGTTTGACAAGTCATAATAATGTAAAACTAAATAAAAAAAATCATATTTTATAGTTGATTATTTTGGAGAAAAATTATATTATAGAATAAATGAGTTTAAGAATATTCGATATTTTTATATAGAAAATTAAATTTTGGGAAAGAAAGAGGAGGAATCACCTTGCTTGAGATAAGAAGTAACGAGGCTGATAACAGCGCAAAGATTATTGTCATTGGAGTCGGAGGAGCCGGTAACAATGCAGTTAACAGAATGATTGATGAGAATATTGGTGGAGTAGAGTTTATCGGTATCAATACAGATAAGCAGGCTTTACAGCTTTGTAAGGCTCCTACACTTATACA
>ERZ791718.1215-NODE-1215-length-10741-cov-3.950309_pt1 | contig 10741 bp, 6 predicted proteins | sample MGYA00510349_ERZ791718 | MGnify/ENA primary metagenome ERZ791718 (study PRJEB30046, sample SAMN00715136) | human gut metagenome | study: EMG produced TPA metagenomics assembly of the A metagenome-wide association study of gut microbiota in type 2... | reverse complement strand
TTGGGCCCCTCCCCACTCCCGAAACTCTCTAAAGAATGTATACGCCCCAACATATTAATCAATGGACAATTATAAACTGCTGTTGATGGTGCGCGAGATGACGTCGAGCTGCTGTTCGCGTGTCAGCTTCACGAAGTTGACGGCATAGCCCGAAACGCGGATCGTAAGCTGCGGGTATTTCTCCGGATGCTCCATTGCATCTAACAACAAGTCCCTATCGAACACGTTCACATTCAGATGCTGGCCACCGTCAGGCGTAAAATAGCCATCCAACAGGCTCACCAAATTATTTATCTGAATATCGCGCTCCTTACCCAATGTAGCCGGTGAAACGGCAAATGTATAGGAAATACCGTCATGCGCATGCTGGAAAGGCAGTTTGGCAACAGAAGCCAAAGCGGCAACAGCCCCTTTCGTATCGCGTCCGTTCATCGGGTTAGCTCCCGGAGCGAACGGCGTACCGCCCGGACGGCCGTCGGGAGTCGTTCCGGTTTTCTTTCCGTAAACCACGTTTGATGTGATCGTCAGGATAGATTGTGTCGGAGTTGCCTTGCGGTATGTCTGATGCTGGCGCAGATATTCCATGAACTTCTCGGTAATGTCGACAGCAATACTGTCCGTGCGGTCGTCATTGTTTCCGAAAGGTACATATTCGCCTTCGCGTTCGAAGTCGACAGCCAAACCACGTTCGTCACGGATCACTTTCACTTTCGTGTCACGGATGGCAGCCAGCGAGTCGGCAACGATAGAAAGGCCGGCGATACCGGTTGCGCGGATACGTTCCACATCTCCGTCATGAAGCCCCATCTCGAATGCTTCATACGCATATTTGTCGTGCATGTAGTGAATGATCTTCAGAGCATTGACATAAACTTTTGCCAACCAGCGCATCATCTGCTCGTATTTCTCCATCACTTCGTTGTAGTCCAGATACTCGCTGGTGATCGGTTCGAAACGGGGAGCCACCTGCACACCCGATTTCTCGTCACGTCCGCCATTGATCGCATACAACAAGCACTTTGCCAGGTTGGCACGAGCTCCGAAATACTGCATCTGCTTACCGATCTTCATCGGAGACACACAGCAGGCGATACCGTAATCGTCGCCATAGTCCGGACGCATCAGATCGTCGTTCTCGTACTGGATGGCAGAGGTATCGATCGATACTTTTGCGCAGAAGTTTTTCCAGTTATCCGGAGCATTGTTGAACCAAAGCACCGTCAGGTTGGGTTCGGGTGCCGGGCCGAGGTTATACAAGGTATGCAGATAACGGTAAGATGTCTTTGTCACCAGCGAACGGCCGTCAACACCTTGTCCGCCCAGCGATTCAGTCACCCAAACAGGGTCGCCGGAGAACAGGTCGTTGTATTCCGGAGTACGCAGGAAACGGACAATACGCAGTTTGATAATAAACTGGTCGATCAATTCCTGTGCCTCTTCTTCCGTCAGCTTGCCTTCGCAAATATCTTTTTCGATATAGATATCGAGGAAAGTAGAAGTACGTCCGAGAGACATGGCTGCTCCATCCTGATCCTTTACGGCTGCCAGGTAAGCCAGATACAAGAACTGCACGGCTTCGCGGGCATCCTTTGCCGGACGTGTCACATCGAAACCATAACCGGCACACATTTTCTCAAATGCTTTCAGCGCTTTGATCTGCTCCGTTATCTCCTCACGGCTCTGAATGATTTCTTCTGTCAGTTCCTGTATATCGAGACGTTTCTGGAAACGTTTCTTTTCTTCGATCAGGATCTGGGTTCCGTACAGAGGTACACGACGGTAATCACCGATGATACGTCCGCGTCCGTAAGCATCAGGCAACCCGGTAATGATGGCGGAACGACGTGCCGCAATCATCTCGTCTGTATAGGCTGAAAAAACGCCTTCGTTGTGCGTCTTTCTGTATTTGGTGAAGATCTCTTTTGTCATCGGGTCCAGATGATAACCATAGGCTTCCAGACTGTTTTCGACCATGCGGATACCGCCTTTCGGGAAGATACCACGTTTCAACGGGGCATCTGTCTGCAAGCCGACGATTACTTCGTTTTCCTTATCGATGTAACCGGGTCCGTATGTGTCAATCCCCTGGGGAAGCTTCGTTTCGGCATCATATACTCCTTTCTCCCTTTCAACCTTAAACATCTCGGTTAGTTTGTTCCACACTTTCTTCGTTTTCTCCGAAGAGGGTACGAGGAACGTATCGTCTCCGTTATAAGGTTTGTAATTGTTCTGGATAAAGTCTCTTACATTGATCTCCTTTTTCCAGGTTTCTCCTTTGAACTGCGCCCAGTTCTCGTTTTCAAACTTCATAAGCTTATCTTGTCTATTTCGGTTTAGGCACGCAAAGATACGTCTTTTCCCCCTATCTGAAAAGGATTGTAAAGGACGAGGGATGTTAAACCGGAGAAAATACCTACAAATAGGGATAAGGGAAATAAAAACGAAGCCCCGGCAGTACGAATACCGCCGAGGCCTGTTTTTTGTCTGCCGTCCGGTCTTCACAGAGGGAAAAGCAGTAGAACTTTTAATTTCATTACTTTAGTATTATTAATATTAAATCCAACCGCTCGTTCGCCTGTCGCAGGGTAATTGAAACCGTAGATCAAGAAAACCTCTTACATACGGTTTCACGCAGGTTGTCTAGAATTATTTGATTATAAAATGTCATTGTGCCTGTGTAAGGGTGGTTCACTAACCACCCTTACGATAGACAGTATTGTTTTTTTAGTATCAATCGTTACTTAACGATAGCTTTTACAGCAGCTTCGCCTTCAACAGCTACAACTACTACGCCTGCCGGAGCAGCGATTACAGCGTTGTCAGAAGAGATTACTGTGTTTGCTACTACCTGACCCAAGATGTTGCTGATGACAACCTTCTTGCCGGCAGCACCTGCGATTGTCACATTGCCTTCGCCGGCGAGAACTTTCACTTCAGATACGGCTACGCCTTCGTTGGCTGTCGGAGTAGACTGGGATTCGATCAGGAAGCGAACAGCCGTGTTCTTGTTTGCTTCCAGATAGAAGTAGCTATTGATCATCTGAACATAGTTTGCACGACCCTGACGGATCACATATTCATCGCTACCATCTTCAGCCTTGATGATCTGGAACTGGAAGTTGTCCAAACCGCCTTTGATTTTCTTCGGAGCATTGTCTTTTTCTGCTACCAGGACAGATTTTCCGTCAACGACAGTGCGCAATGTGTCGGAAGAGACCAATTCACCAGCCTTGAAGATCAGCTTAGCAGCTTCACCTTTCTGGTTTTCCAAGTTGAAGCGGTAGTTGCCACGAGCTTCGTAATACTCAACAGAGTCTTCTGCATTGTATAAGAAGTGACCAGCCTTAGAAATGTAGAACGTAGGAATATTCTTGTCAGATTTAACTGTGTCTACCCAGAATGTCAAGTCTTCACTTGCTTCCGTCGCGATGCTCTGGAACGCATCGTTGTCCTTGTTCGTCAAGAAACCGCCACGAGTCAGTGCGAAAGATACGTGCTGCGGAACAGCTTCTAGGCTGACAGCCGGAGTTTCGTCAACCATGAAGGTCTTCAGGCCTTTGTCGATCTTATGCTCCAACTCGTAGTTGTATGCATCTTTCCAAGCAGTTTCTCTGTCTTTCTTTAAGTCATTAACCATTGCGAAAGCTCCATTAACATCAGTTGTAGTCGCAGCTTTGATCAATGATACGGAACCATCCAAATTCTGCTTGATGATGAATTCATCTGCAGACACATCTGTTGCTACTTCAAGTTCCCAAGTGTTGCTCAGATATCTGTCGTTTGCATCATCAAACGCCTTAACCGCATAAGTATAGAAAGCGACTGTGTCTCTTTCTGTTGAAGTCCGAATACGTTTGCCATCCAAGTAGATGTAATTGTTCAATACATTAACCGGCTTTTTGCTCTTAATCAGTTCAAACTGAACCATGCTGTCTGCATCGGCATAAGCCAAGATGTCTTTGTTTGGTGCCAGATTGCCATCTACGTCTTTCTCGCCACCAACATAGAATGCCGGAGCGATATCGCTGTTAAGGGCCAATTCGAACTGAACCAAGCCCATGTTGTCAGCTCTGTTCACGAATGTAGCGAACTTGTCTTCTACAGTGTACGGAGTCAGGACGATCTTCATGTTCGTCAAGTCAATAGCTTCAAAAGTAACGACTTCATCCTTTGAATTATTTCCAACTGTACCATTGATATATTCTACATATACCTTATCCTTACTGCCTGTTGCCGGAAGTACTGTATATACACCATCTTCGTTTTCATACAGCGAAACAGTGAAATCAACTTTTGTTTGACGGTTAGCCAAAGTGATTGTCTTGTTTGTCTTGTCAACACCTGTTACAACAAACTGGTACATCGGGTCTGCTTCGTTGAAATCAACAGTAGAAGCTAATTCGAAACCAGCCGGTTTATTCACAGTCAGATATTGTTCATACTCAGAAGCACCTTCATTCTTTTCACCGCTTACAAACTGGATTGTGTAAACAGATGGTGCATCTTCTTCCTGCAAGAAGCCAACTAAACCATCACCATCCAACAGAGTAGTATTAGTCGTAGTGAAAGCCAAAGCATCAGTAACAACAGTAGTTACCATGTAGTTCTTATTCTGATCAGCGATACAACCAATATAAAGACCAGCCTTGGCGACGTGTTTTTTAGCTGCATTGTCTGTTGCAGTAACAAACACGTGAATATTCTTGGCTTTGATATTGTATGTTTCCGGAGCAGTCACTGCATTAGGAACTTCAACTACGAAACAAGCATTGCCTACGAATACCTCTTCTGCATGAGAGAAGTTGTCAGATGTAGCAGCACCATGGAAAAAGTTCATTTCACTACCCTGCATAGTTATCAGTTCGTAACCTAAGCCATTATCACGGTCAGTCGCGTTGATGTCATAGTTGCCTGTCGGGTCGATAGCAATGAACGTGCACTGTTTGAACAGATCCGAATCAGCAATCTTATCTGTTCCGACCAATTCTTCCGGATAAGAAGTAGCAAAGTAAACACCTGCGGGAATCTTCATGTCGTTACCTAGGTCAAAATCGTTATCAACATAAAACGCTTTCAATTTCACATCAGACAGAACATCGTTTGCCCAATCCAATTTCTTTTTAGGAGTGAAATCGAAGTTAAAACCTTCGCCAGCCATAGTCTCGTTCATGGCTTCAACAGCTACTTGGTCAACCAATTCCTGGGTTTTAAGTTTGTAGAGATACAACTTGCTTCCAGTTAAACCTACAATAGAGGTAAGTTCTGCACGTGTCAATGAAACAGGATTCAACCCTGCCCCTCCTGCATAGGGATACAATCCTGAACCTTGCAAAAAGCGGCTTGTAAAATCATTAGACAGCACTGAGAATTGAGTATACAAATGATTAGCCGCATCAAGTTTACAATTTTCTAATTTTTCTATAAGATCTCCTGATTGATTTACTGTCAACGGCTTACCAGAAGCAGCGCTAGTCAAAGTGTAATAATAGCCATTAGGTACACCAGCAACATCTTTCACGGGTGTTTCAGTAAAAGTCCAAGTAATCTCTTTCAACTTAGCACCAGTTGCGAAAGCTGAAAGATTTTCACCATAGTACTTTACAGTTTTACCATCCTCACTAACTACTGCTTGCAGCAAAAGATCAGAGCCTTCAAGCGTACCATCCTCATCAGCAACCAGCACATAAGGACCGCCCGTCCATGCAGCATTATTGGCAGGAGCAGCAACCTTCTCCAATTCAATCCCATTAATTGTAGGAGCAGTCTGCGCCCAAGCACTACCACACAACGAACTTGTAGCCAACAAGCCCATTGTCAAAAGAGTAGAAAACTTCTTGTTCATAATCTAAAATGTTTAATTAATAATAATATGTATATTGAATATCGTTCTTACTTCCTGTTTAACAGGTTTTTACCAAATTCCTGTATTTTGACGAGATAAAACGTACGTTTTTTTTAGTCATTTTTGAGGGGCTTTCTGGAGGGTTTGTGTTGGAAAGTCGGTTTTTCGTACTTGTTAAGTTATCTGATTGATAAGAAAGAATATAGAAAAGGGAAAATAATTGGAAGAAAGGATTGCAGGTTTAAAAAGTAGTTGTATTTTTGTGCAGTGAAAATGGCGAACAAAAACGTACGTTTTCATTAGTCAGTTTGAAAAACACCTCTATATCACTATAATACAGCAACTTACAAGCACAAAATCAAGTATTTGTTATATATGTACGCATGTACATTAGTTAAATTGATAACAGATAGGTTATCAGACAGATACTACTCCTTAGCACACTCAAGGATTCCACTGAAAAAAAAGAGAAAAACAAGGTATTTTTGCAGAATAGCGACTTATGTGTTATTTTTTCTTTCAGTCAACAACTATTATTAAAGATTATATCTCAATAGTGTTGATTTATTTCTTGGCAAATTTGAAACACGAAAGAAGATCTATCGGTGAGCAAACGGACAAACCTGTGGAAAGGTTCAAATATTCTTACAATTGTCCTATTATTCCATAAACTTATTATTGATTACGAAAACAACTGTCATACTATCATGCTTTGCTTTTAAGATCATGAATATCAATACTTACACGAAATGATAGTAGACATGACGGATGGTTTTTCAACTATCATACCATCATGGATACAATAGCTTTTTTACACGTAGCATATAGCTTATTTTCAACAATATAGTTACATTTTTTTGTCGAGACCCGGGTGTCCGACACCGGCAGATCCGGGTCTCAAGACTGCTCAGATGGAGGTGTAAATGGCCCTGATATGGGTATTTTGAGGAAAAGATCTAACGTCTTTCATTAAAAAAAGTAACGTGTTCCGGAAAAAAGGCTTATGCTTTCCGCAAAACATTCCGTTTTTAACGCTTTTGGAGTATGTCTATTTCGAGTAAAACGGCCGAAATGATAGTTAAACAGCTGATTTATGATAGTTGCATGATAGTTGAAAAGGGAACTATCATATCTATACAATATGATATTCAATCTTCACACAAGAAACATGATGGTATGATGGAGAATTTGTAAATAATGGGAGTCCGTAGGGGCGGGGTTACTCCGCCCATTAGGAATCAACATCACCATAATTAAATGGCAATAGGCAGAACAGAATCCAGCCCCTACAGAAAAATCCCCGCTCTTATTCGACCGGGTCTCCAAACAGAGTTGCGGAAGAGGCGCGGTTTATGCGTACTTTTATAAATTGTCCTACGCGATAATTCTTCTTGTCAAAAATCACAACCTTATTCTGGCTGGTACGGCCGAACAACTGTTCGCGCGAACGTTTGGAGAAACCTTCGATCAGAACCTCGAACACTTTGCCGATATCACGCTTGTTACTTTCTTCCGAAAGCTGGTTCTGCAAGTCGATCATGCCTTGCAAACGGCGGACTTTCTCTTCTTCACTGACCGTATCGGGAAGATGCTGGGCCGCATAGGTTCCCGGACGCTCGGAATATTTGAAAAGAAAAGCACTATCGTAGCCTACTTCACGCATCAGGGAAAGCGTTTCTTGATAATCCTCCTCCGTTTCGGAATGAAAACCGCAAAACAGATCGGTCGAGATAGCACAGTCCGGCAGGATACGACGGATAGCGGCAATACGATCCAGATACCATTCGCGCGTGTATTTACGGTTCATCACTTTCAAGATACGGGAACTTCCCGATTGTGCAGGAAGATGGATCATCTTACATATATTGTCATGCTCGGCGATCACGTGCAGGGTTTCATCGCTCATATCTTTCGGATGCGAAGTGGTAAAGCGGACACGCATTTCAGGCACTTCCTCGGCGACACGCTTCAGCAAGGCGGGAAACGAAATTTTCTCCCCCTCTTTCTCAAAGAGATAAGAGTTGACATTCTGCCCCAGTAAGGTCACTTCCTTAAAACCTTTATCGCGCATATCGCGTATTTCGTTCAGGATACTTTCGATGTCCCGGCTGCGCTCCCTTCCGCGGGTATACGGCACGATGCAATAGGTACAGAAATTATTACATCCGCGCATGATGGAGACAAAGCCCGAAATATGCACGCCTCCCAATTTCAATGGGATCACATCTTTGTAGGTTTCCTGCGTGGAAAGTTCTACATTGATCGCCTTTTCGCCGTGCTCGACCGCCCCCACCAGGTTCGGCAGGTCCATATAGGAATCCGGGCCGACTACCAAATCGGCATGATGCACTTCGATCAGCTCCTCCTTCACTCGCTCCGCCATACATCCGAGCACGCCGATCACTAAAGATTTTTTCTTTCTTTTTAAAGACTGGAAATACTGAAGCCGTCCGTAGATTTTCTGTTCGGCATTATCGCGAACCGAACACGTGTTGACGAAAATAGCATCAGCGTCTTCAATCTTGTCAGTCACTGCATACCCATCCATTTTCATGATGGAAGCGACTACTTCGCTGTCTGCCACATTCATCTGACACCCGTAGGTTTCGATGAACAACTTCTTTTCTTCCGTTACGGCTGCGGATTTTAAGTCCACGCCATTCTCTTGATTCGTCATCTTATTTACTAATTACTGTTAAATATAAATGTTTTTGAAAAATAATTCACTAAACACTTGCACAGTCAAAATACCACGCTTATATTTGTAATCGAAAAACGTAAATTTTTTCATAGTTAAGGTTTTGGTTAAATCGAATAAGGGTGGCTGTGAAGTTACCCTTATTTACTTTTATACCTATTATATGTATCCTTTCTTTCACTTCTAAATAATATTTCCTACATTTGGAGTGCAAAAATAATCAAAGTTTATGGATAACGCAGGTGATTGGCTATATATTGTGTTCCTGATAATTGCAGGGATCAGCAGTTTGTTCGGTTCCAAGAACAAGAAAAAATGTCCGAAACAGATATTGGGACAACCGGACAGGGAAATCGTCACAAACGAAGATAATGTTCCCGACAAAGGCTTTTGGGAGATTCTGGAAGAAATGCAAAATCCGAAACCGGTAAAGCAACCTGTACCCACACCTAAAAGAAAAAAGAAACAACAACAAGTTGCAGCCCCCTCACCATTTCTTGCCGCCGAAAAAGTGACAGACAAACAATCTCCTGCCGGCGATCGCCTTGTCGTTCCCTCAACCGAAGAGGAAATCCCACTTACGGATATCGAGTTCGACAATGCCGCCGAACTGAGAAAAGCTGTTATTTACACTGAAATACTTAATCGCAAGTATTAATCTATAGTCTTTTTTAATACCTTTGCGCCGCACTGTTAACTGAATAAAGTATTACTAAATTAATAATATCATGGCTTTAAAATTTATTACAGCTGAAGAAGCAGCTTCATTCGTACATCACGACGACAATGTAGGCTTTAGCGGATTTACTCCTGCAGGATGTCCTAAAGTTGTGCCGGGCGCCATTGCAAAAAAAGCAATTGCCGAACATGAAAAAGGAAACCCGTTTCAGATCGGTATGTTTACCGGCGCTTCGACAGGCGACAAGCTGGACGGCGAACTGGCTCGTGCCAATGCAATCAAATTCCGTACTCCGTATCAGTCCAACAAGGACCTGCGTGCCCTGCTGAATTCCCACGGTGCACAGTATTTTGACATGCACTTGTCTGAACTGGCACAAAGCCTGCGTTATGGCTTCTTAGGCAAGATCGACGTAGCCATCGTCGAAGCAGCCGATGTGACGGAAGACGGCGAAATCGTTCCGACAAGCGGTGTCGGTATCCTGCCGACAATCTGTCGCATGGCCGATCGTATCATCATCGAGTTGAACTGCCGCCACCCGAAAGAAATCCGCGGGATGCATGATATCTATGAACCGGCTGATCCTCCTTACCGCCGCGAAATCCCCATCTACACTCCGTCCGACCGTATCGGTAGCGACTGTGTGAAAGTCGATCCAGCTAAGATCGTCGGTGTTGTCAAGACCGACGAACCGAACGAAGGCGGCAAGTTCTCTCCGCTGGATGACGTGACAATGGCTATCGGCCAGAATGTTGCCAACTTCCTAGTTGGCGAAATCAAAGCCGGCCGTCTGCCGAAAGAATTCGTTCCGCTACAGAGTGGCGTAGGCAATGTTGCCAATGCCGTTTTGGGTTGCATGGGCGAAAACAAGGATATTCCGGCATTCAACGTTTATACGGAAGTTATCCAGGATGCCGTTATTGCTTTGATGAAAGAGGGACGCGTCAAGTTTGCCAGCGGTTGTTCACTGTCTGTCAGCAACGAAGTGATCCGCGACATCTACGCGAACTTGGATTTCTTCAAAGATAAGATTCTGCTTCGCCCGCAGGAAATCTCCAACAATCCGGAAGTAGCCCGCCGTCTCGGCCTGGTGGCCATCAATACGGCTTTGGAAGCCGATATATTCGGTAACATCAACTCCACTCACGTATCCGGTACAAGAATGATGAACGGTATCGGCGGTTCCGGCGACTTCACCCGTTCGGCCATGTTGTCCATCTTCACGACTCCGTCTACGGCGAAGGAAGGCAAGATCAGCGCATTCGTACCGATGGTTTCCCACCTGGATCACAGCGAACACTCCGTCAAAGTCATCATCACGGAATATGGCGTTGCCGACTTGCGCGGCAAATCTCCGATCCAGCGTGCACGTTGCATCATCGACAACTGCGTCCATCCCGACTACAAACCGTTACTGGAAGAATACCTGGCAATGGGTATCAAGGGACACACGCCACAGAACCTGAAATGTTGCTTCGCTTTCCACGAAGAACTGGCAGCCAGCGGCGACATGCACAATGTT
>ERZ791718.1208-NODE-1208-length-10779-cov-2.157870_pt1 | contig 10779 bp, 6 predicted proteins | sample MGYA00510349_ERZ791718 | MGnify/ENA primary metagenome ERZ791718 (study PRJEB30046, sample SAMN00715136) | human gut metagenome | study: EMG produced TPA metagenomics assembly of the A metagenome-wide association study of gut microbiota in type 2... | reverse complement strand
GGTCGAGGGGGACTCCCCTCGCGTTCTCTTGGGGGTTCAAGGGGGCCATTCTCTCACGCGAGAGAATGGCCCCCTTTGCCGCACCCCTGCGGGTACGCAGGGAAAAGCACGCATCGCTGTCGCGCTGCATTACGCGCAGCGGAACGCTTCCACAGCCTCCCCATCCGCGCAGCGATACAGCCGCCCGCCCTTGGCGTAAAACGTCTCATTCCCCTCGTCGCATTCGACGTTCCAGCGCAGACGCCACACTGTCTCGGCTCCGTTTTCGTCATAGCCCTGCCAGCCGAAGCAGCTGACCTCGTTCAGCGCTTTCACGTTCCTCCCAAGCCGCAGTGTCACCGTGCAGTCGACGATCTTCGCGTTCGGATAGTCCTTTTCCGCGTCCGCCGCAACTTTCTCGTCACCGAAGACGACCTGGGTATTCCATATCTCCGGCGCGTTCAGCGCAAACGCCGTCGGCACACCGCGGCCGATATACCCGCCGAGCGCCGTCACCTTGTAGCCGTGCACTTCATCGGGAATAACGATCACCGCGCCGTCGCTCCCGTCCCAGTCAACGTCCGCCGCAAAGGCTTGATGCGTCACCAGATTGCGGTAGTAGCGCTGCCCGTCTGTGTCTGTCCAGTCCGCCGCGCGGTATCCCTGCGCACCGGTCAGCATCCATAAGAGGACTCCGACCGCCGCGGCGATCAGCGCGACCGGCAGCGCGATCGCGCCCATCTTTCCGGAATGTTTCTTCTGCATGACAATACTCCCTTCTTCATCCTTGCAAAGGGTCTTTTCATTTCCATCCAAGTTGATTATAATAGACAGACACCGCATTTGTAAAGGGGGGCCCACCGCATGGCGACGCTCAACACCGATATCCGCTATATCAAGGGCGTGGGCGAAGCGCGCGCCAAGTCGCTCGCCAAACTCGGCATCACCGACCTGCGCTCCCTCCTTTCCTACTTTCCCCGCGCCTACGACGACCGCCGCGCGTACAAGAAGATCGCCGGCCTCATCCCCGGTGAGAATGCCTGTGTCTGCGCCGTCATCGCGGGCGAGCCCAGGCTCTCGCGCATTCGCAAGGGGCTCGACCTTATCAAGCTCCGCGCCGTCGACGAGACCGGCGCGCTTGAACTTACCTATTTCAACCAGTCCTACCTCAAAAACACCTTCCACACCGGCGACGCCTACGTCTTCTTCGGCCGTGCCGAGGGTACGCCGAGCCGCCCGCAGATGACCAATCCCCTCTTTGAGCGCGAGGGCGCGCACCAGATCACCGGCCGCATCATGCCCATCTACCCGCTCACCGCGGGTGTCAGCCAGTCGATGCTCTATAAGGCCGTCGAACAGGGCCTTGCCGCCTGCGTCGACGAACTTCCTGACATCCTTCCTGAGGACGTCCGCCTCGTCTACCAGCTCTGCCACACCCGCTTTGCCTACGAAAACATCCACTTCCCCACAGACGACGAAGCCCTCTCCGCCGCGCGCCGCCGCCTTGCGTTCGAAGAGCTTTTCCTGCTCGCGCTCGGCCTCAAGCTCCTGCGCGAGCGCCGCACGTTCGTCGCGGGAAAACAGTGCAAAAAAGTCGACCTTTCGCCCTTTTTCACCTCTCTCTCCTTTTCCCTCACCGGCGCACAGCGCCGCGCCATCGGCGATATCGCGCGCGACCTGACAGGTCAGCGCCCGATGAACCGTCTCGTGCAGGGCGATGTCGGCTCGGGCAAAACGATGGTCGCCGCCGCCGCCATCTACATGGCCGCGAAAAACGGTCTTCAATGCGCCCTCATGGCCCCGACAGAAATCCTTGCCGAGCAGCACTATCGCTCGCTCGCTCCGCTTTTGGAGCCTCTCGGCATCCCCTGCGCGCTGCTCACCGCCTCGACCAAGGCCAGGGAGCGCCGTGCACTGAATGAACGTCTCCGGTCCGGTGAACTCTCCCTTGTCATCGGCACGCACGCCCTGCTCTCGCCCGATGTACAGTATCAAAATCTTGGTCTCGTCGTCACCGACGAGCAGCACCGCTTCGGCGTCGACCAGCGCGCCGCGCTGTCCGCCAAGGGCGACGACCCGCACCTTCTCGTCATGTCCGCCACGCCCATCCCGCGCACGCTCGCGCTGATGATCTACGGCGATCTCGACGTGTCCGTTCTCGACGAGCTCCCCCCCGGACGGCAGAAGATCGACACCTTTGCCGTCCCGTCGAGCTATCACGAGCGTATCTACGCCTTTTTGCGCAAGCTCGTCGCCGAGGGCCGTCAGGCCTATATCGTCTGCCCCATGGTCTCGGAAAACGACGAGCTCCCCGATGAGCGCAAGGCCGTCACCGCCTACGCAGCGCACCTGCAAGCGGAGGTTTTCCCCGACCTTCGCATCGCCCCCATCCACGGCAAGATGAAGCCTAAGGAAAAGGACGCCGTCATGCGCGCTTTCGCCGCGCATGAGATCGACGTACTCGTCTCCACCACCGTCATCGAGGTGGGGGTGGACGTGCCCAACGCCAACCTGATGATCATCGAGGACGCCGACCGGCTGGGGCTGGCGCAGCTGCACCAGATCCGGGGCCGCATCGGGCGCTCCTCCCGCCGGGCCTACGCCTATCTCACCTACCGCCCCGGCAAGGTGCTGACGGAGGTGGCCAGCAAGCGGCTGTCCGCCATCCGGGAATATGTGGACTTCGGTGCAGGCTTCCGCATCGCCATGCGGGATCTGGAGATCCGTGGTGCCGGGAATCTGCTGGGGCCGGAGCAGTCCGGCTACATGATGAGCGTGGGCTATGATATGTATCTGAAGCTGCTGAACGACGCCGTGCTGGAGCAGCAGGGGAAGGGCCGGGAGATCCGACCGGAGTGCTCCGCCGATTTGACGGTGGCGGCGTACATCCCGGAGCGGTATGTCCCCTCCGACCGGCAGCGGATGGACCTGTACCGGCGCATTGCCGCCCTGCGGGATAACGATGCGGCGGCGGACCTCATCGACGAGCTGACGGACCGCTACGGCGATCCGCCCCGGCCGGTGACGGCGCTGCTGGATGTGGCGCTGCTGCGGGCGGCAGCCGCCGACACCGGGGTGACGGATATTACCCAGAAGGGCCAGACGCTGCTGCTGAGTCTGGGCCAGCGGATGGATGTCCCCAGCCTCATGGCGGTATGCACTCTGCCTGCCTACCGCAGCCGCCTGCTGCTGTCGGCGGGGGAGCATCCCAAGCTGACGCTGCACCTGAAGCCCGGCGAGGAGGCGCTGGACGCCGCCGGGCATCTGGTGGAGGCGCTGACTCTCAAACGCAAGGAAATTTCGGGCGAAACGCCCGCAGAAGGAGGAACCCTATGAAACGTTTTGCTGCGATGCTGGCGGTCTCGGTGCTGATGGTGCTGTGGATCGCCTCCGGTGACCGGATGAGCGCCGGCCAACGAACGGACGGCCTTTACTACGAGGTCACCGGCATCCATCCGGACGCCGTGCTGATGCGCATCAACGGCGAGGATATCTCGGCGGAGGAGTACCTGTACTGGCTGGCCTATGACTGTGAGTACCTGACCTCCTATGTGCCGAATCTGGATTTCAGCGCCGAGGTGTCCAACGGCATGACCTACGGGTCCTATGCCAAGGCCGACGCCGTGGAGACGGTGAAGCTCTACGCCCTGCTGCGGCAGTGGGCCAAACAGTACAATGTATCGCTGACGGAGGAGGACGAGGCCCGGCTTCAGCAGCAGCGGCAGCAGTATGTCACCTACTACGGCGGCGAGGAGGGCTATCAGCAGCAGCTGCAGCTGCTGGGCATCAGCGAGGATACCTTCGACAGCATCAACCGGATGTACCTGCTGTATGCACGGATTCACGATCTGTATACCGCCGACGGCAGCGCCATGCACCCCACGCAGGAGGCCATCGACGCCTTCGCTCAGGAAAAGGGCTACGTAACGGTGAAGCTGCTGTACTGGCCCGCCTCCGGCGGTGAGAACTCTCAGGCGCAGGCAGAGGACTTCGCCGCCCGGCTGGCCACCGCCGAGGATAAGGATGCCCTGTATGCGGAGATGGCCCAGCAGTTGGGCATCGAGGCCGGGGACACCGGCCGCACCTTCAGCGCCGAGACGCTGGGGGATACCCTGTCCGCCGCCTTCTCTGCGCTGGAGCCGGGACAGGTCAGCGATGTCATTGCCACCGACGAAGGCTGGTATGTGGCCATCGGCCAGACGCTGGACGAGGGCTCCGTGCTGGACGAGATGTTCACGGAAAACGTGACTCAGGCCCGCAGCGAGCTGACGGTGGAATACAATCAGGGTCTCTATGACAAGCTGGACGCCGGGGACTTTTACAGCCGTCTCACGGCCCGGCAGTCCGAGCTTAGCAGCCAGTTCAGCTCCGGCAGCGCCGATCCCGGCACGGGCAGCAGTACGGACAGCGATAACTCCGGCGAAAAGGATGGCGGCAGCACCGGCTCCGGGGACTGATTTTCTCCCGAAACAAGGGAACTCTGGAATTATTTCCTATTTTTATGAGATTCTCCCCTTGACTATTTTGCTAAAAATGGTACGATAGATAAGGTAATGGAAACCAAGGCAAATCGGAAAGCCAAAAAGGGACCCAAAACAAATTAGGAGGAAAAGATACTATGAAAGACTTGTACGTCGTCAACTGCTGCAGAACCGCTATCGGTTCTTTCGGCGGTTCCCTGAAGAACACCCCCGCCACCGAGATGGGCGCCATCGTGGTGAAGGAGGCCCTGAAGCGGGCCAACGTTGCTCCCGAGAACGTGGATGAGCTGATGTTCGGCTGCATCCTGACCGCCGGTCTGGGCCAGAACGTGGCCCGTCAGGTCTCCGTCAAGGCCGGTATCCCCTACTCCGTTCCCGCCTACACCATCGGCATGGTCTGCGGCTCCGGCATGAAGTCCGTCATCGAGGGCGCCCGTGCCATTCTGTCCGGCGATGCCAACATCGTGGTCTGCGGCGGTACCGAGAACATGAGCGCTGCCCCCTTCGCCTCCCCCGATGCCCGCTGGGGCGCCCGCATGGGTGACAAGAAGATCGTGGACACCATGATCCGTGACGGTCTGTGGGATGCTTTCAATAACTATCACATGGGTACCACTGCCGAGAACATCAATGATATCTGGGGCATCACCCGCCGTGAGCAGGACGAGTTCGCCGCTGCTTCCCAGCAGAAGACCGAGGCCGCTCAGGCCGCCGGCCGCTTCGACGACGAGATCGTTCCCGTCCCTGTGAAGGTCAAGAAGGAGATCGTGGAGTTCAAGCGTGACGAGTTCCCCAAGGCCGGCGTCACCGCCGACGGCATCGCCAAGCTGCGTGGCGCTTTCCCCGTGGGTCCTGAGTCCCCCAACCCCGAGGTCGTTCACACCTTCGAGGTCACCGGTGCCAAGGAGACCGAGGACAAGGGTACCCAGCGTGTCACCGCTGCCAATGCCTCCGGCATCAACGACGGCGCTGCCGCCATCGTGCTGGCTTCTGCCGAGGCTGTGGAGAAGTACGGCCTGAAGCCCATGGCCAAGCTGATTGGCTGGGGCCAGGGCGGTGTGGATCCCAAGATCATGGGCGTTGGCCCCGTGCCTGCCTCCCGTGCCGCTATGGCTAAGGCTGGCCTGACCATCGACGACATCGATCTGGTTGAGGCCAATGAGGCCTTTGCCGCTCAGTCCATCGCTGTGGCCCGTGAGCTGCACTTCGACATGAGCAAGGTCAACGTCAACGGCGGTGCCATCTCTCTGGGCCACCCCGTGGGTGCTTCCGGCGCTCGTATCATCGTCACCCTGCTGCACGAAATGCTCAAGCGCGACGATGCCAAGAAGGGCCTTGCCACCCTCTGCATCGGCGGCGGCCAGGGCGTTGCCACCATCTTCGAGAAGTGCTAAAGCACCGCTAACCCCTGAAAATAAAAGGAGACCTCGAAAGAGGTCTCCTTTTTATTTTCTCCTCTGCACGGTGCAGGAAAAAAAGCAGCGCCCCTGCCGAGACGCAAAAAGGAAGCAGCCCTTTCGGGCTGCCCCTCACGCGCCCTCGCGGGCGCAAGCGCCGTACAGTGCGCCGCGCTGCGATTTAACCCTCCGCCTGCGCGGCGACGATCGCCTCGTAGATCGTCTGCGGGTCGAGCTTATCATAGTCCGCGCTCGTCGCCATCGCGGCGGCGTCGACCTGCTCGGCGATGAAGTTCGTGAAGTACTCCTCGCGCACCTCGTCGGCTGCGGCGGACTTGTCGAGCGGCAGGCGGAGCAGGATGTGATAGCCGAGGCTGGATTCGACGACTTCACTCACCTCGCCTTCGGAAAGCGCGTAGGCGGCGTCTTCAAACTCCTGCACCATCGAGCCGGTCGTGAAGGTGTAGCCCGTGGGATAGCTCTCGCGGCCGGGGTCCTCGCTGTACTCGTCGGCGAGCTCGGCAAAGTAGGAGGCGATGTCGTCGCCGGTGTAGGAATTGAGCTTTTCGACGAGCTCCTCAGCGAGCGCTTTCTTTTCGGCCTTCTGCTCGTCGGTGAGGGCTTCGCCGGTCGTCATGTCCTTCGTCGCAAGCAGGATGTGGTCCGCCGTGATGTAGCCCTGCTCGGCGGCGTAGACGGCGAGCTCCTCGTCGGAGGCATAGAGCGCGCTGCCCTCGGTATTGTAGAGCTCATAGAGATTCTGATACAGGTAGTTCGAGCGCGCGACGCGGTCATAGGTCTCGCGGCGCATGCCGAGCTTGGCGATCTCGGCCTCAAAAGCTTCCTCGCTGCCGTACTGGTCAATGTAGCTCTGGTCGCTCTCGGCCATGGCGGCCTCCTGCTCGGCGGCAAGCGTCACGCCGTACTTGCTGGCGAGATTTTCAAGCACCAAGTGCTGCTTGACGGACGAGAGCACGCTTGCTTTCACATAGTCGGCGACACTCATGCCGTCGGAGAGGGTGTCGTCCCAGTTGATGGACGAGCCGGTGTAATACTGCATGTAGCTGTTGAGATACGACACGTCGTAGCCGATCCAGTATGCGACAAGGTCGGCGCTCGCGCCGTTGCCGTTCAGGCTTGCGACGATCGCGTCGGGCGCGACGCCGGTCGCTTCGTAGCAGAGACCCTCCTGCATTGTGCCGGAGGTGAAGCCGTTCGAGGGCGAGAGCGACACGACGGCAAAGGTGAGCGCTGCGGTGATGGCCGCCGCGCCAAGGAACGAAAGCAATCTCTTCTTGATCATAATGTTACCTCTTTTTCGTTTTCTTCCTTATTCACACGCAGGTCTCCGACCAGCGTCAAGGCTGTATCCAATGCGTCCTCGCCCAGCGAAAGACGCAGCAGGAGCTTCGGCTCCGTCCCCGTGGCGGAGAGCGTGAGCCGGCGGCGGTTCTTCGGCAGTGAGCAGAGGGCCATCACGGCCTCCACGGGGACTGCCTCGGACGCGGCAAAGGTGAAGGCGATCTCGCTGCCGCGCTGCGAGATATCGCTCACACCGATCTGCACGGCCTCCGCGCGCAAAAGCGCGACGTCCATGAGCTTGAGGACCGGCTGGGGCGGCTCGCCGTAGCGGTCGATGAGCTCGTCGAGCAGCTCCTGCGACTGCTCGGCGGTGCGCAGCGCCGCGATGCGGCGGTAGATATCCATGCGCTGCTCGCCCGAGGGAATGTAGCTCTCCGGCAGGTTCGCCGAGACTGTGAGGTCTGCCGAGCATTCGGTGCGCTGCGGCGCTTTTTCACCGCGCTGCTCGAGTACGGCCTCTTCCAGGAGCTGCAAGTACATATCGTAGCCGACGCTCATCATGTAGCCCGACTGCTCGGGGCCGAGCAAATTGCCCGCGCCGCGAATCTCAAGGTCGCGCATCGCGATGCGGAAGCCCGAGCCGAACTCCGCGTATTCGCGGATGGCCGTCAGGCGCTTGGCCGCAACCTCGGTGAGGATCTTGCCCGCGCGGTAGGTCATATAGGCATACGCCCGGCGCGCGCTGCGGCCGATGCGGCCGCGGATCTGGTGCAGCTGGGCGAGGCCGAGGCGGTCGGCGTCCTCGATGATGAGGGTGTTGACATTCGGAATGTCGATGCCCGTCTCGATGATCGTCGTGCAGACGAGCACCTGAATTTCTCCGTCCGAGAGCTGCTGCATCACGGACGACAGGCCCTTTTCGTCCATCTTGCCGTGCGCGACGCCGATGGCGACATCGTCACCGAGGAGCTTTTTGAGTGTCGCGGCGCAGCGGTCGATGGTCTCGACGTGGTTGTGCATGTAGTAGACCTGCCCGCCGCGCGCGAGCTCGCGCCGGATGGCGTCGGCGATGACGCTCCAGTTATGCTCGAGCACATATGTCTGCACCGGCTGGCGGTCAACGGGCGGGACCTCGATGGTCGACATGTCGCGGATGCCCGAAAGCGCCATGTTGAGCGTTCTGGGGATGGGCGTTGCCGAGAGCGTCAGCGTGTCGACCTGACGCGAGAGCTCCTTGAGCTTTTCCTTGTGCGTTACGCCGAAGCGCTGCTCCTCGTCGATGATGAGAAGGCCAAGGTCCTTGAAGTGCAAACTCTTTTGCAGCAGCGAGTGCGTGCCAATGAGTAAGTCGATCTTTCCCGCGGCGGCATCCTGCAAAATTTGCTTCTTCTGCGCCGGCGTTTTGAAGCGCGAGAGCACTTCGATGCGCACGGGGAACGAGCGGAAGCGGTTCAGCGCCGTCGCGTAGTGCTGCTGGGCGAGCACGGTGGTCGGCACTAAGATGGCCGCCTGCTTGCCGTCGAGCACGCACTTCATCACGGCGCGCAGCGCGACCTCAGTCTTACCGTAGCCGACGTCGCCGCAGAGCAGGCGGTCCATCGGCGTACTGCGCTCCATGTCGGCCTTGATCTCGGCGATGGCGCGGAGCTGATCGTCGGTCTCTTCGTAGTCGAAGGCCTCTTCAAATTCCTTCTGCCACGGGGAGTCGGGCGAGAAGGCGAAGCCCGGACGGCGCTGGCGTTCGGCATAGAGCGCGATGAGCCCTTTGGCGAGGTCCTTTGCCGCGGCGCGCGCCTTCGTCTTCGCGCGCGACCAGTCCGTGCCGCCGAGCTTACTGAGCTTCGTGCGTATTTGGCCGTCCTCGTCCTCGCCATGGCCGCCGATGTATTTCGACACCATGTCGAGCTGCGTCGCGGGGACGTATAAGCTGTCGCTGCCCGCATAGCAGATCTTGATATAGTCCTTGTCCACGCCGTCGACGCGCATGCGTTCGATGCCCGCAAAGCGGCCGATGCCGTGGTGGACATGCACGACGAGATCGCCGGGGGAGAGGTCTTCATAGGAGCGCAGCGCGGCGCGGGCCGACGTCTCCTTCTTCGGCCGCGCCTTTGCGCGCTTGCCGGAGAGGGGAGCGGTCAGCTGGCCCTCGGTCAGGATGACGAGCTTTAATTGTGGATATTCGCTGCCCGCGCTCAGCGCGCCGAGGCCGATGACGGTCTCGTGCGGGGCGGGGAGGCGGTCGTTTTTCAAGTTGAGCTGCGCGCGGATGTTCCGCTCTTCCAAAAGGCGCCGGAAGTTTTTCGCGCGCGTTTCGTTGCCGCAGAGAACGAGCACGCCGCAGCCTGCGCCAAGATACCGCTCCATATCACCCGCGGCGGTCTCGAGGCTGCCGCCATACGACGGCAGCGATCGCGCGTTCATGCTGAGGATGGCCCTCGGCGGCAGCAGATTGCGCGACGTGGGGAGCGAATCGAGCAGCAGCACGGGGAACGCGCCCATGCGATGGCTCAATGCCTCCTGACTCAGCGCGAGCGCGGCAAATTCGCCGCACAAAACGCCCTCTTCGATCAGGGGCTTCACGTCCTCGGAGAGCTCCCAGTGGTAGTTCTTGCTGCGTTCCAAAACGCGCATGCCGTCGCTGACGGTGATGAGCGCGTCGGGTGAAAGATAGTCGAGCGCGCAGACTTCGTCGGGGTAGCACGCGGCGAGATACCGGTCCATGCCGCCGAGCGGCAGGTCGTTACGAAGGCGCTCAATGTCGCTGCGCAGCGTTTGGACGATGGGGCTGTCTTCGGCCTTTTTCGCGATCTTCTGCGCGGCGCGCCCAAGGCGCTCGAGCATTTTTTCGCGCCCGCCGTCCGAGAGGGCGGGCAGCACCTCTGCCGCGGGCAGGACGGTCAGGGATTTGACGTTCTGCGTGCGGCGCTGGGTCGTCACGTCGAATTCGCCCATCGCGTCGACCTCGTCGTCGAAGAATTCGACGCGCACGGGCGCGCTCAGCGGCGACCAGACGTCGAGAATGCCGCCGCGCAGCGCGAACTGGCCGACGCCCTCGACCGTTTCCGCGCGCGTGTAGCCGCTTTCGACAAGCTTTTTCGAGAGCGCGTTCAGGTCAAAGCGGTCGCCGAGCGAAATGTCCGTCACCGCGCCGCGCAGCGCGTCGGGCGGGAGCGTTCGCTGCATCAGGCCGTCGACCGTCGCGACCAGGATTGGCGCTTTTCCGGCGGCAAGACTGCACAGCGAGCCGATGCGCTGCTGCTCCCAGCCGTGGGAGGCGAACACGCGGGCGCGCAGCTGCCATTCGCGCGCGAACAGCAGGCTCACGTCCTCGCCGAGCAGCTCGTGCAGGTCGCCCGCCATGCGGTTTGCCTCGTTTTCGTCCGCGCAGACGATCAAAAGCGGGCGCTGTGTCTTGTGCCGCACGGCAGCGGCAAGCTGCGCGCGGTGCACACCCGAAAGGCCCGACACGGCGATGGGCGATGTGCCCGCGTCGAGCGAGAGCAGCAACTCGCGCACCTCGGGAAGAGATGCGAGCGCTTCATTGAGTTTGTTCATCCCCTGCGCCATACCGTATCCCTCCTCCCGCAGCGCACAAAAGGGCAGATCCGCCGCAGCCGCGG
>ERZ791718.1206-NODE-1206-length-10783-cov-2.265194_pt1 | contig 10783 bp, 9 predicted proteins | sample MGYA00510349_ERZ791718 | MGnify/ENA primary metagenome ERZ791718 (study PRJEB30046, sample SAMN00715136) | human gut metagenome | study: EMG produced TPA metagenomics assembly of the A metagenome-wide association study of gut microbiota in type 2... | reverse complement strand
GTGATAGAGAGATCGATATTCAGGCATCGAATGCGGCTGGTATTGAAAGTATCGCTTGTTTTTGGGGAACCTCTGAGGCGAATCAACTATGGAAATCAGGATATCGACATGCAATTAGATGTCCTTTAGAAATACTGACACTCATCCGTTAGAAAAAAGGAAAAAAGAATGATTGCACGTTTTAATAAATTGGGATCGTGGGATTCCATGAGATCTGTTCCATATTACTTTTTTTACTATTATGTCCCGACTCGTTATAGCATGTTGTCGTCGGAATCTGAATATATAAGAAAGGAGGTATGGAATTTTAAAAATGGAATTCATCAAGACCTATTTATTGATCATCTCGAGAAAAAGATCAAACATACGTTCGAAAGACCGAATTTTTTAACTCTTGTATGTATTCCAGCTTCCACACGGAAAAGCAATAAGGCCCGGTTTGAAAACTTTTCGAACGTGTTGTGCAAAAAATTAAATATGATCAATGGCTTTCAGTATATATCTATATTGAAAGAAAAGTCTCCCTCCCATTTGGGGGGCAGTGATGTGGCAACTTATGATTTCGATCGAAGCTTTTTTAAGGGTAAGAAAGTTATCCTATTTGATGATGTTGTTGCTAAGGGCGCGTCAATGCAAAGCTTCATGGATTATTTAGAAGAAGTAGGAGCTGAAGTTGTCTGTTGCATATCTATCGGTAGGACTTTTTATGATCGGTATATGGGTTATGATATTAACAATCCATGGACAGGTAACACTGTATTCAAATGCGGATATTTAAAAGCTCCAGATATGGATAACCGCACAATTGAAGAAAGAAAGATTCCAATTTCAGATGAGAAATCCATCGAAGAAACTCATCAAATTCAAGTTGACGATGTAGCAAGAGTTAATGAGGTGTCTGTTGAAAAGCAGTTAGTCGCAAAATATCAAATTGGTGATTGTATTTGTTTTGGTCGATTTAATGGTAGGTTTGTTAAATGGATTATTCTCGATCAAAAAGGAGACGAATATCTTCTTATTAGTAAGTTTGGTCTTGAATGCATGCCATTTAATAAGACAGAAGGCTTTACAACATGGGATGGTTGTACGCTTAGAAAATGGTTGAATGAAGATTTTTATAACAATACCTTCAGTCGGGCTGAACAAGAGAAAATCATTCGACACGAGGTAGTCGCTAGTGACAATCCTATTTACCGATCTTTCCAAGGTAAAAATACGAAGGACAAAGTATTTATCTTGAATATCAAAGAGTACAATCAGTATTTTCTCGTTGTTTGCTGCCATGACAGAGATGAGAATTGTATCCGGACGGATGGCTGCCTCAAGCTCGTCCAGCTTAATCTTACCATTTTCATCCACACCGACATAAGTCACTTCAAATCCGTGCAGTTCCAGCCACTGTGCTGTGTGCAGGATCGCATGGTGCTCGATCGCGGATGTGATAATGTGCTTTCCCTTGCTGCTGTATGCCTCTGCGGTTGCTTTGAGTGCCCAGTTATCGGACTCGCTTCCGCCTCCGGTGAAATAAATTTCCTCGGTCTTTGCCCCGATCACATCTGCGATCTGCTTTCTTGCTTTTGCAACCGCACGCTCCGACTCTCCTGCAAAGCTGTAAATAGCTGCCGGATTACCGTAATGCTCCGTAAAATACGGGAGCATCGCATCAAGAACTTCCGGGTATACCTGTGTGGTAGCCGCATTGTCCAGATAGATTAATTTACTCATACTCTTCCTACTTTCTTTTCTTTTTTAATAAGGCGCACATCGCATGAGATATCTCTTCGAGATACCTCATATCACATAATCCCCATTTTTTTCTCTCTGCCAGTCAACCAGATCCTGCAATGTGATATGATCCACAACACTGCAGATGGCATCATTGATCTTTTTCCAGAGAATCAGGGTAACACATTCTTCCCGTTTCTCACAGTCAACATCGTCTCCCTCGTCGAGGCATGCAACCGGTGCCAGCGATCCCTCGGTCAGGCGGAGAATCATTCCAACGGTATACTCCTCCGGTGCTTTACGCAGCAGATATCCCCCCTGCGCTCCGCGCACACTGCGCACATAACCGGCACGGTTTAAAACAGAAATGATCTGCTCCAGATATTTGTCAGAAATCTCCTGACGTCTCGCAACATCTTTTAAACTGATCGGCGCTCCTGTGTTGTTCAATGCCAGATCCAGCATCAGTCTCATGGCATATCTGCCTTTTGTTGAAATTTTCATGATAATATATCTCTTCTTTCTTAAAAATGTACAGAGTTTAAAACTTAGTATTCCTACTAAGTTACTATACATTGGTAAGATAAATTTGTCAATCTATTATCAATCGATATTTTTCCTGCTTTCTTTGCGCATTTGTTTCTGGCGGTACATATTCTGATCGGCAAGTGACAGATACTCATCTATAGTCTCTTCTCCCCCCGCAAACGTCAGCTCTACACCGATACTGATCATAATGTTTTCCTTGGTCAGCCGGCTCTGCACACGATCCGTGTACTGTTGTGCCTTTTCGGAAGTCGCATATGGGAAAAATCCGATGAACTCATCGCCTCCGTATCTGCATACATATCCCTGCTGTGGGCATTCTTCCTCAAGAACCTGTGCAATTCTTATCAGTACCTGATCTCCAAATTCATGTCCATATGTGTCATTCACAGATTTAAAATCATCCGCATCCACAAAGACAAGCGCACATGCTATTCCCTTTTCCTGATACTTTGCAAATGCCGGACGGATAATGTCCGTATACGCAATCCGGTTACAGATACCGGTCAACGGGTCCCTGTTGTACAGCATCTGGAGTTTGTTTGCTGCATTCTCCAGCTGTTTTTGCTTAAACTGCGTTTCCAGTGTCTTTACAATCGTGCTGTGAATGTCATAATAATATGGATTATCATACAGAAAGCGTCCGTTTTTCATTACCAGATAACCAACCGACTGTTCCCGGAAATGAATCGGGGTAAACAGATAGGCATTCTGGCTTCCTGTTTCTTCCAGATGGCGGTTCAGTTCCCCGACACTGGCAAATGCCATTCTCTTATGGTTCTCAAATCCATCTGCCACCACAAGATTCTTTTCATCATAGCCTTCCACCGGAAAATCCGTATCCTCATCGGCCGCAAACAGCTTGCGATCCACCACAAAATATACCCCGTCACATCTCAGTTTCTGGAAATAGTCAACAATATATTCAAAAATTTCCCGGAAACCATTGCACCTTGCCATCTGCGCTTCCAATTCCACGAGAAGGGAATCATCTTCATCTTTTTTGACCGTTGCAACAATCTTTTCCCTTAAATATTCGCGGTAGTTTACCATGCCGTTATTCGGACAGCCACAGCTTTCTCCGTAAATACAGGTAACCGGAATATAGTTGCGTTCTTCCACCGGTTTTCCTTCCCAGATACGGAGCAGTACATCCACACAAAGCTTTCCGATCTCCTCCCGGTCCTGAAATACAGTCGTAATCTGCGGACGGAAATAGGCTGCCTTATCCAGATTATCAAAGCCCGTCACCAGAAAATCGTCCGGTACGCGGTACCCCCACTGTTCTGCCTCTGCACAGATTCCTGCCGCAATATTGTCATTTGCACAGACAAACACATCCGGAAGTTTCGAGCCGCTATGGACATACTCCCGCATATAGTTCACGCCGGTCTCATAGTCGTAATCCCCACATAAAATCGGATTGTCATCCAATGTCATTCCATATTTTTTCAGGCATTCGCAGTACGCAGCAACACGTTCCAGATTTCCGAAAGCATCTTCCGGGCCTCCGGCAAAAACAAATCTGCGGCATCCATGCACTTCGTATAAATGTGTCATAAATTCACGGATCGGACGCCGGTTATCTGCACCCACATAATAAAATCCGTTGATATACCAGTCCAGAGAAAGAACCGGAACCCCGCAATTCTGCAGGCGTTCTACAATCTTTTCTTTTTGCCGGACATCCACAATATTGCTTCCATCCAGTATAATTCCATCAAACGCTGACAGATCCGGCAGATTATAAATATTATATTCGCCTGTATTATGCAATGCATCTTTGCTCCAGTTGCCATAACAATTGTACTGATACAAAGCAATATCCTCATCCAGTTCCCTGATCCGCCGGATGATCCCATCTACCCAGGCATACGTGATCATCCGGCGCCAGCCGTCTGATATCAATGCTATTTTTTTCAATTGTCCTCCCCCATATACCAATTCATGCCGATATGTTTAATTTATCACAAAAAACCAAAGGCTTCAATGCTGTTCTATACAAAAAACATGTATCCTTTGTGATTTTTCACTTTTTATGATATGATAGGAGTCTAGACTTTAGAAAAGAGGATATTTTATGGCAAAAGGAACTGCTGGAAAAAACTATTGGGCACTTCTTTTGATGATTCTCGCAGGTGTTGTACTGGGTGGCTTTATCGGTCAGCTTAGTGCCGGTGTCCCGGCTCTCCGCTGGCTGAATTACGGACAGACCTTTGGTCTTTCCAACCCACTGGTACTTGATCTGGGAATTCTGGTGCTCACATTTGGATTAACCATAAAAATAACGATCGCCGGCATCATCGGAATTGTGCTGGCAATCCTGATTTACCGTTTCCTGTAACAGGTGCTTATTTCAGGAAACGCTCGAGACTGCGCATATGCTCCTTCATCGTCTCCCGTCCCATGCGGTAGGCGGCAAGGAGTCTCTGCCGGTCTCTTTCTACTTTGCTGACTTCTATCTTTTTGGGCGGACGAATGACAAACAATTCCCCACGTTCTTCTTTTTCCCTGATATATTCCAGTTCTTCGTTGTAATGCTCATGCCGGTGTTCCATGGCATCAATCATCGCCGGATACCTGCGAAGCGATACTTTCGCCAGCGGCATCAGCTGATTCTTTTTTTTCACATAATCCCGCGGCTGCGTCAGAACCACTACCGTTTTATCAAACCCAAGTTCCTGCATTTTCTGCACCGGAATGGAATCTGCTACGCCTCCATCAAGCAATTCATATCCATCCACGCAGACCGGCTTTGACACAATCGGCATGGATGCCGATGCTCTCATCCATTCCATTTCTTTCTTATCACACCGATCCACTTTTTTGTAAAGAGCTTTCCCGGTTTTTGCATCTGTCACCACCACGTAAAAATCCATCGGATTCTTGCGGTAAGTCTCATAATCAAACGGATCAAGATGCTCCGGGATATCATGATAACAGAACTGTTCCCCGAACATATCCCCTGTTTTCAAAAATGTGCGCAGTCCCGCATACTGCGGTTTATTACAGTACGCTGCATTGTAACGAATGACACGTCCCGGCTGACCGGACTTATAATTACAGCCAAACACTGCCCCTGCTGACACGCCCATCGCTCCGTCAAATGTTATCTGATGCTCCATCATCACGTCGATGACTCCGGCGGTGAACATTCCGCGCATGGCTCCGCCTTCCATGACCAGTCCTTTTTTCATCATCGAATCCCTTCTTTAAAATAAACAGTACTTTTCAGAATCTATCATCTGTTTTGTATTCTAGCTTTCTTTTTCCATGATTTCAAGTGGCGAAACCATGATTCTACCTTAACATTTCCTTATTTTTACATAATCCCGCTTTCTTCTGCCCAAACTAATAAATATTTGTAGAGGAAAAGGAGTATGCCCTATGTATGGTTCACTATTTTATGTATTGCCCATTCTGGCAGTAATTGCAAAAACTGTTTTCCGCGCAGTCCTTCCCTTGCTGATCGGCTGTATGATTGCCTATGTAGTTAATATCCTTATGTGTTTTTACGAAAAAGGGTATGCAAGAATATGCCGTATGGCAGCCATTGCGCCCTTACAGCGTCCCCTATGTATGACACTCTCCTACCTTTCGCTTGTGCTTGTGATCCTGATCTTATGGTGGATGATCGTCCCTCAGCTGTTATCCTGCATCCGGATCATCGCAACCGATTTCCCCCAGGTTTTAGAATTACTGTGTGAGTGGGCAAACGAACATCTGCAAATGGATCTTGGCATGGGAAACGAAATCCGGGCATGGATGAATGAACCCTTTTGCTGGGATACACTGATTGCAAAAATCCCCCGTCTGGCAAAAGGCATGAAAACTTCCCTGGAGAAACTTGGCAGCTGGCTTTTAATTTTTCTGCCGGGACTGATGTTTTCTTTTTATCTGCTTGCTGCCAAAGAATCCCTCTTACGGATGGGCAGTTTCCTGATCGACCGGTGTTTCGGTGTTTTCCAAGGGAAAAAAATACGTTATGTACTGACGGTTCTCAATCAGTCCTTCCATCATTTTCTGGCAGGGCAGACCATAGAGGCCGTAATCCTCGGTATGCTTTGTACCATCGGCATGTGGATTCTTCGGCTTCCCTATGCTGCCATGATCGGTTGTCTGGTAGGTGTAACCGCACTGCTACCGGTCATCGGAGCTTATATCGGTGCCGCAGCCGGTGCGTGTATGCTTCTTACGGTTTCCCCGGTAAAAGCACTGGTATTTCTTATCTTTTTAACAATTCTCCAGCAGATCGAAGGCAATTTTATCTATCCCCGTGTGGTCGGACATTCCATCGGGCTGCCCGGCATCTGGGTACTTGCCGCAGTCATTGTCGGCGGTGGGGCATTCGGTATCTGGGGAATCCTGTTTGCCGTGCCACTTGCAGCAGCCATCTACCGGCTGCTCCGTCCCTCAATCAATTAAAGCCGTGCAGCAACGCTGCACGGCTTCTTAAAAATAAGCAGAAATCAAATAGAGCTTACGCTCTCTGTGTTTTTTAAACTAAATGGAACCAGTTCATGTGTGGCCGGTTTGTTGAGATCAATCATGCCAAACAGCAGATCAATGCTTTTTCTGGCAATCTTTTCATACCCCTGACAAACCGTCACAATCTTTGGATTATAATAATCTGCAAGAAGTGTTCCGTCAAATCCGATCACCGAAATATCCTCCGGCACCCGCAGACCCGCATCAAAAATCGCGCGCATAGCACCAACTGCCATCACATCACTCATGGCAAAAACCGCTGTAATGGATCTTTTGGAAGCCAGCATCCGGTTCATGGCATTGTATGCACTCTCATATGAGAACCGCGCTACCGCATAACTTTCTTCCTCAAATTCACAGCCATGTTTTATAAAGCTGCGCTTCGCTCCTGCTTTACGGTATTTACTTGGGGAAGATAATGCCATATCTCCCCCGATAACAGCAATATCGCGATGTCCGTGATCAAACAGATAATCAACCGCCATCTCCGCAGCTGCCATATCATCTGTTGAAACCGATGCAAGATTCCGAAATCCCAGTTTATCCGCCCGATCTGTCACCAGCACACACGGAACATTGACCAGTTCAAATTCTTCATGAAAGTACTGTATATTACCTCCAAGGAACAAAATCCCCATTGGCTTATGTTCCCTGCACATCCGCACAGCCTCTTTCACTTCATCTGCATCTTCATCCAGATAATGCACCCGCAGGGAATAATCCGATCCCTCGATAGTATCCTGAATTACCTCTATGATATTTGTAAACAGCATATTCGAAGTACCTTTTACGAGAATCAGAATACTCTGGCTCACGGTCTGTTTTAAATGCTTGGCATTGTTATTTGGTACAAACTGGTAAGCTTCCACAATTCGCATAATGCGGTCACGGGCTTCTTCGCTGACATCTCTTCTTCCATTCAGGACACGGGAAACCGTACTGACAGAATATCCTGCCTCTTTCGCAATATCTACAATTGTCATTCCTTCACCTCGTATATACAGACGAAATGTCTATTTCCTAGCCCTTGACAGCACCTGCAAGAACTCCTTCTATTATATATTTCTGGCACGCAATATAAAAGATAATAATTGGCAGAATTGCAAGAACAAGTACCGCCATCATGGCACCCCAGTCGATCTGTCCATGACTCTGTTTCAGGAACTGGATTGCGATCGGAATGGTTTTATACTTATTAATATTCAACACCAGACTCGGCAGAAGGTAATCATTCCATACCCACATCGCCTCAAGGATTGCTACCGTTACCGTCGTTGGCTTTAAAATTGGAAAAACCACCTTAAAAAAGGTCTGTAATGGTGTACATCCATCAATCATTGCAGCTTCTTCAATTTCCAGGGAAATTCCCTTTACAAAGCCGGTAAACATGAAAACGGCCAGCCCCGCTCCAAATCCCAGATATACAACAATAATTCCAAGAGGATTGGACAGATGTAAAAGGTTTGCAAATTTTGATAACGTAAACATTACCATCTGGAATGGAACAATCATGGAAAACAGACACAGTACATAAATTGTTTTCGTCACTTTTGTATGGACTCTGGTAATATACCATGCACACATGGAGCAGCAGATAATAATCAATGCAACCGAGCCTACTGTAATAAACAGGGAAATCCCAAAACTGTTCCAGAAATTTGTCTTACGGATACCGTTGGAATAGTTCAGCCAGCCACAGAATGCACGTTCAACACCATGGATAAATTTATCCCAGCCAGCGGAAAGCGGCTCTGTTCCAAGTGTAAACGGATGTCTGAAAATAAAGGCTTTTCTTTTAAAGGAATTTAAAAGGACTACCAGAATTGGTGCAATCCATAAAATGCTGATAACCGTAAATGCCAGTGTCCAGATCCAGCCATGTTTTGCCTGACGGACAGCACTTACCTGATTGTTATTCTTTTTAGCCATTAGTCCTGCACCTCCTTGCTTGTGGTCAGTTTATTCTGAATCAGCGCAATAACTGCAACCAGAATAAAGAAGATAACCGCTTTGGCCTGACCAACGCCCTGCCATCCGGTCGTGCCGTACATTGTGTCATAAATATTTAATGCCAGAAGCTGTGACATCTTAGCCGGATTACCACCGGTCAGAGCGAAGTTCTGATCAAATAACTTAAATCCATTGGTCAGCGTCAGGAATGTACAAATGGTGATCGTCGGCATCAGCATCGGAAGTGTTACATGCCGGAGCAGCTGCCAGGAATTTGCACCATCAATCTTTGCCGCCTCGATTAATTCTCCCGGAATATTCTGGATTCCTGCAATATAGATAATCATCATATATCCGATCTGCTGCCAGCATACTACAATAATCATACCCCAGAACGCATACCACTGTGTGGATACGATTGTCTTGGAGAAATTGGATAATACGCTGTTAAAAATCATCAGCCAGATATAACTGAGTACGATACCACCAATCAGGTTTGGCAGGAAAAATACGGTACGGAAAAGATTGGTACCCCTGATGCCTTTGGTAAGTGCCATCGCAATGAGAAATGAAATCACATTGATGATCAGCACCGATACAACCGTAAATAACGCTGTATACCATAATGAATGAATAAATGTTGTGTCTAACTTTCCGTTTACAAAAAAGATTCTCGAATAGTTCTGTAACCCTTTCCATTTCCAGTCTGTAACGGTTGTGAACTTACAAAAAGATAAGAAAATTCCATATACAAACGGTACAATAAATCCAATTGCAAATGCAATCATTGTCGGAAGCAGAAAAATCGGGAAATATTTTTTAATTGCTTTTTCCATAATACATTCCTTTCACTAACTGCAGCCCCTGCCAGTACCAGCCCGCACTGCAGGTGCTTCTTTAAAAAAAGGAGTAAGCGGCATGCCACTTACCCCTTTTCCCATCATCTTTGATTACTGTGCATCATCTTCATGGGCGATCTTCCACTGATTTGCCCATCCATCAACAAATGCGGTCTTTACAGCATCCCACTCACCTTCACCTGCGGTATAGGCAGTCAGGGCAGAAACAACATCCGCTCTCCAGTCATCTACGTTTGGAGTAGCATTGAAGCTCCATGCTACAGATGTTTTTCCGTCAGTCATTAACTTGTTTGCAGCCTGTGCAAATGCATTCTTTGTCTCGTAATCACCTGTAAATGTATCATATGGAGCAGTAAGTCCCATCTGATTTGTAATGGCATCACGTCCCTCGTCAGAAGTGATTACCCAGTTTAAGAACTCAAGTGTTGCATCAATATCTTCCTGAGATGCCTTTGCGTTCACTGCCCAGTAGTTCTCAGTACCAACACAAAGTCCTTCATTCTCATCATCTACACCAAAGTAAATTGGCATCATGGATAAGTCATCTGCTGTAACGGCATATCCGTTTTCCTCGTTTGTTAACGGAGAGAACTCCCAGTCACCATTCTGGTAGAAGACTGCCTCTCCCATACCAAACTCAGACTCTGCATTTAATGCACCGGAATTTAATGTCTTAGGATCTGCTGCGGAATCAGATACATACATATCCCATACGTTTTTGAAGTTATCAAGATAAGTTCCCTTAATGGACTCTTCCCCGGCTGTAAGGTCACATCCATCATCCTTGAACTCATAGTACAGTGGCATATTTGCAAGATGTCCGGAAAATCTCCAAGAAGATCCGTCATCCAGTCCTGCGGAAGCAAATGCCTCTGTCAGGTCAGTTCCAAGTTCCTTATTGATGTCATCAATACGGGAATTGATGTCATCTGCAACTTTCTTTAAAGTATCAAAGTTGTTAATCTCATCTACCGAAGAAACTACAGCACCATCCATGCCACAGTATCCTTCCAGAATTGTCTTGTTGTAGATCAGACCGTAGCACTCATAGCAGTTTGCAATGGCAGCTACCTTATCATCATAGTTGATTACAAGAGACTTATCTGTCAAGTGCTTGTAAAGTTCAGAGTCCTTCAGATCATATGTATAATCGTTCCATGTCTGTGCTGCGGAAGAATTTCCTACATTGAAGATGGTAGGTGCATCCGACTTTG
>ERZ791718.1203-NODE-1203-length-10798-cov-5.082845_pt1 | contig 10798 bp, 8 predicted proteins | sample MGYA00510349_ERZ791718 | MGnify/ENA primary metagenome ERZ791718 (study PRJEB30046, sample SAMN00715136) | human gut metagenome | study: EMG produced TPA metagenomics assembly of the A metagenome-wide association study of gut microbiota in type 2... | reverse complement strand
TTATGTACGCCCAGTTAATCCAGATTGGAAAGAGGCTTTTGCAGTTGTTAATGCGATCTGAAATCAGTCGGTTGATCTCTATAATATGGTGGCAGAGCTTTGTACTCGACTTTTTGATAAAGTTGATTCCGTCGCTTGAAAGCTGCTGCATACTGGAAGTCGGGATGATCTCTGGCATCGAAAGAAGCCCACGGTATTCCATCCGCATGATGTCATTTATTTTCCGGTAGTTGCGCTCAATGGCGGTGCGGATAATACATAGATTGCGGATAATGCGGGCATTTTTATCCTGTTCAAGCCGGTTGTATATCTCTATCTTCGGCGGCTCATGTTCATTTTGAAAAATACGGAGCGGGACGCCGATCAGGTAGGCAACCTTCGATACAAGCTCGTAGGTGCTGTCTTTGTAGGCAATCTGTTCTCCGGCATATTCGCCGCCATTCAACATGACTGAATTGCCCATGATCTACTCCTTTCTCGTAGGGGAGTTAAGCGGTCATTACATTGTCCGTCCACATCTCACACTGGCTCATGACAGTCTGAACGGCATCATCCATACCATCTGGCGGGTATTTGTGTTTTTTCAGCAACCTTTTGACCAGGCGGCGCATTCCAGCTCTTGCGCTCTCTTTCTTTTGCCAGTCTATTGTCTGGTTTTTGCGAAGCAAATCTGTAAGTTCTTTCGTGATTGCAATAAGCTCATCATGCTCGTAAAAGTCCTTGATTGCTTGCGGCTTCGTCAGAGCATCATAGAAAGCAAGCTCGTCCGCTGTCAATCCGAGTTTTTCACCCTCGGCAGCAGCAGCGGCAATGTCTTTCGCCAGCTTGAGTAATTCTTGAATGACCTCCTCGTTGGTCAGCATTCCGTTCAAATAACGGTTCATTGCGCTCTGAATGATTTCGGAGAACTTCTCGGACTTGACGATATTTGTTCGACGGTAAACAGAGACCTGTTCGGAAATCAGTTTTTTCAGGAGTTCGACTGCAAGGTTCTTTTCCTTCATGTTTGCAACTTCTTCAAGAAACTTCGGATCGAACAACGAAAACTCAGTCTGGACATCGGAGAAGAGGTTGATAACGCCTTCGCTCTTGATGCTGTGCTTCAAAAGCTCGTTAATGCGCTCATTTACTTCTGGAAGTGTAAACTTCTTTCCAGTACCGCCCGAAACTAAGCGCACGGTCATTGTTCTTACGGACTCGAAGAAAGCTGCCTCCATGCGAGTTTGCTCGCCTACCAAGCTGCTGCACAGCGAAAGTGCCTGTTTGAGAAGCAGGGCTTCTTTGATAAACACATTCTGTGTCTTCTCATTGTCGGGAAGCTCGTACTCTGCAACACTCTTGCCGAGTATGAAGTTCACACCGCCGCTGATGAGCTTTGCCCTGTCGAGGTCGCTTCCGGTCATGAATTTCTCATAACTGAATCCGTGGAACAAATCTCTGCAAATAGAGAGCTTTTCAAGGAACTTCGGATATGCAGCCTTGCTTACATCTGTATCACCATAGTTCTTCTTGTCTCTGGCAGTATAGTCGTTCATTGCCTGTTTCAGTGCAGCCGCAATACCGACGTAATCGACAACCAAACCGCCTTCTTTATCTTTGAAGACACGGTTGACGCGGGCGATAGCTTGCATCAGGTTGTGTCCAGCCATCGGCTTATAGACATACATCGTAGCAAGGGAGGGAACATCAAAGCCAGTCAGCCACATATCCACGACGATAGCGATTTTCAGCGGAGAGTTGTTGTCTTTGAATTTCCGCGCCATATCGTCCTTATGCGCTTTATTGCCGATAATCTCACGCCATTCTTCTGGATCATTATTGCCTTGCGTCATGACCACTGCAACCTTTTCTGTCCACGCTGGGCGTAGTTCAAGAATGCGCTTATAAATCTTCATTGCTATGGGACGCGAATAAGCAACGATCATCGCCTTGCCGGTCAAGATATTCTCGCGGTAATTCTCGTAATGGTCAAGAATGTCATTTACCAAGGAATTGATCGTCTGGTCGGCACCGAGGATTGCTTCCATCTGACCGAGTTCCTTTTTGCTCTTTTCGATGACATACGGATCGGCGTTATCAGCCATAATGTCATACTCATTATCGATCAGATGGAGGGTGTTCTCGTCGAGTTTCAGGTGAATAACGCGGCTTTCGTAATAGACGGGTCTTGTAGCTCCGTCTTCAACTGCCTGTGTCATATCATAGATGTCGATGTAATCACCGAAGACTTCTCGTGTGCTGCGATCTTTTGTGGAGATCGGTGTTCCGGTGAAGCCAATATAGGTTGCATTAGGAAGTGTGTCTCTTATGATGCGGGCAGTGCCGATAACGGTTTTCGCCTCGACTTCGCCGTTGTCCTTTTGCTTGACCACAACCTTCTCATTGAGACCATATTGCCCACGATGCGCTTCATCTGCCATCACGATAATGTTCCGGCGTTCCGAAAGAGCTTCGTTGCTTTCCTCGAACTTCTGCATGGTTGTGAAGATTATGCCGTTAGCCTGTCTGTTTGCAAGCAGTTCTTTCAGATTCTTGCGGCTCTCAGCGTGCTGCGGCGTTTGCCGGAGGAAGTCCTTGCAGCGGGCGAATTGTCCGTAAAGCTGGTCGTCCAGATCGTTACGGTCGGTAATGACAACGATAGTGGGGCTTTCTAACGCTTCTTGCAGATAATGAGCATAGAAGACCATAGACAGCGATTTTCCGCTGCCCTGTGTATGCCAGAAGACGCCACCCTTACCGTCAGTTACGGTTGCGTGCTTTGTTGACTCAATCGCCTTTTTGACAGCAAAATACTGATGATACCCAGCGAGTATCTTGAAAGTATTCTGTCCATCCACATTAAAGCAGATGAAGTTCTTCACAATGTCAAGGAAACGAGTCTTCTCAAACAGTCCTACAAAGAATGTGTCAAATGATGCGTGTTGCGTATTCTCATAGCTGCCGTCTGTTGTTTTCCACTCCATAAAGCGGTCTTCGCCGGACGTGATTGTACCAGCCTTTGAAGTGGTCAAGTCGCTCATGACACATACCGCATTATAAATGAACATAGAGGGGATCTCATACATATAGTTCCGGAGCTGGCGGTATGCTGCGGAAGCGTCGGTTTCCTCGCGGGACGGAGACTTCAACTCCACAATGACGAGCGGGAGACCATTGACAAAGAGAATCACATCTGGTCTTTTTTCGGAGTTCTCAATGAAAGTCCATTGATTCGCAACTGTGAACTCGTTACTGGCAGGATTTTTGAAGTCTACAAGGTAAACAAGGGTAGAGCGTTCTTCACCCTTGTCATAGTATTTTACCGGGACTCCGTTTTGGAGGTAGTCCATAAAGACCATGTTCTTCTGCAAGAGCGTTCCGGTTTCAAAGTTCTTGAGCTTATAGATTGCCTCCGTCAGAGCATCCATTGGCAAGTTTTTGTTGATTCGCTGCAAAGAGGGCAGCAGGACATCCTCATAAAGCGGAGAGTGATAATCGCGCTCCACGTCCGGTCCATAGACATAGGTATATCCAAGATCCTCATTGAGAAGCTGCAAGACGGCATTCTCATAATTTGATTCGGTAAAATAGCCCGACATTTGTACTCAACTCCCTCTATATAATATCCGCATAGATGCGGCTTTCAGCTTTTGTGAAGATTACCTCAGCAGGAAATAAATCTTCCCCTGTATTTGCCATTGAAACCAGCGTCATTGCCCATTCGTTCAACTGTACAGGCAGCCTATAACATAGATTTTCAGGTGATGCCTCAACAGTGACTAAGGGGATGCCGCCCTTTGCAATACCGACAGAAAGAACTACAAAGGTGTTTTTTCCTTTGGTGAGTTCCAGAATGGGTTGTCTGTCTACATCGTGATAAACTTTTGCGCCGCGTCGATTCCTAAAAAAATCCTTTTCTTGATCTTTCACCGGCTCAACAGGCAGCTTGTTTTTCATCTGCTCAAAATGGGTTTCAAGTCTTTGGCAGATGCAGCTATTACAATACTCCGGTTGCATATCAAAGTCTTGTTCGATGTCTTTAGCTGAATTGAAATGATTCATGAAATCCAGCAGTCCCAAAAAGCTAACAAGGTCATCTGAATAATTACCGGCATAGACCTTATACCAATCATTGTTGATCTCGAACACGATATGATAAAGCTGCTTGTATAGCTGTAACTGCCCATCGGTTAGTCTGAACCATTCTTTGCTAAGAAGAGTCTTCGCAATGCAGGGACTGTCCTGCGTCGGTGTCAAGGAATGGTATAGCGATTTCATCAGTTTGCCGATAATTCCTACCAGCATATCAGCCATTCTAATTCCAAAGTGGTCTATCGAGTCTGCCTCTTCGCACTTCTTCAAACTGGCTTCTTTCGCGGCAATGAGAGTTTTGCTTTCGGCTCCTGCTTCACCTTCCTTGTCAAGCAAGACTGAATAATCAAGAATGCCCTTGCTGCTCAGGAAATTTCCAAACCCGACAAACTGCGAATGGTAGTCCCAAGCGAGGGACTGCGGAACATCGACGTTATTCAGGACATAAAGGACGGCTTCAAATGCCGTGTTTTCCTGCGCCTTCAATTCGCGGTTTTCTTTGTTGCGCCTAATCCGGTTCGTCAAGAATGTCATTAACGCAGCTACAAACTCCGCTGGACTTTTATACAGACTTTCAATTACCTCTGTGGGTCGGTATGTAACTATCGCTTTGACTATTGAGTAGCGTGCAGCGTCCATATCAAAGAAGACGCTATTGCGATAGCCTTTGAAAAGCTGGGTGATAACGTATTCGATTTTGCTTGCACAGAACAGATAGATATAGCTGTTCTCATCAAAGATGGAGAAGAAATCTCCAAGCAGCTTTACATTTGCTTCGTTGAGAGAGGCAAACCCATGAACTAACTGCTTCGGCTTTATCGTTCCGCTTTTCAGCTCTCCTTTTTTCTTCCTATCAGCGTATTTTTCTTCAAAAGCATGATAACGCTGTTCAAAAGCTGTTTCGTGATCGCTGCGCCACCCGATAATAGCTGCCAGAAAACCATCATAATATGTCTCACCAGTAACGGTTGAGAGATTGATGACCCTGCTATGCTCAGACTCATCGTAGTAAAAGCAGTATTTCATCTTATCCCTCCTAGCGTAAACGATAATTTAGCGGCTTAGAGTTGGATGTCTGAGACATCGATCTCGCCAGACATCAGCTGGGGTAATAAGGAATCACGCAGGGATGTAAGTGCTTTATTTTGGTCTTGATTCTGCCGAATTTGATCAAACAGCGGACGGATCAGTTCGTTGAACGCATCCAATTCGTGCTGCGGCGGTACCGCAACTTGTATTGAACGCAAATTCGCTTGGCTGATCTTCGGCTGGACTGCTCCTGTGACAATGGATTTGACAGGGGTTCGCTTAAATAGAAGCAGCAGACTTTCAACATTGAAGCCGAGTTTACCTGTGAGGATGTGTGCATGGTTGTTCACCCAGAACTGCCCCCACACATATTGCAGGATGGGATAGCCAGCATCGTCCACTACAGTACCATCTTCACCAAGTAACAAGTATTTGCCATCGAATATGTACTCATCGACATAGTCCATGAGCGATGCAGCACCGTAATATGGATAAATCCGCTTTTCCATCTTCGCACGCTGTGCGCCCGAAAGAGGGATGCGCTTGCTATCGTGTATCTCCACGATCTCACCAACGGTGCCGACGCGCCAGCCAGCAGGTAAATCATCGGTAACAGCATACGGAAAATACTTCCCGTATAGTATGGATGCCTGCTGCTGTAAATTATCGTTTAGATGTGTTGAGGTAGAAATGATGAAGAGGATATTCAACTCTAAGCCGCTAAATTATCGTTTATCCTTTCGTTGTTTTCAATTTTGGTATCAAGGCTATCCAACACAGCAGCAATTCGTTTTTGGTAGCTGACATCTAAGGGAATGCGCACCTTAACAGCCCTCATCGTTTTTCCTGATACTTCCTTAAAGGTGGTTCCGCTTCCCATCGCTTCGATAGCGTCCTTGTTGTACTTCAAAAGGTAGTAAACAAATAGCGGATCAGCTTTTTCATTTACGACAATACTCTTGAATCCCTGATTGGTACAAACACTTTGAGAAGCGATTGCGATGTAACCAATGGGAGCGCGTGAGGTGAAGAGAACAGCATCTTTCGGCATCATTTGTGCAGAACATGACGCAAGTCCCTTTTCGGTTATATTTCTTTCCCCGCTGGTTATGTATCTTCCTTTGAAAGAAGATAGGTCTTTGGGCGTTATCCACGGAATACTGCCTCCGTAGTAGTCTTCACATTTTGTAGATGGGGTTGCCCCACCAACTATTTCTCCTAATTTATCAAGAGTACACTCAATCCATTCTGTCATGCGGTACACCATCCTATCCGATGTATTTTCTATGTGCCAGCTTCACATTCTGTTGTTTCACCATTGCATAGTGCATGGTGGTGTCGATTTTCTGATGCCCTAAGAGCTGCTGGACTTGCTCTATGGGCATTCCTTTGTCTATGGCAGTAGTAGCCAGAGTGCGTCTGAACTTGTGGGGGTGAACCTTCGGAATATTCAGACGCTTCCCCAATTCCCGAAGCCGTGCCTCCACTCCGCCGATCATCAATCGGTCAAATGGAGCTTTCAGGGAAACAAACAATGCCGGGTTTTCATCCGTTCGCCCCTCAAGATAGTTTTGAAGGTGGATTTTCGCCCTTGCATCAAAGTAAACCAATCGTTCTTTATTGCCCTTGCCAATAACCACGCATTCACGTTCGTTGAAGTTGATGTCTTCGCGGTTTAGCGTGACCAGTTCTCCAACACGCATTCCGGACGAAGCCAGAAGATCAATCATCGCCAAGTCTCGTGTTGTTTTGCAGTTGTCGCGCATCAGTTCCAATGCTTCATCAGTGTAGGTGTCCTTGACCACCTTTGCCGTCTTGACTTTATGGATCCGGCGTACCGGGCTTTTCACAATGAAATCCTCATCTTCAAGCCAAGAGAAGAAACTGGACAGAATCCGACGAATATTATCTATGGTCACTTTGCTTGACCTGCGTTGAACCTGATAGTTGGTCAGATAACGACGCAAATCATCTGTGGTGATCTGTTGTACAGCCTTTCCGACTCCGGCAATCAGAGCCTCAATCGTCTTCCGGTAATAGCTCAGGGTTTTCTCCGAGCAGCCTTCGATCCGTTTTGCCGTGATAAATGCTTCGACTGCATCTGTTTCTTCTGCTGGAATTGAGTCACTATCATAGGTGATCGTTGCCCCTTCCAATGTCTCAGCCAATGCATCCCGAAGGTGCATGAGCTGTTCGTTGTTGAGATAAGGCAGCATTTTTCGCTGTATCTCCGTGATGAGTTGTTCTGTCATTGTCGTGTCTCCTTTCGAGGTAAGAGAACGACATTCAGTGGCAGTCCCTTTTGTAAAACTCTCGCCACTGGTGAGAGTTATTGATGATGACTACGGTGCTATTGCTTTCTTGATACCTTGTATATCCGTGACCTTTGCGCCCCACAAGCCTCGATTTTTCCTTCATCCAGCAAACGCTTGATTAGGTGTTGAGCTGAGGCGACTGATAGACCCAACTGTTCAGATATTTCGTTTCTGCTTGCTCCCATACTGACCGAAAGAAATTGCAATAGCTGCTGTTCACGCATAGATAGTTCGGGCTTGATGGTGAGTGGAGCCTTATCGCTTTCTTGTTTCTGATTATCGAGCAAGGGTGCAAATCTTTGTTCAAACTCCTTCAACTGATCAATGGTAACAAGATTTGAAAGTGCAATTTCTTCTTTGTTTGAATCCCATTTGTGTTGAAGTCGGACAACGGCGAACGGAACAATTATTGCACCAATGATTACTCCCGCCCACTCTGCAACTGCACTTATGGCATCCCAGTTGTTGTCAATTTCCGGTGCATAGGTTATTCTAAATCCCATGCACCACAGAACAAAGGCAATAAGCGCCTCTCCAACTACTATCCATATCGCAACGCTTTTGAATATCCTCTTCATCATTTCTACCTCAACACATCTAAACGATAATTTAGAGCTACAAGCCCAAGCTTGCTTTCAGGAATTATTTGTTGATAACGCTGACCCTGAATGGGCAATAGGGACTATCAGCGATCTTGGCGCAGTTGTTGGAGGAAGTACACCTTCAAAAGCCAAACCGGAGTATTACACCGAGACAGGTATTGCATGGATAACTCCGAAAGACCTGTCAGTCAACAAGTCAAAGTTCATATCACATGGCGAGAATGACATTACAGAACTTGGCTTGAAGAATAGTAGTGCAACCATTATGCCGGAAGGAACCGTTTTGTTCTCTTCTCGTGCGCCCATCGGCTATATTGCTGTTGCTGCCGGTGAAGTAACAACCAATCAGGGCTTCAAGTCGATTGTTCCCAAGCCAGAGATCGGAACAGCATTCGTGTATTACTTTTTGAAACACAATCTCCCGATCATTGAGGGTATGGCTTCCGGCTCAACTTTCAAAGAAGTCTCTGGCAGCACCATGAAAGGCGTTCCTGCTGTCATTCCTGACACAGACACTATCACCAGATTTAACGATTTCTGCTCTCCCATCTTTGCCCAACAAAGAATATTGGAGGAACAGAATCAATCTTTGGCTGCTTTGAGAGATAATTTACTGCCGAAGTTAATGTCCGGCGAGATTGATTTCTCCGCCGTCCAGCTTTAAGCCGCTAAATTATCGTTTATCCTATCGTTAAGCGCAATCTTTTCGTCAATTCTTGCAAGGAAAGCTCCGATGCGTCTCTGCTCCTCTAAGTCTGGCACTGACAATTCAAGCTCTTCGAGAACGCTTTGTTGAACTCGCTGCCTTCCGGAAGATCCGACCATAGACTTTATAGCTACATTACGGAAAACCGGGTTTATTGCTGTGTAATAAACAAATTGCGGATCGCTGATTCCCGTTTTTGCTCTCATCACAATAAACTCCGTTGAGCCAAAGCCAATTTCGCCATCATCAAGCATATCAACATAAGCGGTTTTTCCGTTTTCAAGGCATGGAGTGATCCTTGCCATAACGGTGTCCCCGTTGCAAAACTTAGCTCCGCCGTTAAACTCGGCTTTTTCCGTCTCTGGAATCTTTTTTGTGAACGGCTTTAATTTGTCCATTGCAACCTTCGTTGCAATGTCGCCCTTTTTGAGGCTCAAGCGAGGATTAAAGTCAATAAAGTCGGCAGCGCGAATTGTCCTCCACTCAGATGTCATACCCAATCGCCCCCAGTCGTTCTTTGATCTGCGCCTCAAGTTCATGGGACTTTGCGAAAAGCTCAGAAAGTTCAGAAGTCAAACGCCCCATTTTCTCTTCAAACGGCTCACCGTCATCCTCTTGTTCCTCAATGCCAACATACCGTCCCGGCGTGAGAATGTAGTCCTGTTTTGCGATGTCCTGTGTTGTAACAACAGCGCAGAAGCCCTTTTCATCTTCGAGTGTTCCATCAACGAAGGCATTATAAGTGTCGGCAATTTTCTTGATGTCTTCATCTGTCAGTTCGCGCAGCTTCCGCGTAACCATAGTGCCGAGTTTCCGTGCGTCGATGAACAGCGTTTTGCCTTTTTGCTTCTTGTTCTTTGCAAGGAACCAGAGCGATACCGGGATCTGCGTCGTGTCCAATAGCTGCGTCGGCATTGCAACGATACAGTCCACAAGGTCAGCATTGATAATGTTCTTGCGGATTTCACCTTCACCGCCGGACTGCGAAGAAAGCGAACCATTTGCAAGCACCATACCGATACGCCCATTCGGGGCGAGATGCCAGATCATGTGCTGCAACCACGCGAAGTTTGCATTTCCAGCAGGAGGCGTACCATACTGCCAACGGACATCATCAACGAGCTTATCCGCACCCCAGCCGGAGAGATTGAAGGGAGGATTCGCCATAATGAAGTCTGCCTTGAGTTGAGGGTGGCAGTCGTTAAAGAACGTGTCCGCATTAAACTTGCCGAGGTCGGCTTCAATACCGCGAATGGCAAGATTCATCTGCGCCATCTTCCATGTGGTCGGGTTGGAGTCCTGACCAAAAACGGAAATCTTGTTGATGTTGCCGCCGTGATTTTCGATGAACTTTGCGGACTGAACGAACATACCGCCAGAGCCGCAGCACGGGTCATAAACACGTCCATTAAACGGCTGCAATACTTCAACAAGGGTACGCACGACACAAGAGGGAGTATAGAACTCACCGGCAAGTTTGCCTTCCTGTTCAGCAAACTTGGAGAGACAGTATTCGTATGTACGACCGAGAATGTCCTTGCTGCTCCCATGCTCGATCATCTGAATGTTGGTGAAGAGATCAACCACTTCACCAAGACGCCGCTTGTCCAGCTCCGGACGGGCGAAGTTCTTAGGCAGAATATCTTTGAGGCGCTTGTTTTCTTTCTCAATACTGCGCATTGCATCATCAATTACCGTGCCAATTTCCGGCGTGTGAGCGGCAGCAGCAATCGCACTCCATCGTGCATTCTCAGGGACAAAGAATATGTTTTCGGCAGTGTATTCGTCCTGATCCTCTTCAAATCCATCGCCTTCTTCAACCAGTTCCTTGTACTTTGCCTCGAAGCGATCAGAAATGTATTTCAAGAAAATCAATCCGAGAACGACGGACTTGTATTCGGATGCGTCGATGTTTCCGCGCAGGACGCAAGCCGCGTCCCAGATTTGTTTTTCAAAGCCGATATTGCTTGTGTTATTCTCAGCCATTTCAGCAACCTCCAAAGTTATAGTTTCACACTTACTATTTTACAAAAAGAGCTGTACGAAAAACCGGACTCAGTTCTTGTCCGTTCGCA
>ERZ791718.1200-NODE-1200-length-10819-cov-2.272947_pt1 | contig 10819 bp, 7 predicted proteins | sample MGYA00510349_ERZ791718 | MGnify/ENA primary metagenome ERZ791718 (study PRJEB30046, sample SAMN00715136) | human gut metagenome | study: EMG produced TPA metagenomics assembly of the A metagenome-wide association study of gut microbiota in type 2... | reverse complement strand
GCGTGACCGCTCTGTTCGGCTCCCAGCAGATTTCCGGCTCCCCGGATCTCCAGGTCCCGCATGGCAATCTTAAATCCGCTGCCCAGATCCGAATACTCCCGGATGGCAGCCAGTCGTTTTTCCGCCACCTCTTTGAGCATTTTGTTTCTGCGGTACATAAGAAACGCATACGCCGTACGATTGGATCTGCCGACCCGCCCGCGCAGCTGATACAGCTGGGAAAGCCCCATATTATCCGCGTCATGAATAATCATGGTATTGACATTTGAGATATCCAGTCCCGTCTCTATGATTGTCGTTGATACCAGTACATCAATGTCTCCATTGATAAACCGGTACATGATATCCTCCAGCTGGTTTTCTCTCATCTGTCCATGAGCAAATGCCACATTTGCCTCCGGCACCAGCTCCTGAATGCGTGACGTCACTTCATCAATATCCCTTACTTTGTTATACACATAATATACCTGTCCTCCACGGGCAAGTTCCCGCGTGATTGCCTCCCGGACCAGTTCCTCATTATATTCCATGACATACGTCTGAATAGGGACACGGTCCATCGGGGGTTCCTCTAAAACGCTCATATCCCGGATTCCGATCAGGCTCATGTATAGCGTCCGCGGAATCGGTGTGGCAGTAAGTGTCAGCACATCCACATTGGTCTTTAACTGTTTGATTTTTTCTTTGTGAGCCACACCAAACCGTTGTTCCTCGTCCACGACAAGAAGCCCAAGATCTTTAAACTGCACATCTTTTGACAGAATCCGGTGTGTTCCCACAATAATATCCACCTGTCCTTTTTTCAGATCACTGATGGTCTTCTTCTGCTGCGCTGCCGTGCGGAAACGGCACAACAGATCCACCCGGACAGGGAAATCCTTCATTCTCTGGGAAAACGTATTATAAATCTGCTGGGCAAGAATGGTTGTCGGCGCAAGGTATGCCACCTGTTTATTCTCCTGCACTGCTTTGAAAGCTGCACGGATCGCAATCTCCGTCTTTCCGTAACCGACATCCCCGCAGATCAGCCGGTCCATAATCTTATGACTCTCCATATCCCGCTTGGTTGCATCAATGGCAAGCACCTGATCTTCGGTCTCTTCAAACGGGAACAGTTCTTCAAACTCTCTCTGCCATACCGTATCCGGTCCATACATATAGCCATTCTGTTCTTCCCGCTCGGCATATAATTTCACCAGATCCTGTGCGATCTGACGCACGGCTCCACGCACTTTTCCCTTGGTTTTTGTCCACTCCTGGCTTCCAAGTTTATTGAGTTTTGGTTTTCTTGCGTCTTTCCCCGCATATTTCTGGATCTGGTCAAGCTGTGTTGCAAGAATATACAGATTGGAGCCTCCCGCATATTCGATCTTGATGTAATCTTTCACCTTTCGGTCGACTTCTATCTTTTCAATTCCTTTGTAGATACCAAGCCCATGATTTTCATGTACGACATAATCCCCGACACTCAGATCCGTAAACTGCTGGATTTTTTCGCCCTCATAGGTGCGGTGCCGCTTCTTTTTCTTTTTTTCTTCCCCGAAAATATCCGTATCCGTAATCACTGCAAACTGCAGGATCGGATATTCATACCCCTGATGCACTTTTCCGTAGCAGACCATGATCTGTCCTGCCACCAGATCGTGATCGTAATCTTCCGTATAAAAACAGTTGAGTCCTTCGTTTAAAATATCCTCCGCCAGACGCTTCGCGCGTGTGCGGGAACCCGAAAGTAAAATAATACGGTATCCGTTTTTTTTGTATTTCTTCAGGTCTGCGATCAGAAGTTCAAAGCTGTTATTGTATGCGCTTACGCTCTTTACATGAATGCCGAACTGCCCATTGGATTTTAATCCGCAGGTCTTGATATCCAGTGCGGAAACCGCACAGCAGGAATATTTTTCAAGCCTTCCCATGATTTCCTTATAGCCAAACAGTTCGTTCATCTGCCCCGGCAGAATATACCCCATTTCCAGACGCTGCTTCATGCTCTCCGAAAATTCCAGTTCCGTCTGCCGTCCGCGTTCCGCGCTCCGGCTCAGCTCATCGAAAAACACAAATGTATCTGCCGGATCAAAATAATCCAGAAGGCTCCACCGTTCCCTGCAGAAATAGGACAAAAAAGCATCCATTCCCGCGGTTTCCGACAATTCTTCCCATTCCTGTGCCAGTTCTTTTGCCTGTGACAGTGCCCGATAGGCTTCCTCGGTTTTCATTTCTTTCCGCAATTTATCGGAAAAAGCTTCTGCTTCCTTTAACAGTCTGCGGATACCTTCTGCTTTCTCTTCGGTCGAAAGAACCAGTTCACATGCCGGATATACCACAAGCTTTTCTATATTTTCAATAGATTTCTGACTTTCCACATCAAAGGTGCGAAGGGTATCTACTTCATCATCCCACAGTTCAATCCGGACCGGATTTTCTTCCGTCAGCGGAAAAATATCAAGAATTCCACCTCTTAATGCAAACTGACCGATATTATCCACCTGATACTGCCGTTCATATCCCATCCGCACCAGCTGTTCCACAAGTGCATCCAGATCCAGGGTATCTCCCTGTGCAATATGCAGCACACTGTCCCACACCTGTGCATCCCTTGGCATCGTATTCATCAGGGCATCAAATGTTGTGATCACCGTCACCTGTTCGTTTTCATGAATTGCCCGCAATGCACTGATCCGCTCTGCGGTAAGAAGGTTTCCGCGGATATCCGATTGATAAAACAGCACATCCTTTGCCGGATAATACACCACTGACGGATCAAAAAAACGGTAGTCGTCATACAATTCTTTCGCTTTCTGCTCATGAAACGTTACGATCAGACGCCGGCTGCGTGTCCTTCCAAGCGTGTAAATCATATGTGGCTTCTGTGCATCAATACAGCCACTGATGGTCACCAGTCCCGGCTGCATGGCCGCTTTTGTCATATCTTCATATCCGCTCAATTCCTGCAACGGTTCTATAAATGCTTTCACTTACTTTGTATTCTCCTGCTTTTTTGCATTAAAATCATTCATTGCCTTGTCTGCTTCCCCCTGAATCATCAGGACTGCTGCATCTTCCGCATCCCGTATGGCTTCTTCCACCCTTGCACGGTCCTCCCCGGAAAAACGGCCAAGCACATGGTCTGCCAGATCCCATCCCTGTGGCTTTTCCCCAACGCCGACTTTAATTCGCATAAAGTTTGAGGTTCCCACACTTGAAATAATGCTCTTGATTCCATTATGCCCACCTGCACTGCCTTTTTTGCGCACACGGATATTTCCCGGTGCCAAAGAGATGTCATCAAAAATAATCAGCATTTCACTCTCTGGATCAAGCTTATAGAAATTCACGATTTCTGCGATGCTTTCTCCGCTTAAATTCATATAGGTCTGCGGTTTGGCCAGGATGACTTTTACGCCTTCGATCACACCGCTTCCACACAGCGCTTTATGTTTTTTCTCCGTGATGCTGATGTTGTATTTTTCTGCCAGTGCATCGACGGTATCAAATCCAATATTATGTCTTGTTTTTTCGTATTTCTTGTCCGGATTTCCAAGTCCTGCAATTAAAAACATGTATCCAATTCTCCTTTTATTTGAATTTTTGTCCGTTAATTACGAAAGGTACCGCCGGGTGGCTCCCGTGTGGTGGCTGGGGCTGCCCATCCATAAGTTTCGCAATTACGGATTCAAAACGTCTGTAATTAAGAAAAGGACCATGGATTACTCCACAGTCCCATTTCTCTTATTTTAATCGTTTATTCCTTCTCCTGCAAGACCTCTTCATACTTTTTCAGTATCAATCCCTGAATCTGATCCCTTGTCGCGGAATTGATCGGATGTGCGATATCCCGGAAATCTCCGTCGCCGGCTTTTCTGCTCGGCATCGCAATAAACAATCCCTTTTCCCCTTCGATCACTTTGATATCATGTACGACAAATTCATCATCGATTGTGATAGATACCACGGCTTTCATCTTGCCTTCTTTTTCCACCTTGCGGATTCTAACGTCTGTAATCTGCATATGTATCCCCCTTCTAGTCTCTCCCTAGAGCATATATCTTTCGTTGTTTTCTGCAACAATCCGGACAGCATCGTCTCCGGAATAAAATGTATTTGCCCGAAGCGTTCCATGGCTCTCCACAATGCAGTTTTCTACATGCGTATTATCGCCAATATATGCATCATTCAAGATAATCGAATTCTTGATCACGCAATTTTTTCCTACAAACACTTTCTTAAACAAAACAGAATTTTCTACCCTGCCGTTTATAATACATCCACTGGCGATCAGACTGTTGCTGACATCCGATCCCATATTGTATTTTGCCGGCGGAAGATCATCCACTTTCGAATAAATCTTCGGCTCTTCGCGGAAAAAGTACTTTCTCACATCCGGTTTCAAAAAGTCCATATTTGTACGGAAGTAATCATCTACACTTGCAATATTACTCCAGTAACTATTCAGTTTATATCCATACACACGCTTTACATTGCGGTAACGCACCAGCACATCCGTAACAAAATCAAACCGGTTTTCCTCCGCTGATTTTTCGAGAATTTCGATCAGCTGTCTTCTCCGGATAATATACACTCCTGTGGAAATCGTATTGGATTGTGCCACCAGCGGTTTTTCCTCAAAATCCGTGATCCGGGAATCTTCATTCATACGGACGACTCCGAAACGGCTGACATCCGCATCCGCCGGCATATCCTTGCACGCAATGGTAATATCTGCTTTCTTTGCGATATGAAACTCCAGCAGGTCATTGTAATCCATCTTATACACACAGTCACCGCTGGATATGATCACATACGGTTCGTGACGGTTTTTCAGGAAATCAATATTCTGATACATGGCATCTGCCGTGCCACGATACCAGTCACTGTTTTCTGCCGTAACGGTCGGTGTAAACAGATACAGACCTCCCTGTTTTCTTCCAAAATCCCACCATTTTGAAGAACTTAAATGTTCATTCAGTGAACGGGAATTATACTGTGTGAGTACCGCAACTGTCTGTACATGCGAATTGCTCATGTTACTTAAGACAAAGTCAATGCAGCGGAAACTTCCGCCGACCGGCATCGCCGGAATCGCACGTTTTCTGGACAGTTCTCCCATCCGGTTGTTATTGCCACCCGCCAAAATAATTCCTACTGCTTTCATTTTCTGTCACCTGCCTTAATGATTACTTCGCCGCCTGCCAATACCCCGTCTGGATAATCTTCTTTTACTGTCACACCGGAAATGGCAGTGTTTTTGCCCACCTTTACATTCTCCGGAACAACAGAATCGTCTCCAATTGTTACCAGCCCAAACGAATAAACACTCTCGTTTAATTTGTTTGGTGCTGCTTCTCCTATTCCCAGTGTTACCCCATCTTCAATTCTGCAGTTTTCTGCAATTATGGATTTGTCGATCGTTACATCCCTGCCGATACTGGTATCCTTCATAATAATGGAATCCCGCACGACAGCCCCTGGTCCGATATATACGTTTGGTCCGATTACCGAATTGATCACCGCTCCATGAATCTCTGCTGCCTCCCCAATAATGCAGCGCTCCACTTTTGCCCCCGGTGCTATGTACTGCGGCTCAATCGTATCGCACTTCGTGTAAATCTTCCAGAATTCCTCGTAAAGATTGAATTCCGGAATCAGATCAATCAGCTCCATATTGGCTTCCCAGTATGAGCCAAGTGTTCCCACATCCTTCCAGTAACCGTTGAACTCATATGCAAAAAGCCTCTTGTTGTTTTTGAAACAATACGGAATAATATGCTTTCCGAAATCACAGCTCTGCTGATCTTTTAATTCGATAAGAGCATCTCTTAATACTTTCCAGGAGAAAATATAAATTCCCATGGATGCCAGATTACTCCGCGGTTTTTCCGGTTTTTCCTCAAAATCCTGAATCTTTTTGTTTTCATCCGCAATCACAATTCCGAAACGGCTTGCCTCCTCCATGGAAACAGGCATCGTCGCAATCGTCACATCCGCATGATTTGCCTTATGGAAGTCCAGCATAACCTCATAATCCATCTTATAAATATGATCTCCGGAAAGGATCAGAACATATTCCGGATTATAACTTTCCATATAGCGCAGATTCTGATAAATGGCATTGGCTGTACCGGTATACCATTCACTGTTATTGCTTCTCTCATACGGTGGAAGTACGGTCACTCCACCATTGTTCCGATCGAGATCCCACGGAATGCCGATGCCGATATGTGTGTTCAGTCGGAGTGGCTGATACTGCGTCAGCACACCAACCGTATCAATTCCGGAATTGATACAATTGCTGAGTGGAAAATCGATAATTCTGTACTTGCCGCCAAATGCTACCGCCGGTTTGGCGACGTCCGATGTCAGAACTCCAAGTCTGCTGCCCTGACCGCCTGCTAAAAGCATGGCTATCATTTCTTTCTTAATCACGTCATCACTCCTCGTCTGTTCTAAATATTATGTTTGTTTCTTACTATTACCGTAGTATATCATATTATCCTTTTATGTACAACAGTTTATACAAAAATGCTGAGTTTTTTTGTTGTTTTTTGGCAAAATGCACAACATATTTTCGGGTGCGCCTTTGGTTACAGAGTGGTATAATAGAAAAAAATATAAAATAGGTAGGTAATCCTGATGTATAAATTAAAATTTAATGATCCCATTCATATTCACTTTATCGGAATTGGCGGAATCAGCATGAGCGGACTCGCTGAAATTCTTCTAGAAAAAGGCTTCACTATTTCCGGGTCCGATGCAAAAGAATCCGATCTTACCCGCATGCTCGCATCCAAAGGTGCTCAGATTTTTTATGGACAAAGTGCTGAAAATATCATTCCCGGCATTGATCTGGTTGTCTACACAGCCGCAATCCATCCGGATAATCCGGAATTTGCAGAGGCCAGATCCCAGGGACTGCCAATGCTCTCCCGTGCAGAACTGCTTGGACAGATCATGGACAACTACAACAATTCCGTTGCCGTTGCCGGAACCCACGGCAAAACAACCACAACTTCCATGATCAGTGAGATTCTTCTTGCTGCGAAATCCGATCCGACCATCACTGTTGGCGGAATTCTTCCCTCTATCGGAGGAAACCTGCGTGTCGGTCATTCCGGAATCTTTGTTTCGGAGGCCTGTGAATACACCAACAGTTTCCTGAATTTCCGTCCAAAATACAGCATCATCTTAAATGTAGAAGCAGAACATCTGGACTTTTTCAAGGATATCAACGACATCCGTCGTTCTTTCCGTAAATTTGCCGGCAATACACTGGCAGACGGAGCAACCATTATCAATGGAGAAATTGCAGACCATCAGGAACTGACCGACGGACTTCCACAGCAGATCATCACCTACGGTTTTGATGATTCCTGTGAATATTATGCAGATAATCTGACATATGATGACAAAGCCTGTCCTTCTTTTACCGCCATGCACAACAAAGAGGCCATCTGTGAAATCAAACTTGCCGTTCCCGGACGACACAATGCCGGAAATGCCATGGCCGCCATCGCCCTTGCCTGTACCATGGGAATCAGCACAGATGCCATCATCAGAGGTCTGGACGCTTTCCACGGTGCCAACCGCCGTTTCCAGTACAAAGGAACCGTAGACGGTGTCACCATCATTGACGATTATGCACATCATCCGACAGAGATCCGCGCTACACTGACCGCCGCGCAGAAATATCCGCATAAGCGTCTGGTGCTGGTATTCCAGCCACACACCTACTCCCGCACCAAAGCTTTTCTGGATGATTTTGCCGAAGTACTTTCCATGGCAGATGTCATTGTTCTGGCAGACATCTTTGCTGCCCGCGAACAGAATACCTTCGGTGTAAGCTCGAAAGATATTCTGGAGCGCCTGACAGCCAAAGGAAAAGACGCGCACTATTTTCCTTCTTTTGAAGAGATCGAAAAGTTTTTATTAAAAAATTGTATGAACGGAGATCTGTTGATAACCATGGGAGCCGGAAATGTCGTAGAAATCGGCGAATCCCTCCTTGGAAAATAACTTATCCACATTATCCACATAGAAACGTTGATTCTTTCTTCGTTCTGTGTGGATTTTTTGTCTATATTTATCCACTCCTTTCCGTTTTGAATTTGTACGTTTTGATGGACTTATCCACTTTATCCACAATGTTGTTCACAATCAGTATCCCCCTGATTACCAGGGATTTACGGGTGTTTTTCTTCTTCCATTTGGAAAATGATTGTGCTATAATCACAAATGCATAATAAGAAAGGTACTATGACATATGATAAACATTCAGCTGCACAATGATTGTCCAGCCACGGACACAATCGTTCCCAACCAGTTTATTGACCGCTTTATGCCGTCAGCAAACGGGGAATTTGTTAAGGTATATTTATATTTATTACGGTGCATCCATTCTCATGCATCAAATTGTACAATTTCTGAAATTGCTGACAAATTTAACAATACAGAAATGGACATTCAGCGTGCACTGCGTTACTGGCAGAAAGAAGGACTCCTCTCTCTGGAGGAAACCGCCGACGGTAAATTGTGCGGAATCGGTCTTCTTCCGTTTCCAGAAGATTCCACAGACACGGAAGAGGCATCTTCCTCTCCTGCCCCGTCTGCTGTTTCCCTGGAAGAAACACCGGCATCCGCTGCAGGGGAAACGTTTTGTGCCTCCCAGCCTGTGAATCAGCCGCAGGAACCGCAGATCCGCCATTATACGCTGGATGAAATCGCAGAATTTCAGAAAAATCCGGATATTCAGGAAATGCTTTTTGTCGTGGAAACCTATATCCGGCATCCATTCAGTGAGAATGATATCAACACGATCTTATTCTGGCATGAAGATCTTCACTTTTCTGCCGAACTGATCGTCTATCTGGTGGAATATTGCGTCAGCAAAGGACATACAAATCTTCGTTATCTGAATAAAGTGGCACTGGCATGGCATGAGAAAAAAATTACTTCTGTGGAACAGGCCAAAAGTGAAGCCGCCGTCCGCAGCAAAGCGTACTACGCCGTCATGAAAGCTTTCGGCATCACAGGAAGAAACCTTATCGATTCCGAAACAGCCATGATCCGCAAATGGACCAAAGAATACGCTTTTGATCTGTCATTGATCCAGGAAGCCTGTGCCCGCACCATTTCCAGTACCGGTCAGTCAAGTTTCAGTTATGCCGATTCTATTCTGACCAGCTGGTATAACGACAAGGTACATTCTCTGGAAGATGTCAAACGCCTCGACGCCACCCATCAGCAAAAGAAAAAGGAGAGAGCCGCAGTGAAAGCAAATGCAGCCGCTTCTCCGAAGAAAAACAATTTTAATAACTTTGAATCCCGTGAAAATGACTATAAGAGTCTGGAAGCCATGCTTTTAAACTCTCCGATCCGGTCATAATCACTCCCATATCATCTGTTGAGCAATAAAAGGAGAATCAAATGCCGCTTTCCAATGCACAGTATGATGAGATCATGCATGAATACGATGAGCGCCAACTGCATAACCGTCATATTCTCGAAACACGGCGTGCGGAGGTTTTAAAAAAGCTTCCCCGTCTGAAGGAAATTGATGCAAGTGTTGCATCTTCTTCCGTCCGTCAGGCGCGTCTGCATCTTGATGGAGACACCAATGCACTGGCCTCCTTAAAGCAGGAATTAAGTGCTCTGTCTCTGGAACGGCAGCAGCTCCTTACTGCAAGCGGGTATCCGGCAGACTATCTGGATCCGGTTTATACCTGTCCGGATTGCAAAGACAGCGGGTATATCGACGGGAAAAAATGCCACTGTTTTAAACAGGCAATTATCAATACCGTCTATGCCCAGTCCAACATTCGCCAAATACTCCGTATTGAAAATTTTGACAATTTCCGCTACGATTTTTATTCGAAAGAGGAAAAAAATCCGCTGACAGGACTTTCTTCTTATGAAACCGCACAAAAAGCGGTGCGGGAATGTCATTATTTTATTGACGATTTTGATCACAAGCCAAAAAATCTGCTGTTTTACGGAAAAACCGGTGTCGGAAAAACTTTTCTGACAAACTGTGTTGCCAAAGAACTTCTTGACCACGGATATTCCGTAATTTACTTTACAGCATTTCAATTATTTGATATATTAAGCAAAGGTGTGTTTGAAAAAGATTCCGATGCAATTGCCACACACCAGAATATTTTCGACTGCGATTTGTTAGTCATCGACGACCTGGGAACAGAACTGATTAACTCTTTTACCTCTTCCCAGCTGTTTTTGTGTGTGAATGAACGGCTGATCCGGCAAAAATCCACCATTATTTCTACCAACCTGAGTGTGGAACGGATCAAGGAGTCCTATTCTGAACGAACATTTTCACGTATTTTAGATTCCTATACTTTTATCAATCTGTTCACAGAAGAAGATATCCGCAAACAGAAACGCACACGTATCATTTCCAGATAATACCCCATAGCTATGGGTCTATTATATGCATATATGTTTATCAATTAATTTAAACCTGGAGGAAAATCATGCCAAACGACGAAAGAATTTTGGAAACCATGCCAACCGGTACTCTCGGACTGATTCCGACTGCAAGCTGTATGGAATTAGGAAAAAAAGTAGACAGCTATCTGTCCACCTGGAGAGAGCATCGCGAACACGAGCATCACAACGATATTGCTTTCAAGGAATATCACAAAGAGAGCTACATCATCGAGCCTCATATTCCACGATTTGGTTCCGGAGAAGCGAAATGTGTTATCAATCAGTCTGTCCGGGGCTATGACCTCTATATCATGGTAGATGTTACGAACTACAGCATGACCTATTCACTCTGCGGACATACCAATCATATGTCTCCAGA
>ERZ791718.1189-NODE-1189-length-10911-cov-2.007738_pt1 | contig 10911 bp, 9 predicted proteins | sample MGYA00510349_ERZ791718 | MGnify/ENA primary metagenome ERZ791718 (study PRJEB30046, sample SAMN00715136) | human gut metagenome | study: EMG produced TPA metagenomics assembly of the A metagenome-wide association study of gut microbiota in type 2... | reverse complement strand
AAGGAAAATCACCCTGCGACCGAGCTCATTGATTTGGTCAACTATCTCTTCTATCATCACTACGCACTGCGGCAAAATGGTATTCATCCTGCCATCGGTAAAATCATACAGCCCTGTATAGGTCTGCTGTCTTCTTGCATCCATAAGCGGACACACAACATCTGCACTGCCCCACAGATTGTATGCAAGCGCATCTACAGTAGGCACAGAAACTATCTGCTTATCCAGTGCCAGTGCAAGCCCTTTCGCCGTCGCAGAGCCTATGCGAAGCCCTGTGAACGATCCCGGTCCTGCTGAGACTGCAATAAAATCTATTGTCTTAAGGTCAAGCTCTGTCATCTTAGCCACCTCATCAAGCATCGGAAGAAGCGTCTGCGAATGTGTCTTTTTATAATTTATTGTAAATTCCGCAATCGTCGTGTCGTCCTCTACTATTGCAACCGTAGCTGTCAGACCCGAACTATCTATTGCCAAAACTCTCATGCTTTACATCCTGCTTTCCTTTTCGCTTTCTTCCGGCATTCGTCCGCCATTCTTCATTCATAACCGCAGTTCACTGCCGCCAAACTTTATACCGTCTTATCCGGTCTTATCCGATCGAACCTCACTTCATCTCATTGATTATGATCTTCCGATAGTCAAACCCTTTTTCCAAGTCTTTTTCTATGATAACTTCCGTCCGGTTTTCCGGAAGAATCTCTTCGATCAGATTCGCCCATTCGATCAGCGAAACACCGTCGCCCATAACATATTCTTCAAATCCCACTTCATCCATCTCTTCGATATCCCCGATCCGGTACACATCAAAATGATACAGCGGCAGTCTTCCTTCGTCATACACCTGCACGATCGTAAAGGTCGGACTGTTTACCGGTTCTTCGATGCCAAGTCCTTTGGCAAGTCCCTGTGTAAAAACAGTTTTTCCGACTCCGAGATCTCCTGTCAAAGTAATCACCTGCCCCGGAAATGCTTTTTCTCCAAGCTGTCGCCCTGCCGAAAACGTTTCCTGAGGACTATTCGTTTCTAAAATCATGTTACAGCGCCTCTTCTTAATGATGGAATAAGCGAATTCCGGTAAATGCCATTGCCATTCCGTATTTATTACATGTAGCGATCACATTATCGTCTCTTACAGAACCGCCCGGCTGCGCAATATATTTCACGCCGCTCTTATGCGCGCGTTCAATGTTGTCACCAAACGGGAAAAAGGCATCCGATCCAAGAGCAACATCTGTCATTTTATCAAGCCATTCTCTCTTTTCTTCTCTTGTAAACACTTCAGGTTTTACTGCAAATGTATTTTCCCACACGCCGTCCGCAAGCAGATCCATATACTCATCGCCGATATACAGATCGATCGCGTTATCACGGTCCGCGCGTCCGATACCGTCCTTAAACTGAAGTCCGAGCACTTTCGGGCTTTGACGCAGCCACCAGTTGTCTGCCTTTGAGCCTGCAAGTCTGGTACAGTGGATACGAGACTGCTGGCCTGCTCCGATACCGATTGCCTGTCCGCCCTTGACATAACATACAGAGTTAGACTGTGTATACTTTAAAGTGATCATGGAAATTGCCAGATCAATCTTTGCCTGCTCCGGCAGTTCTTTGTTTTCTGTCACGATGTTGTCAAAGAAATCATCTCCGATATGAAGTTCATTTCTTCCCTGCTCGAATGTGATACCAAATACATCCTTATGCTCGATCGGAGCCGGCTCGTATGCCGGATCAATCTCGATTACACAGTAATTGCCCTTCTTTTTCTGCTTTAAAATTTCCAAAGCTTCCTCCGTATATCCCGGAGCAATCACACCATCGGAAACCTCGCGCTTGATGACCTTTGCTGTTGCTGCATCACAGATGTCTGACAGGGAAATAAAATCTCCGAATGAAGACATACGGTCTGCACCTCTGGCACGGATATAAGCATTTGCAAGCGGTGTAAACTCAATATCCATATCATCGACCCAGTAAATTTTCTTTTCCACGTCAGACAGCGGAAGTCCTACCGCTGCACCAGCCGGGGAAACATGTTTGAAAGAAGTTGCTGCCGGAAGTCCGGTTGCCTTCTTTAATTCCTTTACCAGCTGCCATCCATTAAAAGCATCCAGAAAATTGATATATCCGGCTCTTCCACAGAGCACCTTAATCGGCAGATCTTTGCCATCTGCCATATAGATTCTGGCCGGTTTCTGATTTGGGTTACATCCGTATTTTAATTCATATTCCTGCATGATTTTCTCCTTTTTCAACAATCCGCTCTTATTTATTTTTATTTATTCTTGTTTACAATTCTTGACTCATAGTTTCCGGTCTCAATGTCAATAAAACGTACAAACAGGGAAACTTTATTATCCTCATTTAAATTCTCCCATACCATTTTCGTAAACGTATCGATATCTCCATCAATATCAACCCAGGTTGGTTCACCCTCGAAACTTGGCAGTGGATTTCCGTCTCCCATATAAGTATGGATAAAATGTCCCTCTCCTGCTGCCGGATTCTCATATGCAAATGTATATCTGCAGCAGCTTTCCGGATTCCCGTTATTACTTTTCAAAATAGACATTGCATAGTTGTACGTTCCGTTTTCTATATGCATTACTCCGGAGATACGCGGCGTATAATTCGGACCGTCAGGTTCAAACTCGCGGGAGCGAAGTGACTGCTCGAATGTCATCTGCTTATCCATCCCTTCATAGATAGTATCTGTCTGATCTCCGTTTGTAACAATCGTTTTATTACCGAGGACACGCACCGGCGCATAAATAATAAGGCTCGGATCTTCCAGTTTTGCCGGATCAAACGCCTGTGTACGGATTCCTTCTCCTTCTTCCACAAACACACGGTTTCTGCTGTTCTCACTTCTTCCCATGATAAAGTAAGCCGTCACAGCCTTCGTTCCGTCCTGTGTTTTCCCGATAACGATCCCTCTCCCCGGATAAGAATTGTTCTTCAGCTCTTCTTCAATAGACAGCATCTTCATTACACTGTATCTCCTTTCATCTCTCTGTTCAAATTTTCGTCTTCTTGTAAACTTTCCCATCGTCTGACTCAGACAGGTTTTTATTTCAAGTCTTTCATCCGCAGACGGACTTGCGTGATACGGTTGTCTTTCACTTCTTCGATTTTAAATATCAGACCATCCGTTTCTATGATATCCCGATCTTCTTTTGCGGGAATATGCCCCAGTTTTTCAATAAGATATCCCGACAGTGTATCATAATTTTCCGTTTCAAGCTTCAGTCCGAGTTCATCGTTCAAATCATCAATGAGAACTCCTCCGTCAATCTTGTATTCATCTTCTCTGACACACTCTATCTCAGGAACTACTTCCTCATACTCTTCGTTAATATCACCCATGATCTCTTCAACGAGATTTTCGATCGTTACAATTCCCGAAAAGCCACCGTACTCATCGACCAAAAGCGCCATATGATGCCGTGTCTCCTGCATAATCCGAAACAGTTCATCCGCTTCCTTTGTTTCCGGAATAAAGAACGGTTGACGAAGCATCTGCCTGACATCTCCTTTCTTCAACGGATGTTTTCGCATCTCGATCATCATATCTTTTACATGAAGCACACCGATAATATTATCAATGTTTTCTTCATATACCGGAATCCGATTATGTCTTGTCTCAAGGATCTCATCGATCATCTCCTCAAACGGATCGTCAATATCAAATGCTATCACTTCTCGCCTCGGAACCATGATCTCTCTTGCAGTCCTTCTGTCAAACTTAAACACCGAATCGATCATCTCTTTTTCGTCATCGTCAAATGTACCGCTTTCATTTCCCATTTTTAAAAGCGCTTTCACTTCCTCTTCCGTCACCGCTTCTTCCTCATCTTCCGTTTTCATCCCAAGAAGCTTTAACACAAACTTCGTAGACATGGAAAGAAGTTTGATAAACGGAGACAGTATGATCGATATATAGTGTACCGGCATTACCGTAAACATACAAAACGCTTCCGCTTTCTGCAGCGCGATCCTCTTCGGAACAAGCTCGCCGAACACAAGGTTAAAAAACATCAGCACAAGCGTCACCCCATTGTAAGCAATCTGCGAACTGTACGGAACGCCTGCAGCCTCAAGTGACTGCGCCAGAACAGGCGAAATCCCCGACGCTGCCGATGCCGACGAATAAAATCCCGCAAATGTGATCGCAACCTGAATCGTCGAAAGAAACTTCGTCGAATCCTCAAATAAACCTTCGATCACTTTTGCCTTTTTATTTCCTTCATCCGCCATACTTCGAATCCGGTTCTTATTCACCGATACGACCGCCATCTCCGCCCCGGCAAAAAAAGCGTTCAGCAAAGTGAAAAATAACAACAACAGCAAGTTAAACAAAATAGAATTCCCCGCAGGGTCTGCGTCCATAAAAAATACTCCTCCTGAAATAAATTATTTTCAGGAGAAGTATATCATGCGCCTATCATTTTAGCAAGTTGACGCCCGGTATTTTTGCATTCGCCTTTTTACACACACGCTTTAACTTCATATTCGTTGTCCAGAGAAAGCCGCAGTTTATGGAAGCATATGACCTGCCGCCATATAGATCGCATACCATTCTTCCCGTGTAAGAGTGATCTCGCATGCCTTACAGATCTCCCTAAGCCTCTGCAGATTCATTGTGCCGGAAAGAACCTGCATGTGCGCGGGATGTCTTAAAATCCACGCGGTGGCGATCGTTGTATCGCTGACCCCGTACTTTCCTGCAATCTCGCGGATTTTTTCGTTTAGAACCGCAAACTTGTCGCTGTTTAAAAACACTCCTTCGATCATTCCGTACTGAAATGGCGACCATGCCTGAATCGTAATGTCATGCAGCCGGCAATAATCTAATACGCTTCCATCCCGGTCAACGCTTCCAGGCGTCGTCATATTTACTTCCACTCCGCTCGCGATCATGGACGCATGAGCAGCGCCAAACTGGAGCTGATCCGCCATAAGCGGCTCACTCACATATCTGCTTAGAAGCTCCATCTGCATCGTATTCTGATTCGATACGCCGAAATATCTCACTTTCCCCGACGTATGCAGCTCCTCAAAAGCCGCCGCTACCTCTTCTGGTTCCATGAGCGCATCCGGTCTGTGAAGAAGAAGAGAATCCAGATAATCTGTTACAGTCTTGATCAGCATTGGAGGTCCGCAGAGATAGTACTCGCAATCCTCTGGTGCCTCATGATCCTTCAAGTAGGTATCACGGATGCAGTTAACTGCAAAGCCCTCGTAGTACTTCACGCCCTGAGCATCTGCCACTGGGTCCTTGCGGTCCAATGAAAGATGGAAGTGGAAGTTAGGGAATTCCTTCTCAAGCTCCCAGAAATCCTCAAGGAAGAACGCCTCACCCAATGCACGCGCTCCGTAGAAGAAGTGAAGCTCACGGTCTGTAGTGTGCAAAGTCTTGGTCATGTGCATAATCTGAGCACGCAATGGAGCCATACCGGCACCACCACCAATCCACATCATCTCTCTCTTAGAATCGAAAATTGGGTGGAAATCACCATAAGGACCACTCATAGTCACCTTATCACCCGGTTTCAACGTAAAGATATAAGAAGAAGCGATACCCGGCATCACATCCATGAAACCTACTTGTGGTTTCGGTTTGAACGGAGGTGTAGCGATACGCACGGTCAACATGATACGGTCACCTTCAGCAGGATAGTTAGCCATAGAATAGGCACGGATAGACGGTGAGTCGTTCTTACACTTCAAACCGAATAAACCGAATTTCTCCCAAGCCGGCAGATACTCGGGGCCGATCAAGCTCTTATCGATATCCTTGTTATAATCCATTGAGTATGTAGGAATCTTGATCTGAGCGTAAGAACCCGGAATAAAGTCCATGTGCTCACCTTTAGGCAACGCAACGATAAACTCCTTGATAAATGTAGCGACGTTCTTGTTACTGATAACCTCGCATTCCCATTCCTTAACGCCAAATACCTCGTCTGGTACCTGAACGACCATATCCTCTTTCACCTTGCATTGACAAGCCAAACGCCAATGATCTTTCACTTGTTTACGAGAGAAGAAACCTTTCTCAGTAGGTAGGATCTCGCCACCGCCATCAATAACTTGAGCACGGCACTGACCGCATTTACCACCACCACCACAAGCGGAAGACAAGAAGATGCCACCGCTCTGTAGCGCACCTAGCAGAGTTCCACCAATCGGGGTCTCTATATCTTTCTCTCCGTTAACCTTCAAGCTTACATTCCCTGAAGGCACCAATTTTGCTTTGGCGAACAAAAGCAAACCGACCAAGATCAGCGTGATCAATAAGAATACTATTGCGCTGACACCAATCGTAAGTCCGCCCGACATTAATAAAGTCATCTTTATATTTTGTTTAATGCGTTAATACTTAAATCTTCAGACCAGAGAAACACATGAATGCCATACCCATCAAACCCGTGATGATGAAAGTAATACCCAAACCTTTCAAAGCATTGGGGACATTTGAATATGACAATTTCTCACGGATAGCCGCCATACCTACGATAGCCAGCAACCAACCGATACCAGATCCTAAACCATAAACAGTGGCGACACCTACATTAGGGAACGCCTTTTGTTGCATAAACAGAGAACCACCCAGGATAGCGCAGTTTACAGCGATCAGCGGCAAAAAGATACCAAGGGAAGCATACAAAGACGGAGAGAATTTCTCGACTACCATCTCGACCAACTGCACGAAAGAAGCGATAACGGCGATAAAGATAATAAACGCCAAGAAGCTAAGGTTCACCTCAGCATATTCCGGGCCTAACCAGCTTAGCGCACCTTCTTTCAATACATAATTCTCAAGCATATAGTTAATCGGCAGTGTACAGAAAAGTACGAATGTCACTGCTATACCTAATCCTAAAGCGGTCTTCACGTTCTTTGAGACAGCCACGAAAGAGCACATACCCAAATAGTATGCGAAGATCATGTTGTCAACGAAGATCGAGCGGACGAATGTGCTTAATAATTGTTCCATTCTATTATTCGTTTAATCGTTAACATTAATTTTCTTGAAGTTCCTTGTTCTTAGCACGATGAACCCAAATAATAACGGCGATCACGATCAACGCCATTGGAGGCAAGATCATCAAACCATTGTTCACGTAACCCAGATCATAGAATGCCTGCGGAATCACTTGGAAACCCAACAAGGTACCAGAACCCAGCAACTCACGGAAGAAACCTACGATAATAAGAATAATCGCATATCCCAGACCGTTACCAATACCATCCAAGAACGATTCCCATGGGCCGTTACCCAAAGCGAACGCTTCCAGACGTCCCATCAAGATACAGTTCGTAATGATCAAACCGACAAATACGGAAAGCTGTTTGTTTACGTCATAAGCAAAAGCTTTCAACACCTCACTTACGATTGTCACCAAAGCAGCAACTACCACCAATTGCACGATAATACGGATACGATTCGGAATCGTATTACGCATCAATGAAATGATCACGTTAGCGAAAGCCACGACAGCCGTCACCGAGATACCCATCACGATGGCCGGCTCAAGTTTTGATGTTACAGCCAACGCAGAGCAAATACCCAACATCTGAACGACAACCGGGTTGTTAGCGCTCAACGGGCCTAACAGAACTTCTTTATTCTTTTCAGATAATAATCCCATCTTCTACTTAATTTTGTGAGGTCAAAAATTTAACATAACCGCTCAAGCTGTTGAACAACATCGCATCCACACCTTTACTGGTAATCGTACCACCTGAGATGCCGTCTACATAATCCTGTCCCGCTACGCTCTTACCCGGCTTTACAACAGCGACAGACTTGAATTCTCCACTCATGAAGATCTTCTTACCTTTGAACTCATTGCTGAACGCCGGTTTAGAGATCTCAGCTCCCAGACCCGGAGTTTCACCTTGGTGACTGAAGTCGGCGCCATAAATAGTATTCTTATCACTATCTACAGAGATATACCCCCATAACGGACCCCAAAGACCTGCTCCATGCAAAGCCATGATATATTTCGGTTGACCATCTACATTCGCGACGAAAACCGGATATTGATGCTCAGCGGCAGCCTTAACTACATCCGTAGCGAAAGCGTCGCCTTCCACCTTCTCACCATTCTCATTTACCAAGAAAGCTTCCTTGATCAACTCGTTGTACTTGGCCTCAGCCTCAGAAGAAGAAACATTTACGTTGATAGAACGCAGAATCTGTTGTCTCTTATCGTTATCCTCGTTCTGTTTCTGGAAACTTCTCAATGACTGTGAAGTAAACGCCAATACGACAGCCACTAGCACAACCATCACAGCCGCATAAACAACCGTATAAACATTGCTATCCCGGTTTATGCCTTTCTTAGCGGCACCCTCCTCCTTGATTTCCTCAAATTCGGAAGCAGGAGCGGAACATACCGGGCAAGTGTCAGGAGCCTTATTTCCCTCGTGGACATAGCCACATACCTTACATTTATATTTAGCCATATTCCTTCTTACTTTATTTTATTACACGTTTCAATCTGCGAGAAATGTTAGCTTCCACAACATAATAGTCGATCAGCGGAGCGAACACGTTCATCAACAGGATAGCGAGCATCATACCCTCTGGATAACCCGGGTTCAACGCACGAATAATAATGGCCATAGCACCTACAAGGAAACCATAGATATATTTACCTGTCTCCGTACGAGCGGAAGTCACAGGATCTGTAGCCATGAACACGGCACCAAAAGCGAAACCACCTAAGAACAAGTGATCCAGCGGAGATACGCACATAGCGACCGTTGTACCGACCATATTAAAGATCAATGACATGAAAGCACCACCCACGAACACGGAAACCATTGTCTTCCAACTCGCGATACCCGTAACCAACAAGATAACCGCACCGATCAAAATAGCCAATACGGAAGTCTCACCGATAGAGCCCGGGATCAAACCAATAAACGCGTCCCAAGTAGAGATCGGGTTACCTAATACGTCAACAGCTTGGAAAGAACCGATCATCTCCTTACCGGCGATAGCGACTTGTCCCAGCGGAGTAGCTCCGGAAAAGCCGTCAACCACTTGGCCAGCCCCAATACCAAACGTATCAGCCGTACGAACGAACACTTGATCACCAGACATTGCTGCCGGGTAAGCGAAGAATAAGAACGCACGTGTAACCAATGCTACATTAAATATATTATATCCCGTACCACCAAATACCTCTTTCGCGAAAATAACAGCGAAAGCAGTAGCTACGGCGATCATCCATAACGGAGTATCGACCGGAACGATCATCGGGATCAAGATACCTGAAACCAAGAATCCTTCCTGAATCTCTTCCTTCTTCACTTGGGCGACAGCGAACTCTATACCCAAACCTACCACATACGAAACAATGATCTTAGGCAATACCGCCAAGAATCCGAAAATAAAAGTCATCAAAAATCCCGGATCAGCCCCCACAGCTAAATTGTGCTGATAACCGACATTATACATACCAAAAAGCAAAGCAGGCAACAAAGCGATGATAACCACGGTCATGGCACGCTTTGAATCAATACAGTCATGAATATGTACGCCCGTTTTAGAGGTCTCGTTCGGAACAAATAAGAATGTTTCGAAACCGTCAAAAACAGAACGGAACATCGCCAGCTTTCCGCCTTCCTCAAAGTTAGGCTTAATCTTGTCGAGATAATTCCTTAACGCTTTCAATGTATTATAAGTTTTTTATGTTATTAATTCATTTCCTTATACAACAGGTTCAATCCGTCGCGAACGATCTTTTGCAACTCGATCTTGGAAGTGTCCACGAACTCGCAAAGAGCGAAATCCTCGGGAGCCACCTCATAGATACCTAAGTTCTCCATCTTGTCGATATCGAACGCAATGATCGCTTTCAACAAATATTCCGGATAGATATCCATCGGGAACACCTTATCGTATTCATTAGACATGATCATGGCACGTTTACCACCTTTGATACGGGCGTCAATCACATATTCCTTACTAGTACCTAACCAGCTAAAGTAACTATGGCTAGCGCTGAACTGATTAAAACGAGGCATAGCGAAACCTAAGAACTCATGTGTCTCATCGCCTTCCGGAATCACGGTGATCTGGTTGTCATAAGCCCCTAGGTAACCATCCATATTCACCTTGGTACCTGTCAAAACATTACCGCTGATAATACGAATATGCTCTTGTCCTAACACTTTACCGTTAACCAAGCTCTTAATCGTACAACCTGAAATTGTCTTAACATAACCTCTCTCGGTAGTCTCGGAACCAGTAATAGCAACCATACGGCTGAAATCGGCGACACCCTTGTTGAATAAGCGTCCGATTACGATCACATCCGCCGGATTAACCGTCCAAACTACCTCACCCTTGTTAACGGGCTTGATATGATTGATCTGCACGCCAACGTTCGCCGCGGGATGCGGACCTTCTACTTCCACGATCTCCACACCTTTCATTCCGCTCACGACAGAACCACTTCTTACACCCACATACACTTTTCCATTCGTTAATTTAGCTAGGGCGTTTAATCCAGTCTGGAAATCAGCCTCCTGACCTTTTACGATAAAATCGAAGTTTGGAGCCAACGGAGCGGAGTAAAAAGCCGAAACGAAGATATCACGCGGAGTATCTAATGGAGCGGCGATGATATCGTATGGGCGTTGCTTGATAAACGGCCACATACCGGCATTCAGAAGTGCCTCTTTCACCTCTGCCCCCTGTAGGGATGACACGTTCTTCTTACCGAACTCCTCATACTCGATCTGCGCATCCGGCTTCACAACGATGCTTAGCACCTTACGCTTCTCTCCTCGGTTTACGGCAGTTACCTCGCCACTGACCGGCGAAACAAACTTGATCTCGGGGCGGTTCTTGTCAATCATCAGTACAGAACCGGCTTTGACTTTTTCTCCTACTTT
>ERZ791718.1181-NODE-1181-length-10967-cov-2.248350_pt1 | contig 10967 bp, 13 predicted proteins | sample MGYA00510349_ERZ791718 | MGnify/ENA primary metagenome ERZ791718 (study PRJEB30046, sample SAMN00715136) | human gut metagenome | study: EMG produced TPA metagenomics assembly of the A metagenome-wide association study of gut microbiota in type 2... | reverse complement strand
AGGGCGTCATGCGTATCGCGGGCGCTGTGTCCGCAGCAAAGGATGACGCCGTTTGTTTCGAGGCGTTCCCGGCCGTTTAGGGTAACAGCCGTCAGCCCTTTTTTCGAATCCAGATGAAAATCCGTCACCTGTGTTTCATAACGGATTTCCCCACCCGCCTTTTTGATGCGATGGATCAAGCCCGTGACCATGATGCGGAGACGGTCCGTCCCAACATGGGGCTTTTGTTCATACAAGATTTCTTCCGGAGCACCGGCGGCAACAAAGGTTTCAAGGATATGGCCCACAATGGGGTCATTGACCCGCGTCGTGAGTTTTCCATCGGAAAAGGTGCCCGCCCCGCCAGCGCCAAACTGGACATTGCTGACAGGATCAAGTTGTCCCGTTTGCCAAAATGTTTCCACATCTTTTACGCGGTGGGCAAGATCCCGTCCCCGCTCCACTACAAGGGGATGGTAGCCGTTTTCCGCAAGTTCGAGGGCAGCCATCAGCCCGGCAGGGCCAAGTCCCACCACGAGGGGACGCCCGTGCAGCGTTTCGCTTCCAATCTGGGGCTTTGGGGTCTGTGCCCTTTTATAGGGCAGGATGAGCTGCTTTTTTTCAAGACGGCTGCGTTCCCCATTGGTTAGCTCCAGATCAAGGAGCAGATGATAGACAAAGGTGATACTCTTCTTGCGTCGGGCATCGATGGCCTTTTTAAGAAGTGTCACGCGGCGGATCTTTTGGGGAACAATCCCAAGCTGCCGTGCCCCCCCCCCCCCCCCTTGCCAAGGGCGGGGACGACTGTGTTCTGCGGCGACCTGCACGGCTATCTCGACGAGCAGGCGCTCGAGCTTGTGAAGGACGGCACGCACATGTTCACCTTCCCCAACCTCAACCTTGTTGAGTCGAGCGAGGAATCGAAGATGCTCAACATGGACACGACACCCAAGGTCATCATTTCCGCCTCCGGTATGTGCGACGCCGGCCGTATCCGCCATCACCTCAAGCACAACCTCTGGCGCGCGAACAGCGCGGTCGTGTTCGTCGGCTTCCAGTCGCCCGGCACGCTGGGCCGCAGATTGCTCGACGGCGTTGAAAAGGTCAAGCTCTTCGGCGAGGAGATCGCCGTTAAGGCGAAAATCGTCAATTTCCAGGGCCTGTCGTCTCACGCCGATCACGATCATCTCGTCCAGTGGATCAAGGCATTCGACCCGAAGCCGACGCACGTGTTCGTCGTCCACGGCGACGAGGACGTTGCGCCCGTGTTTGCCGAAGAGCTCAATTCCCTCGGCTTCCATGCGCACGCGGCCAAGTTTACCGAGTGCTACGACCTTGCTGCGAACGAAATGGTCAGCGAGGGCTACATTTCCGAGCGCAAGCGCACGGCGCAGAAGTCCCGCGCCGACAACCTCTACGCCAAGCTCGTGGCGGCAGCGGAGTCGCTGCTTGAGTTTGCCAAGCGCTGCAAGGGCAGACCCAACAAGGACATTTCTGCGCTCACCGGCCAGATCATCAGCCTGATCGAGCGCTTCCGCGAGTGATTTGAGATACACAACAAAAGGTACTTCGCGCGATAAAAGCGCGAAGTACCTTTTCTGAGAGGAGAAGACGATGGAGCTTGCCAAAAATCAGGAGCATACCGTCACCATCGAGGGCTATGGCGAGGGCGGCATGGGCGTTGCGCGCATCGACGGGCGCGTCGTGTTCGTCCACGGCGCGCTGCGCGGCGAGAAGTGCCGCGTGCTCATCTTAAAAACGCTCAAGAGCGTCGCCTTTGCCAAAGTGCTTGAGGTGATCGAGCCGTCGAGCGAGCGCATCACGCCGGACTGCCCGTACTTCCCACGCTGCGGCGGCTGCACGTACCGCCACATCCGCTATGAAGAAGAGCTGCGGCTGAAAAAGCAGCGCGTGCAGGACAATTTGTCCCGCATCGGCGGCAGTGATGTGACCGTTGAGGAGATCTTAGGCGCGCGGGACACGCTGCGCTACCGCAACAAGGCGCAGTATCCCGTGTCGAAGGACGGCGCGGTCGGCTTTTACCGCGCCCGCACGCACGAGGTCATCGAGTGCGAGCACTGCTTATTGGTCAAGCCCGAGGCCGACGCTGCGGCGGAGGCGCTGCGCGAATATATGCAGTCCTGCCGCGTCGCGGGCTATGACGAAAAGACGGGCCGCGGCCTTGTCCGCCATCTCTACGTCCGCTCGAACGCGGCGGGGGAGAGCCTTGTCTGCGTGCTCGTGAACGGAGATAAATTGCCGAAAGAAGACCGGCTTGTCACGCTCCTGCGCGATGCGTGCCCGAAGTGCACCGGCATCGTGCTGGGCACGAACACGAAAAAGGGCAACGTCATCCTTGGCGACCGCTACCGCACGCTCTGGGGGAGCGACCGGCTTGAGGATACGCTCTGCGGCAAGACGTTCCGGCTGAGTGTGCCGTCGTTTTATCAGGTCAACCGCGTACAGGCCGAGCGGCTCTACGCGAAAGCCATCGAATTTGCGAGCCTCACGGGGCAGGAGACGGTGCTCGACCTCTACTGCGGCGCGGGCACGATCACGCTCGCACTGTCGGATCACGCGAAGAAAGTCCTCGGTGCGGAGATCGTCCCCGAGGCCATCGGCGACGCGCGCGAAAACGCCGCGCGCAACGGCGTTAAAAACGCGGAGTTTTTCTGCGGCGATGCGTCCGATGTGGCAAAAAAGCTCGCGCGCGAAAACCTGCGCCCCGACGTCATCACCGTCGACCCGCCGCGCAAGGGCTTGGCCGCCGACGTGGTGGAGAGCATCGCCGAGATGCAGCCGGGACGTGTCGTGTACGTCTCGTGCGACAGCGCGACCATGGCGCGCGACGTGAAGCGCTTAGCAGACCTCGGCTACACCGCCCAGCGCGCCTGCGCAGTGGATATGTTCCCAAGGGCGGATCACGTCGAGACAATAGTGTTGCTACAAAGAGAAACCTTGTAGAAATCCTTAGATTTAGGCACTTTTCCCGCCATGTGGTGTTTGACGCCGAGGGTGATAAATTCCGTAATAAGCGTATTGAGGACTATATCACGGTTTCGGTAGTTATTGATATGGAGTGTGGGAACACAAAAAACTAAATAGTTGACTGAAAGGGACATCGTGCAAGCGGTGTCCCTTTCTCATGGGCGGAGCCGCAGAGTTTTCATATTCTGCGGCTTTTCTTTTTGCCCAAAAACAGAAAGGAGGCGACGGCCTATGTACTTCACTTCCGGCAGCGACCGGGCCTTTGAACAGCTCATGCAAGGCAAGCCCGGTTTCGACCACTACGACAGCGGCGAGGCGGTCACGCCGGAGGACTGCGGCACCTGCCGCTTTTATCGCCCGCACTGGAAATATCAATTCTGCGTCTATGCGGAATGTCCCTACCAGCCGGGCAAGCTGACCGCCTACGACGCGGTGACATTTCGAGTGAAAGGAGTTGAGAACATGGCAGTATTCCGTGTGGAGCGCAACAAGGGCTACACGGTGATGTCCAATCACCACCTGCGGAACAAGGACTTATCCCTGAAAGCCAAGGGCCTGTTATCGCAAATGCTCTCCCTGCCGGAAGATTGGGACTATACGCTCAAAGGCTTATCCCTTATCAACCGGGAGCAGATCGACGCGATCCGGGCCGCAATCCGGGAGCTGGAACAGGCCGGGTACATCGTCCGATCCCGTGAGCGCGACAGTCAAGGGCGCTTGCGCGGCGCGGACTATGTGATCTATGAACAGCCCCAGCCTGTGCCGGATTCACCTACGTTGGAAAATCCAATGTTGGATAATCCAACGCAGGAAAAGCCTACGTTGGGAAAACCAACGCAATTAAATAAAGATATATCAAGTAAAGAAAAATCAATTACTGATGTATCAATTACCGATCCCATTCCTATCCTTTCCCGACCCTCTCCTTTGGAGGACGAAGCGGCACAGCCGCCGGAACGGAAAGGAACGGAAGCGAAATCACAGAGCGCCATAGAGATTTATCGTCAAATCATCATGGACAACATCGAGTACGAACACCTTTGCCAGCACGTCAAGGGCATTGACCGGGAAACACTGGACGAGATCGTGGACTTGCTGGTGGAAACTGTATGCAGCGCCCGCAAGTCCATCCGCATTGCCGGGGACGATTACCCGGCAGAGCTGGTGAAATCCAAGTTTATGAAGCTGGACAGCTCTCACATCGAGTTTGTCTTTGACTGTTTGAGCAAGAACACTTCGGAAATCCGCAACATCAAGAAATACCTGTTGGCTATGCTGTTCAATGCGCCCAGCACGATCAACGGTTACTATACCGCGCTGGTGGCCCATGACATGAACACCGGCAAAATCTGAAAGGAGGACGGCCCTATGAAACAGGGTGCATTGATCTTCGACGAGCGCAGCGACCGTTACGACATTCGCTTTGATCTGGCGGACTATTACGGCGGCCTGCACTGTGGGGAAACCTTTGACGTGATGGTGGGCGGCAGGTGGAAGCCCACCCGCATTGAGTACGGGGACGACTGGTATCTGGTTGGCATCCGTGCCGACGACCTTTCCGGCCTGCGGGTGAGGATTTAATCGGGGACAACCGGCGCAAGCGGCTGTCCCTTTTCTGTTTCCTGCGGCGGCTGACGGTGCCACCTTAACCGTCCCGCCGCACTTCTGCGAAAGGAGGGATAGCGATTGCAGGAGGAAGTAACCCAAAAGACAATAGCCTTTTCCATCAAATCGGCCAAGCTGACAATCCAAGTGCTGCAAGCGGCGGCCCGCAAGTTTCTGGAAACCCAAAACAAGGGCAAGACCAAGCTGCACCACGGCCAGCAGAGCCTAAAGCAGCTCAAAAAGCACGGGGCGGCCCTGTCCAATATCGAGATCACCGACGCCAACATTGGACTTTTTAAGCCCTGCGCCAAGAAATACGGCGTGGACTTCACGCTGCGGAAAGACGCCACTACCCAGCCCCCGCACTACATCGTGATTTTCAAGGCCAAGGACGCCGACAACATGGAACAGGCGTTCAAGGAGTTCACGGCCAAGAAGTTGCAGCGGGAGGAACGGCCCTCGATCCGCAAGGACATTGCCGCAAGCAAGGAAAAGGCAGCGGCCCGCAACGCTGACCGGGCCAAGGAAAAATTCAAAGAAAGGGGGCTGTCACGATGAAGCCGGAAATGAAAAAACTGATAATCGCCAATCTGCCCTATCTGCTGTTTGTCTATCTGTTCGGCAAGCTGGGGCAGGCGTACCGGCTGGCGGAGGGCATCGACCTTTCCCAAAAGCTCCTGCACTTTGCGGATGGCTGCGCGGCGGCCTTTGAAAGTGCCGCCCCCAGCTTCCACCTCTTTGACCTGCTGATCGGCGTCGCCGGTGCTGCGGCGCTGCGGCTTATGGTGTACTGCAAAGGCAAGAACGCCAAGAAGTACCGCAAGGGTGAAGAATACGGCTCTGCCCGGTGGGGCAATGCCAAGGACATTGAGCCGTTTCAGGCTCCAAAGTTCGAGGACAACATCATTCTGACCAAAACTGAACGTCTGATGATGAGCAACCGTCCGCCCGACCCCAAGAATGCGCGGAACAAAAATGTTCTGGTAGTGGGAGGTTCCGGCAGTGGTAAGACGAGATTTTTTATTAAGCCGAACCTGCTGCAGTGTGATTCCAAGGCCTTTCCTGTTTCATTCGTGGTTACGGACCCGAAAGGAAGTCTCATTTACGAGTGCGGACATGCCCTTGCAAAGAAGGGGTACCTCATTAAGACGATGAACGCCATCAATTTCCACAAGTCAATGCATTATAATCCCTTCGCTTATATCCACGAAGAAAAGGACATTTTGAAACTGGTTACAACCCTGATGGCCAATACAAAAGGGGAGGGGACCGGAGGCGACCCGTTCTGGGAAAAAAGCGAAAAATTGCTCTATACTGCGTTGATTGCGTATCTGCATTACGAGGCACCGGCGGAAGAACAAAACTTTGCAACGCTGCTGCAGCTGCTCAATGCCATGGAAGTCCGAGAGGACGATGAAGAGTATCAGAATCCCGTGGATTTGCTGTTTGAAGAACTCAGTAAAGCGGGTAACGCCAACCGCATAGGGCCTTTGGTTCGGCCTACTTTTTGGAGCTGGGCCTCTCGTGCCAGCAGATCGAACAGAATATCCCGGCCCTCTTCACCGACCCCGCGTGCGGCCATGTGCTGCGGGCGAAAGGCTTCGTACAGGACGAGAACGGCGGGGTGAAGCTGAACGCCACCGCCGACGGCCTGACGGCAAACGCTATCCCCAAGGGGCAGGAAGTGCTCATCGTGATCGGGGAGGGGCTGGAGAAAGAACGGATTGAGGCGAGATTAAAGTGGTAAGGCAATCCCCGTATATCGTTGTATCTTTCCATAAATAGTTTGTCTCCCGCCCAAAGCAGGCGTATAATAGGGGAAAAGAAACGCTAAAGGAGAATCCCCTATGAACGGCACCGCATTGCGCAAACCGACTGCCCGGCGGGTGGTGGGCATGGTGGCGGGCATCGTCATCATCGCCCTTGGCATTGCGCTTTTCAAGCAGTCCCACCTCGGCAACGACTCCATCAGCGCCCTGAACATGCGGCTGGCGGAGCTGCTCGGCATCTCGCTGGGCACCCAGAACCTGTGCACGAACATCCTGTTTTTCCTGCTGGAATTCTGGTTCGGGCGCAAGTACATCGGCCTTGGCACCTTCGTCAACGGCATCTGCATCGGGTACATCGTCACGGCGTTCTATGACCCCATTCACGCCCACTTCGGCGACGCGCCGTCGCTGGCGGTGCAGTTGGCGTGGGTCATCGCGGCGGTGCTGGTCACGGCGCTGGGCGCTTCGCTCTACCAGACCGCCGACCTCGGCATCGCGCCCTACGATTACCTTTCCCTCGGTCTGCGGGACTACACACCCTGCCCGTACTTCGGGTGCCGCATCTTCACCGATGCGCTCAGCGCCCTGCTGTGCTGGCTGCTGGGTGGCCTTGTGGGCCTTGGCACCCTGATTTGTGCGTTCTGCCTTGGGCCCTTCATCCAGTTTTTCGATCGGACGTTCTCCCAGAAGGTGCTGCAATACAAACCGAACAATTGAGAAACCCCGCGGCGTCAAATCATACGCTGCGGGGTCTTTTTTATTGCTGCCGTTAAGCAGAAAATGAAAATGAAGGAGATTTATCTTTCAAAACCGCCTGTGGATTGCTGCGGCGATGGGGAGCCATAACAAACCCATCAGTCAGGCTTTGGAAGAAGTAAATAGGGATGTGAGAAATGCACTGTCACAGGTTGATGTCGATTCCAAGGATCACGAATAGGATTGCCAGACAGATGCAGCTTAACATTTATCTGGAGATGGCCCAAGGATAAAATAGAAGCAGTATTAAAGCCGCTCACTGTGCTGGTTTCCAGCATGGTGAGCGGCTTTTTACTACAAATATGATGAATCGAAGAAGTCTTTTAGTGTGATTCCCAAACCCAGACAGATTCTTTCAATCGTCTCTACGCTCAACTGGCCTCCCCGACGAGCAGTGGTTTGAATCGTGGAATACGATATTCCGCATTTCTTTGCCAACACACAGATTCATATCACGCGCTTGCATCAAATCCTGAACACGTTTGATCGTATCCACGAAAACTCCTCCCATCTTTTTAGTTCAAAACTTTTCCAACGATCTCAAATCTTTGCTCTGGAGATATAAGGATTGGCGAATATTTGGTGTTAAGAGAAACCAAAACCGGTTGGTTATGCACCACGCCATAGCTGTCGGTAAGGAGCTCTGCTTGGGACTTGTCTGGGGTATGTTCATCGTATTTTTTCAGATATCCGCAGTCATCATATACGAATATCCCGATATCTCCGCATGCAAGTTCTTCGCAGCGCTTTACCCATACGATTTGTCCGCTATGATAACGTGGTTCCATACTATCACCGCTAACGTATATCCCGAACTCGGCACCAGCCGGAACACTACTGGCAGGCACTTGTATCTGCTGGAACATTTCACCCTCAAGAAAAGCTCCTAGACCTGCCGATACTGGCAGCTCTGACACAGGCATCATTATGTAGTCGATTTCCGCAGGCTCTTCTGTGTCTGGCTGGTAGCGCCGAGATGCAATCAAGTCCATTTCGTACTCAGCGACCTTTTTTTGCCCGATGGCATTTAGAAGGGCGGGTTTCTGAAAGGTCTTTGTAAAGTAGGAAGGTCCTTCCTTGATGTTCAATGCGTGGCAGATTGCAACCAGTTGGTAGATGCTGGGAGTGGTGTATCCTTTTTCCCATTTACTGATTCCCTTGTCACTGACATCGACGCCATAGTGGCGGAGAAGTTCGGAGAAAGTTACAAGTGAATAGCCATTCCTTTTTCGTACAGCTGCGAGAATCAGACCAACCTCATTACTATCCCTTGCGGCGACTGCATCATAGCGCACTGTGGATGGGGCTATGTGCATTTTGGTGAGCGCAGTTTTCTTTTTCATAGCAAGAACACTCCTTTGTGATCCGGTAGCTCTATTATAGTATAGAAAACATAAGAAATCAACAAGAAATCTCCAAAATAGCGACAAATGTGTAATTGACATCTCCATAAAGTGGGTGTATAATCGAATCAAATCCACAAATAACAGCTTTTTGGTGTTAACACTACGCCGAAAATGTGCTTGTTTGGTGTTTTCTCTGAGAGGTGATATTATGAAAAAAGAAAATGTAAGATGCCCAATGTGCGGAACCATGAATTATGATGTGGATCTTGATGAAACCGGTGGCTGGACAAAATGCCGTCTGTGCAAAGCAGTGACCTGCTCTATGGAAGAGTGGAAAAAACATACAGTGTCCGTTCCGGTGTTGAGCGAAAAGCAGCTCGTGGCACGCAGTATGATTCGCAAGTAATGCACGCTGCATTCTGATAAATCTGCAAAAAGGAGGAATTCTGATGTGTGGTGATTACAACCTTCGCCGTGAGAAAAGATACGTCGAAGTGGATGTTCGTTTTACTCCTGACGGTAAGATCCGTCCTCTTGCCATAAACTATGACAAGACTCGCACTTATGGAATTGACCGTGTTTTGGCAGTCAGGCATGGCACATCGCGCCTTGGCGGGAAGGGGCAGTGCTTCACCTGCATAATCTGCGGGCAGAAGCGGAATCTCTGGCTTGAACAGGGCAAGTGGTTCGTGGAAGCCTACTGCTCTGTGCCGGAAAGCCGTGCTTCGTAATGGCAAGGTACTTATCCCGCGCAGACCTTTCGCGCATAGCGGGTAAGTATATCGACCAGTACTATACCCGCTTCAGGATCAGCAAAGATGTCCCGGAACCCATTGAACCTGAACGGCTTGCAAGCGCTGTTCTTGGGCTGAATGTGAAAATGCTGCCGCTGTGCAGCGATGGCAGCATCCTCGGACTGACCGTTTTTCAAAGATGCGGTTTTACCGTAACTTTAGGGGATGGTACAAAGCTTGTAGAGATGTTCATGCCGAAGGACGTTGTGATCGATTCCGCCCTTGCGGCAGACAACTGCACCGGATGCCGGAATTTCACGATAGCGCATGAGGCGGCACACCATATTCTGGCTGACCTGTTTCCGAACGACTATGGAAAAGCAGTCAAGTGCCGTGGGCACATTGCCTATCGGGAACGAAACGGACAACCCTCATGGGAGGAATGGCAGGCGAACACCCTTGCAGCAGAGCTGCTGATGCCAACATTTCTGGTCAACGCCGAAATAGAACGTGCAGCGCTGTGTCTGCCGAATGGAATCCTGTACAAATCCGCATCTGACCCGAACTATGAAAAAATTCTGGAGATGGCTGCGCGGATGGGGGTATCGTGGTCTGCTATCAGGATCAGACTACAGCAGATGCAGGTCATAAAAGGCAAACCCATCCACTGCCATCCATTGGACATCATCCGATTTGGAGAATAAACATGATTCAGTCAAATAATCGTTCTTTTAAAAATAAACCGCTGAGCAATATACAGCAGGCACAATTCAGCATTGGCTGGAGGTTTTGTCCGGTTTGCGGACACAAGCTCTACCAAAAAGATGAGAGCTGTTCAGGCACTATCCGTATAAAGTGCCTCAAGTGCGGCAACGTAGCAACGGTTGATTTAGCCTATCGCAGGCGTTGATTACTTTATAGGCAAAACACAATTTTAAAAATCGGGTGCATTGCACCCTGAATATGGACTGTTCGTCACCGAGCAACGGGCCATTGCCGCAAGGCAATGTATGAAACGCGCACCAAATAGCCGGGCAACAGCTGATAGAGTGATTCTGCTTTAGAACCGCTCTGTTAGTTGGTTGTCCGGCTATTTTTTAGCCTTCAGGTAGCCTGCTCCCGTAAAAAGGAGCAGGCTTTATGTTTGTCCGTTTTTCGTGGATGCCCCAAGCGGCGAAATATCCGTAGCCTTCCAAATTTTCAACTTTTTACGCTTTATCGAAAATTTGGAGGTTTAACATGGGCTTTAACTACGGTTTGGAAAAGAAGAATTTTGATAGCCAGTGGGCTGTGACCCGTAAGCAGTATGAGAATGCTGGCATGAGGAACGAAGCGATTCAGGCAATGTACGATTACGACTGGTCTGTTTTTAACGCTAATCGTTCTTACCAGAACCATACGCAGGAAATTGCAGCTCCGTCCTTTGAACAGAGCGAAGAATCCTACTCGCCATTGATGAACAAGTATCAGGAAGCTATTTCTGTTACGGACCACTACTGCGAAACCAACAGCCGTTTTGCATGGGTCGGAAAAATTGAGGACGAACAACTGCTGTCTGCTCTTGAAAGCTTATCGGAACTTGACCTCAAAATTCTTACGCTCTACGTCTACGTCGGCTACACGGAATCCGAGATTGCAGGAGAGCTGGGTGGCTCGAAGGTTGCAATTCATAAGCGAATTGAGAAAATTACTAAATTTTTGAAAAACTTTTGAACGAATTTCTTTTTCTGGTTACTTTTTGCCCTTTCTCGATGCCTACCAAGTGAGAGGACGATTCACCAGATGGCGAA
>ERZ791718.1180-NODE-1180-length-10970-cov-3.078058_pt1 | contig 10970 bp, 9 predicted proteins | sample MGYA00510349_ERZ791718 | MGnify/ENA primary metagenome ERZ791718 (study PRJEB30046, sample SAMN00715136) | human gut metagenome | study: EMG produced TPA metagenomics assembly of the A metagenome-wide association study of gut microbiota in type 2... | reverse complement strand
ATGAAGGCGTGGCCGACCGCCCGACCGGCCAGCAGGGGAATGACGTAGTACAGCACAGAGCGCTTGGTGCGCTTTGCCAGAGAGAAGGCCAGCGGGATGAGGATGATCAGACCGGCATCGAAGAACACCGGCATGGCCACCACCAGACCCGTGATGCCCAGTGCCCACGCGGCCTTTTCGTCACCGAACTTCCGCACCATGGTCACAGCCAGCGTCTGCGCGCCGCCGGATTCTTCCAGAATGGCGCCGAACATGGAGCCCAGACCCACCAGAAGGGCGATGCCCTTTAAGGTGTTGCCGATGCCCTCGTTCACCGAGCCGATGATGTCGGACAGGGGCATACCGGCCATCAGGCCGATGCCCACCGCACCGATCAGGATGGAGATCATGGCGTGGACCTTGAACTTGATAATAAGGATGAGCAATAGGATCAGGCCTGCCACGGCAGCAAAACCCAGCCGTGCCGCATCGGGCGTTGCAACTGCTGTCATAGAAATTTCCTCCGTTTCGTGATTTTTGGTTGCACTTATCCAAGCCGTCCGGCAAAACCCGCCGGACAGTTTACTTTTTTGTTATTTATGCGGAGCGATTTACTCCATGTATGCACCCTTCATGGGGCTGACGGCGTGCTGAGAGTAGAGCTTCAGCAGACCCTTGGTGTACTTGGGAGCCTTGGGCTTCCAGTTGGCGCGGCGCTCGGCAAGGATGGCGTCCATCTCTTCGGGGGTCTTGGGCTCGCCCTTCACGCCCACGATAGCCAGCTTGCGGTTATGCACATCGATCTGGATCAGGTCGTCCTGCTCCACCAGTGCGATGGGGCCGCCCACGGCAGCTTCCGGGCTGACATGGCCGATGACCGGGCCGCGGCTTGCGCCGGAAAAGCGCCCGTCGGTGATGAGAGCTACGCTGGAAGCGAGCGCCGGGTCTGCGCAGATGGCCTCGCCGGTATAGAACATCTCGGGCATCCCGCTGCCGCGCGGACTCTCATAGCGGATAAAGACCGCGTCGCCGTGCAGCACGGCCGCGATGCCGAATTCGTGCGCGATGGCGGGCAGGTGCATCGTCGCGTTGGTGGAGCCGGAGATCGCGGCATGGACCATGACGGCCTTGTCGCAGCTTGCGATGAATATGACGCCGTCAAATCCGCTTGCGTTCGCCTGCGCCTCCACCAGATCGACGATGGCTTCACGGTGGGCGAGGGAGTAATTGATGCCGTCGTGTCCCTGTGCGATACCGTCGCACAGATCGGTGGCAAAATAGCGGGCGGCTTTGCCGCCGTGCTCGTTGACCGCCTGCACGGCCTGTCTTACAAATTGATCGAGATGCGCGCTGCCGGGATGGCTGTCGCCAAAGGTGCTCTCCACCATGATCTGGGGTTTGCTCAGGTCATCAATCGTCCATCCCATGCCGATCTTCAGCGGATCGCTCTCTGGTGCAAGTGCGCGTACCTGCTGAGAATGTAATTCCATTATAGACCCCTCCCCGTACAATTTGTCATTTTGAAGCGAAAATCATCAGATAATTTCTTGACATATCATAACGAAGTATGCCGAGGCTGACAAGTAAAAATAGTGTGATTTTGCGCATCCGGAAGAGGAGAGCTTTTGAGACGCTGTGTGCCGGGGGGTGAAAGAGAGCAGATCATGCTGGTGTCAGTCGGCGGCGTCGGTGCAGTAAAAAACGTAACGCTCGGCGTGTTCAACAGTGAGAGACTCCAATACGAATCGCAACAATTTAGCGTAAGTGTTTGAGAGTATAAGGGAAGGGACGAATGGAACTGCTCTGCAGTACGGCTATGCAATACTACATCATCTGCAAGGTCAGGTGTAGTATGCGTAGTCCAGAGACAACGATAAAGCCGTGCGCGGAGTATTCCCTTGAGTAAAATCAATGGCCTTCATCGTTTGAACTATATGGAACACTCCTACGAGTTTGAATTGTTTTCAATTTTTGGACATGACACCGCTAAGACCAAGCGTAGGTAGCAGGCTTCTGACGAAAAAGGCATGTCCTGTGCGGCAGCTAAAATTCAGCCTTATTTTTAGCCTTTCTGCATTGATACGAGATAAGATTACCTAACATGAGATGGCAATAAAATCGCATGACTTCCCCACATTATGGTACCGGTTGGCATAGGCAGGGACGATCTAAAACACCTTTTTGCCGGTTCGAGTTCTGTACCGCGCACCAGAAAAAACCTTGAAGCTTCAGTGGCTTCAAGGTTTTTTGCTGCCCTGAAACGCCTCTTACCCTTTATCGTACCCTTTATAAATTGAGAACATTTGTAATGAAGCCTTCCATATGCATTCCTCCCATCTGTGAATTGCAACCGGAATCCATCTTTTTCTCATTGCCGATTCAATCTATTGGGTGACACGAACTCTATAACTGCCGTGTACGCGGGCGAAAGGTGATGGATATTTACCGCAAACATACCGTTGCGGTAGTGAGCTGATTGTGGTATGATTCATCAAAAAGGCACAGGCCCGGCCTGTTTTCCCGCGTCCTGCGGCACAGGATAACAGGGAAGCGGAAACGGCGGGCGGGACCTTGAAAATTGACAAAACAGAAAGGATCACTTGACGATGAAACCCAAATTTGACGGCTACGCGGCGCAGTACGACGCCTGGTTTCTGGAAAACGAAAACGTGTTCCAGAGCGAATTCCGCCTGTTTGAAAAGGCAATCGGCGATATTTCGGGGAAGCGCGTGCTCTCCGTCGGCTGCGGCAGCGGCCTGTTCGAGAGTATGATCGACTGCAAGAACATCGAGGGCGTTGAGCCCTCGCGCGACATGGGCGCGATCGCGCAGAAGCGCGGCATCAACGTCATCGCCTTCGGCGCGATCGAGGAGGTCGAGCTTGAGGAGAACGCCTACGACATCATCTATTTGAACGGCAGCTCCAGCTATATGGAGGACCTGACGCGCGCGTTCGGCGTGTGCAAAAAGGCGCTCAAGCCGAACGGCAAGTTCATTTCGCTGGATGTGCCCAAGGAGAGCGCGTTCGGCTTCATGTACCTTCTCGCCAAGGCCGTTGGCACGTTCGACCACCCGTCCCTGCGCGGTGTCATGCCCAAACTGCCGTATCCGCTCGAGCTGTGCTGCGCGGGCGTGTGGCACTCGACCGAGGAAAAGGTCGACGCGCTCAAATCGCTCGGCTTCCACGATTTTGACTTCTACCAGACGCTCTTGAAGAACCCTATGTACACCAACGAGAGCGTGGAGGACGTCGTCCCCGGCTATCAGAGCGGCGGCTACGTCGCGCTCATCGCCCACAAATGAGCGGGGAGAACAGAGTGAAGCTCTCCGAGAGGATCTACGAGCGGGCAAAGGCGCTCTGGCCGCGGTATCTGACCCATCCGTTTGTGACGGAGATGGCGGACGGCACGCTGCCGAAGGAAAAGTTCCGCTACTATATGGTGCAGGATTATCTGTACCTGCGGGATTACGTGAAAATTTTTGCGGCGATCCTTCAGAAAACCGACGACTTCGAGCAGATCCGCTTTTTGAGCGGGGAGATGGCGAACACGATCGACGAGACGTTCCGCACGCATCTTCCGTACATGAAGCGCCTCGGCGTCACGGAGAAGGAGATCGCCGATGCGCGCCCGCACATCGACAACAGCGCCTACAACCATTACATGCTCTGCGAGGCGCAGGCGGGGGATGTGCTGACGGGGCTCGTGACGCTTTTGAACTGCTCGTGGAGCTATGCGTATATTGCCGAGCAGATGGTGGAGCGCTGCCCAAGCGCCCTGCACGATGAGAACTACGGCGCGTGGTTCGCGGGCTACGTTTCCGAGGAGTACCGGCAGACGAATCAGGCCTTGATCGACCGGATCGACGCGCTCGCCGAAGTGATCGACGAAAAGAAGGCGCAGCGGCTCTGCGAGATCTTCGGAAATTGCTGCCTTTTTGACCTGCGCTTCTGGGACATGGTCTACACGATGGGCGAGAACTGAACAGGAAAGAAAAGCCGGAGCATATCTTTTTGTAAAATACCTGAGCTGCTCCGGCTTTTTCATTGAAAAGAAAGGAAATTCACGGTTCCACGTTGGCGTGCTCCATCAGGTCGATGAGTACGCGGATGCCCTGCAAATACGAGCGGACGAGAAGACGCTCGTTCGTGCCGTGCACGCCGGAGGCGGCCTCCGCGGGCTCGGTCATAAACGGGCTGCACCGCAGGCACGTGTCGCAGATCTCCTCATAGCGGTGCGCGTCCGTCGCGCCCACGGCCATCGAGGGAATGAACACGGCTTCGGGATAGTAGCGCTGGAAGCTCTCGACCACTGTGCGGTAGCCGTAGCCGTCGCGGCGCGCGATGGCGGAGGGATCGTTGGCCTGCAAAAAACGCATCTCAACGCCCTTATCCTGCACGGCCTCGCGGCAGTGGGCCATGACGCTCTCGGTGCTGTCACCGTCGGCAATGCGGAAGTTGATGACCGCGGTCATATCCTGCGGCATCACGTTGCACGCGGCGCTGCCGCCGCGGATCATCGTGGGCGCGATAGTGGTGGTGACAAACGGGAAGAGGTCGGGCGAGCCCATGCAGCAGGCCGCGATGGCGTCCGCGTTGCCCGCAACATCCTGCACGAGCGTTTTGAGCGGCTCCTGCGTGATATAGGGCGCGAGCGTTTCAAACGCGCCGGTCATGGCGCTGTTGAGGCGCACGGCAAACGGCGCGCGCGTGATGTCGGCGATCACACCGGACAGGCGAGCGAGCGACGTGCCGCCGAACGGACGGCTCGAATGCCCGCCGATGCTGTGGACGGAGAGCTCCAAATCGGCATAGCCCTTTTCCATCAGCTGCACGCTGACAATGGCCGTCTCCGGCGCGCCGAAGGCCGTGCCGGGCTCAATTTTGCAGCCGCCCTCGTCAAGAACGAATTCGAGCGTCACGCCCTGCGCCTTCAAATGCTCGGCGATGGCGAGCGCGCCTAAGTTGATGGTCTCCTCGTCGTCGCCGAAGGCGAGATACGCCGTGCGGGCAAAGGACTTGCCGCGGGCGAGCAGATATTCCGCGGCCTCCAGCACGCCGAAGACCTGCTCTTTGATGTCAAGCGTGCCGCGGCCCCAGATATAGCCGTCCGCGATGTCGCCGGAAAAGGCGGGATGCGTCCAGTCCTGCTCTGTGCCCTCAACAACGGGAACGACGTCCTGATGCGACATGTAGAGGCAGGGGCGCAGAGAAGCGTCGCTGCCGGGGATGGTGATGAGCACGGCGTGGTGGCCGATGCGCTCAAACGTGCCCACGCGCATGATGTTGGGGTAGCTTGCCTTGATGTGCGCGTGCAGCTTGTCGAACTCCGTGTAGTCCGTCCGGCTGTGGTCAAAGTAGTTGATGGTCTTGCACCGGATGGCGGCGGACAGGCGCGCGGCCGCGCCCTCGCCGTCCAAGTCGGGATAATTGCCCTCCAGGGCAAAAAAATCGGTCACTTTTTTCTGTATCATGCCATTTTATCCTCCAGATAGCGGCTGAGAAACTCACGCGTGCGCGGCTCCTTGGGGTTACCGAAGACCTCCTTGGGCGAGCCCTGCTCTAAGATAACCCCCTGATCCATGAAGACGACGCGGTCGCTCACTTCCTTGGCAAACGCCATCTCGTGCGTGACGACGACCATCGTCATGCCGTCCTTGGCAAGGTCGCGCATCAAATCGAGCACCTCGCCGACCATCTCGGGGTCGAGCGCGGAGGTTGGCTCGTCGAAGAGCATGACCTCGGGCGCCATGGCGAGCGCGCGCACGATGGCGATACGCTGCTTCTGCCCGCCGGAGAGCATCGCGGGATACTCATTCGCCTTGTCGGCAAGGCCGATGCGCTCAAGCAGCGCCATGGCCTGCTCGTCGGCCTCCGCCTGAGATTTGAGGCCCAGCTTGACGGGGGCGAGGGTGATGTTCTTCTTGACCGTCATGTGCGGGAAGAGGTTGAAGTGCTGGAACACCATGCCCATCTCGCGGCGGTGGAGGTCCAAGTTGACCTTCTTGCCGTTGAGGGCGACGTCCTTGAAGTAAATGGTGCCGGAGGTCGGCTGCTCGAGGAGGTTCAGGCAGCGCAGCAGCGTCGATTTGCCGCTGCCGGAGGGGCCGATGATGGCCACGACCTCGCCCTTTTTCACGCTTAAATTGCAGTGGGAGAGCGCGTGGACGCTGCCGCCGTTGTACTCCTTGCAGACGTCCGTCACGCGGATGAGAGAATTAGTGCTTGTCGCCACGACGCATCCTCCTTTCGAGCGCTTCGATCGCCTTGCCGGCGGGGTAGGTGATGCAGAAATACATCAGCGCCGCCAGCACGTAAGGCGCGAGGGAAATGTAGGTAGAGGTCGCCACGGTCTTCGCGGCGAACATCAGCTCGACCATGCCGAGCGTGGAGCAGATGGACGATTCCTTGACCATGGTGACGACCTCGTTGCCGAGCGCGGGCAGGACATTCTTGATGGCCTGCGGCAGCACGACGAGCTTCATCGCCTGCGTGGCGGAAAGACCCAGCGAGCGCGCAGCCTCAGTCTGGCCCGCGTCGACGGCAAGGATGCCCGCACGGAAGATCTCGGCAACGTAGGCCGAGCTGTTGAGCGCGAGGGCCACAACGCCGGGGATGAAGCGGGAAATGTCGATAAAGCCGAAAATGTACAGGCGCGGGATGGAGATCGCGCCAAAAAAGCCGAAGTAAATGATCGAGAGCTGCACAAGCAGCGGCGTAGAGCGGAAGATCGCGATGTATGCGCCCGAAACGCCGCGCACGAATCGATTCTTGCTCAGGCGCATGAACGCGAGCAGCAGCGCCGGAATGACCGCCAGCAGGACCGAGATGACGGCCAGCAGCAGCGTGTAGCCGAGCGCCTGCAAAAAGTAGACGCCGTATTTCGGCAAAAAGGAAAAGTTAAAGAACGACGCCGGCGACATGCCGACAAAGAGGTTGCTCCACCGCGTGGCAAGATCCATGGGAGAGATCTCCTTTCAGATGTGTGATTTAGTTGGGATAAGCCTCGCAGAGTTTCGCGCTGCCAGCGCGAAAAAATCTTGCTCGTTTTTTGCCACGTCATGCGCGTGGCAAAAAACACTTTGCGCGGAGCGAGTGTCGAAGCACCCGCTTGCGGGGGCGAGGCACAGAGTGGAGTGAGGATTTAATGAAAAGAGGCTCGCCTCTTTTCATTAAGAGACGCCAATGAGCAAAGCCATTTGGGGCTTTGCTCATTGGCTATGAGAGATAATGAGAAGAGAGCGTAGTTAAAGGGGAGAACTTAGGCCGCAGGAGCGTCCGGGGTGACCTCGACGGCCTTGCCGCTCAACTCATCGGCAGCCGCGATGAACTCTTCCATCTTGTTCTCGGAAGTCATCTTGGCGATGGCCTCGTTGATGCCGGGCAGCAGGCCCTTGGGGTCGCCCTTGGCAACAGCGATGCAGTAGGGCTGCGCTTCACCGAGCTCGGAAGAGGCGGGAGCGATGGCCAGATCGGGGTTGGCCTCGGCATACTGCTCGGCGACAGCGCCATCGACGACGATCGCATCGACCTTGCCGTAGACAAGCTCGTTGACAAGGTCAGTCACGAGGGAGAGGGAGACGAGGTTCGCGCCTTCCATCTGGTCGGTGACGATGGCTTCCTTGGTGGTGGCGGTCTGTGCGCCGACGCTCTTGCCGGCGAAGTCGGCGAGGGTGTTGTACTGATCGGCGGCGTCAGCCTTGACAAGGATCATGGCCGGCAGGTCGGTGTAGTAGGGATCGGAGAAGTCAGCGGACTGGAGACGCTCGGGCGTGACCTCGATGGCTGCCATGACGATATCAAAATCGCCCTTGGCAAGGGAGGTGAGCAGGTAGTCGAAGCTCATGTTCTCGACCTGAAGCTCCATGCCCAGCTCATCGGCGATGTACTGGCCGGCGGAAATGTCGATACCGGCGTACTGCATCGTGCCGCTGTCATCGGCATACATGAATTCGTACGGGGCGTAGTCAGCGGAGGTGCCGAGCACCAGCGTGCCGCCGGTCTGCTCGGTGTTGTTGTCGGTGTTGGCATCATCGGCGTTGTTGCTGTCGTCGGGCTTATTGCCGCAGGCGACCAGCGAAAGGCTCATCATCAGAGCCAGCATCAGTGCAGTAAACTTTTTCATGGTTGATAGCTCCTTTTTCAATTTCTTTCCATCTTGTATAATGTTTGATCGTTGAACGAATTTTCATACGCTTCAGAAACGATAGCGTTAGTATAAGTGTTTACTTATTCATTGTCAACGATTAAAAACTCAAAAAATGCCAGAACTTTCGACGCCTTTCTATGCAAAGTGCACAAATATGCATTCGAAAAGCCGAAAATTCACAAAAGTATGCAATTATGCGCGAATATATGCAAAAGAAAAGGGAAAAAGAGCCGTATAAAAGAAGCATCCGCAGAAGCGATCGGAGCTTCTGCGGATGAAGTTTCTTATCGGGTGACATCCGGCACGGCGCTGCGGGATTTTTTCGGCGTTCTGACGTAGGCAAAATAATAGCCGATCGCGCACAGCGGGATGGCTGCGGCGACATCCAGAATGGAGTGCTGCTTCATAAAGACGGTGGAAATGCTGATAAAAAATGCTGCAGCGGTCGATGCAATGCGCCAGCCGCGCTTGGAGAAGATGGGCGCATACCAGAAAGCGAAAAATGCCGCCATCGAGCCGATGACATGCAGCGACGGGCAGACGTTCGTGTTCGTGTCGAACACGTAGAACCCCGCGATGAAGCGCGTGAGGGCATTGTCGCGTGGGAAGACCTCAGGCCGGAGCATCTGACAGGTGGGAAAGAGGAAATAGATAATGAGCGTCACCGAGTAGGTGATCATCACGAAGCGCATCATGCGGCGAAAGCCCGGCACGTCGAAAAAGAACGTGTAGGCCACCGCGCCGATGAGGTAGACGAACCAGAACAGGTAGGGGATCAGAAACCATTCATTAAAAGGAATCAGATCGTCGAGCGCGCAGTGCATGTTGATGTAGTGCGCCACGGGGTAGAAGCGCTCGACATACGAAAAGCCGAGGCCGAAAATGGGCCAGTAGAGCAGCAGCCACACGTGGGAGAACTCCGGCGTGTTCAGTCTGCTGAAGCGGAACTGGCGGTAGTCAACGCTGGGTTTGATCATGCGAGGTCTTCCTCCTTCTCCTCCTCGGCTTCGCTCATCTCGGAGAGGATGTTGGCCGCGGCGTTGTGCGGCACGGCGGCGTCGAGTGCGTCGCCCATCTTTTCAAGCGCGTCCTTGTCGCTGAGCAGGCGCAGGCTCGTGCGCGCGATCTCCTTGGGCGTCTGCCCTGTGACCGCGCCGCCCGTGCGCAGGAAGAAATCCTTGTTGTACTCCTCGCAGCCCGCGACCGCGTCAATAAAGACCATCGGCAGGCGCATCGAGGCCGCCTCGGTCACGCTGATGCCGCCGGGCTTTGTGAGGTAGAGGTCAGCGGAGTCCATCAAAAGCGCCATGTCCTTCACATACGAACGGACGTGGACGTTTTTCGCATCATAGAAGCGGCGCTGAAGCCGGCGGTAGAGCTGCTTGTTTGTGCCGCAGACGATGGTCAGGTCCTGATCGTCCGGCAGGTCGCGCCCGATGCGGCGCGCGATGCTCATGATGGGGCCGCAGCCCATGCTGCCGCACATCATCACAAGATGTTTGTGGTCAGCGGGGATGCCGAACGCGCGCTTGGCGTCCTCCTTGCGCACGCTGGAGCGGAACATCTGGCGCACGGGGATGCCGCAGGCACGCAGGCGCTCGCTCGTCACGCCGCCGCCGAGAAAATCGCCCGAGAGCGATGAGGCAGGGATAAAGTAGCGGTCGAGCGAGCTGTCCTTCACGCTGGGCGAACAGGTGTAGTCCGTGGCGATGAAGCAGGTCTTGAGATTCGGCAGGTGCGTCTTCACGACCTCGCTGACCATCAGCGCCGCGAACGTGTGGGTGCAGATGACCGTGTCGTACCCGCCGCCGGCGATGAAGCCGCAGAGCTTTTCCGCACCCTGCGTCAGATAGCGGTAGAGCGCGGAACCCTCGTGGAACTGGGCGGGATGATCCTCTGCCGCGCGGTAGCCCACGCGGAAAAGACCCGGCGCGTGGCGGTAGATGCGCACGTGCCAGTTGGAGATAAAGCGCGAGACCTCGGGCGAGATGAAGCGCAGCGCGTCCTCGGTGTCGCAGGGAATGTTTTGGCTGCGGCGCTCCTCCGCGAGCGCCGCGGCGCAGGAGTTGTGCCCCTCGCCGGTGTTGCAGCTTAAAATCAAAACTTTCATGAAAAGATCCGATCCTTTACTGTTGTACTTCTTGGTTGCGTCTGCTCCGGCGCTGCTGCGCGGCGAGAAGCTTTTGCAGCCGCGGCCGGTTGTAGCGCTGAATGATGAGAAACGGCAGGTTGCCGAATAGAATATAGATGGCGGTGACGACCGCGCCGCCCGTCCCGGGCCAGAGGCGCAGCGCGTAAAAGCCGAGCAGAATGAGCACAAAGTGCGTGAACTCGGCGACGCAGGTCTCTTCGATCATGCGCGGAAGCTGCGCGCGAAAGTCCGTGCCCAGCTTTTTGGCGGGGATGAGCTTGGGGACGATCTTGCTCATGTCGGGCACCTTGTCCTGCCACTCGTGCACGCGCAGAAAGCGGAAGAGCTTTGCTTCCCAGCTCGCGCAGCGGTAGGGGAATTTGTCGCCGTGGAACCAGGATTTTGGCAGCAGCCGCCCGATGAAAAACGACACGACGGCTAAAATTCCGTAATAAACGCAGCAGCGCAGAAAGCCCATCGTCACCTCTCCTTATCCCGTGATAAAAGCCCGACACAGGGGTACTGCGCCGGGGGAAAGCCGCCTCTGCGGCTGTTAAGATTTAATATAGCATAGAGTTTCGAACAAATGGTGAAGAGAATCTCAATTTTTGTTGAAAAATGGTGGTCATTTTTCCGTCGGAAGGCGCACGGCGAAGCGGCAGCCGCCGTTCACCGGGGCTTCGACCCCGACCCCGCCGCCGTGGGTGGCGGAAG
>ERZ791718.1177-NODE-1177-length-10991-cov-1.979517_pt1 | contig 10991 bp, 6 predicted proteins | sample MGYA00510349_ERZ791718 | MGnify/ENA primary metagenome ERZ791718 (study PRJEB30046, sample SAMN00715136) | human gut metagenome | study: EMG produced TPA metagenomics assembly of the A metagenome-wide association study of gut microbiota in type 2... | reverse complement strand
AACCCCCCCCATGTCCCCCCCCCCCCCCGTCCCCCGCCACTCATGCTTGTAGGAGCAGCCACTGGCAGATAGTAGGCATCAGCGTAGCCATCGCCCCAGCCAAATGATACGGTAGAGGCATCAGGCAGTCCGGTTACCCATGTCAGGGTCTTGGCATCCATATCCACAACAGCCATCTTGCCAGAGGCATCCATGTTGCCATACTTGTTCTTGTCGAGATAGAATTCCAGCAGGAACTTGCTGCCACTGATGTGGAATGCCTTGCGGAAACGGTAACCATCTGATGCGGCAAAGATGTTGAACTGATAGTTCTTGTCAAACTCAGTCTCACCCTTCTTGATGCGCAGGGCACCCACCTTGCTGTCTGTAGCGCTGGAACCTGAGAATACATAGATGTTGCCATTATCATCGGCTCCGCTCTGGGTGTAGCGCACAGAGCGCATGGCTCCCACTGATGTGCCGATGCGATCGTCGTAAATCATCTTCTTGATATTCAGACTATAATCGCAGATGGCAACAGCGGCAGAATCACGGTTGCTGTAATTTACAACCATTGCCACCTGATTATTGCCCATATCCACGATATTGGAGATGTTAGGGTTTACTTCATCGATGGCATACTGGGTAAGACCTACCGCAATGTTGTTGCCAGCACCATTCTTATCAACAACCATAGCGTATGGCTGACTGATCTGTGCGGCGTAGGAATAAGTGCCAAACGTACCTGTGTTACCGAAAGCGGAAACCAGGACTGGTGTCCCCACCTCTGCCATCTTGCCATTCTCTACCTGATAGCTGCGGAGACCTGCTTTCAAACTGCCGATACCCTCAGCAGAAGCACCACGGGCATAGATATAGCCCGTAAAAATGCCAGTGGTCTTATTGTAAGTTACCTGAGTAAAACTGTCATAGCATTTCACGGCATCTGATGCGCCATAGACCGTCTCACCATTCCTGGCAGTGGAAAGGTCATTGTAAACCTTCATATAGACACCACTGGTAAGGTCGGTAGTTGGATCACCGGAAGTTACCACAAAGCTAACCTCTTTAGGGTCGATGCCGGATGCACCGCCACCATTTTCGATGTTGTCATCATCTGAGCATGATGTGAATGTCATGCAGGATACAAGCGCCATGAGCGTTGCTGAAATGAATAATTTCTTCATGTTTTTTTTAATTTCTATTTATGTATGAATGATATGAATTTATCTGTTTAACTTTCCGAGTGTTCTGATTTCCGTTACACCCTTGATACTGATGCCCTTGGTTGCCACACCCGTTTCAGGATTTACCTGATAGATGGCTGCATCCTGGCCAAACTGGGTGATAGGGAGATAGAGAATTCCGTCGGCATACATTGGAACGCCTCCGGTTTCCGTACCTGATGTGATGAGATTCTTCGTAGGGATGCCGCTGAGCCAGGTGAATTTCTTGCTCGCCATATCTACGATGGCAAACTGATGGCCGACTGTCATGGTGTTGATATTCTTCTCGTTGTAGATTTCGAGCAGGAACTTGCTGTCTGTGATGTACCATACACGTCGGAACTTGTAGCCATCGGCAGGAGTCTGAATATCGAAATAGTAATCTTTATCAAATTCCTCTGCTCCCTTGTTGATGCGCAGGGCACCCGCCTTGCGGGTGGTTGCGGTATTGAATGCATTGGAGAAGACATACACCGTGCCGTCGTTGGTCTTGAATACTTCATGGAGTACCTGAGAGCGATACTGACCGGCAGCATAGCTGATTCGGTCGTCACGATAAACCTTCAGTATGTTCAGGTTCTTATCCATCTTTGCCACCCATACGCTATCCGGATATTTCACATCGCCAATGCTGGAGCCATCGCCGGTTCCAGTCTGGTGGAAGGCAGACTGAACCATCGCTGTAAGGAAAGTTCCGTCGCCATTGTCGATGATGCTGGAGAAGGTGACCTGCTGACCATTGCCTGTGATATCTTCCGTCCAGATGGTCTTGGTATGATCGAGTTTCACCCCATCATTCGTGATGTTCCAGAAGGCGAAGGTGGCTCCGTCGTTTCGCTTGCCGTCGGTAGAAACCTGACCTCCAACACTGGTAAGCAACTGGTTGTTGAAGAAACCGTAGTTGGAGAAGCGGGTATCGATGCGAAACTCACCCAGCTTGGAAAACTGTGAATCATCCGATGTCCAGCGCAATCCATATCCCAGACCGGCAAACTGCTGCTGATAAACCATGCCGATGGCATCGTGGTTGTTGAACACCCAGGTATATTCTGTCTGGGGCAATTCCATGATGTTGTTTCTGATGTCAAGATTACCTGCCGTCAGACTATTGGTCTGCATGATGTATTCTGTACCATTGTCGGTCTTTACAGCAATGAAGTAAGAGCCTTTTCCGTTCTTTACTTCTTCTGTAGAACCGGAATCCGAAGAGGAACCTCCTTCATTTACATCGCCAGAACCACTATCTGTACCCGAAATATCATCGCTGCTGCTACAGCTTGTAAACCCGGGTGTGATTCCGAAAAGGCACAAGAATAGCCCTGTCACTGCCATTCTTGACAGTGATAAATAAGTCTTTTTCATTCTTTTAAACGTATGTTATTGATTAATTATAATGTATTCTGAATCAATATTTTCCTAAGATAATACCCTTACTATTGTTTGTAAAGCACATAGCGGAACTTGATGCTGAAACTGCGCCCCGGCTTTTGCAAGCTATAGTTGTCGTAGAGTAGGGCATTGGTGAAGTTGTTTGCCTCTATCGATACGTTGTATCTGCCGCCTTGTATCGCATACACCAGGTTGGCATCATGGCTCCATTGCTCTGGCACATAGAGTTTAGCACCCTCGCTTGCCCATGAGCGGAAGAACCGGTGTACGTATCTCATGTTCCAGCCTAAGGTGAGTCGGTTTGCCTTGCCCAACACATGCTTGAAAGTATAGCTTGCATCAGCACCGCCAAAGGTATAAGGCAAGTTAGGCACACGGTCGCCATAGGTTACCGATTCTGCCCCGATACTGTTGAGTCGTTCTCTGTCGCGGGTGTTCTGCATGGAGAAGTTTCCACCGATACTTGCCACATCCTTGTAATAATAGTGCAACCCCAGGTCCATTCCCAGTCCCAGCACCTTGCCGTGGTTGGTGCTCACGGCTACTCCCTTCTGTCCGATGGTTCGGATGATGTAATCCACTACGTGGCGATAGTTGAAGCCTGCATCTGCACTCAGGGTATGTGCATCATTGAAAGTATGCTGATAGCCCAGGTTCAGATTCACGTTGTCGCTCTTCTCTGGGCGAAGGGTGGCATTGCCGTCCTCATAATCGCCATCACCAAAGAGCTCACGGTCGGTTGGCAGGCGATAGGTGCGCTCATACGACAGTTTTACCTGCAAGTCTTTGTGCAACAGAAAGTAAGTTCCTGCTGCACCATAGCCCAGGGCATCGGTAGAACGTTCCTGCTCCTGATAGTCGGCACGTCCGGATGAAGCGATATTCACAGGCCCTCTAACATGTGAATCGTAGTATTTCAGGAAGGCCACTATGTTCCAATGCTGGTTGGGGATAAACTTGTATGACAGTCCCAGGGTGTTCTTGGCATTGATGCGGCGCATAAAGGTGGCTGCTGAACTCTGAACGCTATTGGATGCCGCATTGGTGGTGCGGCGGCGATAATGGGTATAAGTATCGTTGAGCGTAAAGAAATGCTGGTCGCCAAGATGATAGGTCAGGTTGGCAACGGTTGCCAGAGTGTAGCCCTTGAATTCGGCAAGCGTTGGAACTCCCTCGCCCTGATAGGCATTTACCTTATACTCACCCGTCCAGCTATAGGTGCGGCTGAGCGTATCCACATTATTGGTCTTCACCATGTCGTAACGTGCCGACAATCGGAAGTTCAAACCTGGGATAGCAAGGTTTCGCTTCTCATAGAGTAGCGAGGGAGTCCATCCTTGCGCTGTGCGATACTTGCCGCCAAACACGATTTTCATCAGGTTGGCGTTCTGTATCTGTGCATATTCATGGCTATAGTTCAAGCCGAAGACGAGCTTGTCGGCCCATGTCTTATCTACCACACCCAGCTGGAAGATGACAGCCTCGTTGTGGTATCTGTCGTGGAACCGGCGAAACCACGCCTCTTCGTTGCTCACCGCATTCGTCTCAAGATCAGTCCATTGCGTCTTTACCTTATAGTCGTTGTCTGAATAGTTCTGATAGGCGTTCAGACGGAGCATAAGCCCCGATTTGCCCGTCCATCCAAGAGAGAGATTACTGCGATGGGTATTGAATGAGCCATAGCTATAGCTGGCATCAACGTATGTATGCGGAGAGTGGTCGGTCACGATATTGATGGCACCTCCCAGGGCATCTCCACCGAAATCTACGGGTACGACACCCTTATATACCTCGATGCGGTTGGCAAAGCTCGCAGGTATATTGTTGATGCTGAAACTGGATGATGCTCCATCCATCGGCACACCATCGATAAAGAGTTTCACGTGCTTGCCCGTGAAGCCATTCAGGTTGATGCTTGCGCCAGAGCCAAGACCACCGTCCTCACGCACTTTTACGCCCGATACACGGTCGAGAACATGCGCCAGGTCGAGGTTGGTGTTGCGCAGGCGGCGAGTATCTACCGCCATGACATTGAATGCCGACGAGTTGACACGCTTAACCTGGTTGCCACGAACCACTACTTCGCCCAGATGTTGGGTTTGTTTTAACTTGTCACCATGCAGATTCTTTCTATAGTTATCCTGCTGATGATGCTTACTGAAATCATTTTTGAGGGAGTCTGAATCGTGCTGTGCCCATGCAGCCATCGTCATGATGAGCATGCATAGAGCCAATACGTCCCTACGTATATAGTTGCTTCTTATCATATCAAAGTTATTTCCGTTGTGCTGGAAAATAATTTGTGGTACCATAAGGAGTAATTATACGTCGGGCCTAGCACATTCTTCAGGGATATAAATATAAAAAGGTATTTTCACCTTATTATATAATATGTAAGGAATGATATGGGCAATGACTGTTTCTCACTTATCCGTTGCTTTTATTCCATGCTTTCCGGCTGAGGCTGGAATGTATGACATTTCTGCCTCGGTCTTGTTTGCGGGTGCAAAGGTACTGACTTTTCTGAAAATATGCAATATCTAGAAATGATGATTTTGTTTTTCTGAAAGTTCATACCAAGCAAAAACCGGTCATCAGAATGCAACTTTTGTGATGCGTTCTAATAACCGGCTTGTTTCTATTTCTATTTCTTTTTCTTTAAAATAGAATATTGACTATATTTCAAGAGCGAACCTGTAGGACAGACAAAGCGACAGTATGGTCGCATGATTACCGTAGAGAGTGCCACGAAGGTTATGGCAATGGCTATGACCACCCATGATGCCGACTGGAATACAAAGGCCGAGAAGGGCTCGTAATCAATCCAGTCGAACCATACACCCGTCCACAGACACAGCATGAGTATGCCCCACAGAATCTGGCGGAGCTTATCCAGGTGCTTGGCAGTAGTTGGTTTTATTCTGATTTTATATCCAACGCATTTTCCTGCAAGTTCCTGCAACGAACCAAAGGGACACACATGCGTACAATAGTATGATTTCTTGCCAAAGAGCGGATATACGAATGCCGTGACAAGCATGATGACCGGTACTATCAATGCCACTACGTTCATACCATTTGACATGTAGCTGATGATTGATGTGTAGTTCAGAAATGAGCCACACCAGAAACCAAGCACTATGACATTCAGGATTTGCTGAGCTATCCTATATCGTCTGTTCTTAATGAAAAGCGGTACGATGGCTGCCATGAGCACAACAATCAGACCGGCTATAGCCTTGGTAGAGAAATCAAACTCTGACCATACTGAAGTCTTTACAGGATTCTTGGCTGCATATTGAAGTCCTCGCTGCACGTTTCCGATAATGGCCTTTGAGGAAAACGTTGCGCCAGACACGGCATCCACCTTCATCTTCCTTGCGTTTTCTATGGTCTGCCCATTCCATTTAGTAAGAAGTGCAGAAGCCTCCTTAAAGAAATCGGGTGTCTCTGAATTAGCGAGTGCTCTGATACTCTTTACTCTACCATCCTGCATGGTAATTTCCAAAGGCACAGTGCCTCCATAGCCTACAATGTCTTTTCCAAGCTCTGTAGTATTCAATAGCACGGAACCATCCTCAAGTACAACCATAGGCTCTGTCTTTGGTGAGACCGTCTGTTGCTGATTCACATAGCGTCCTGCTATCTTGCCGTCTCTTCGGATACTGACAGCCGCAATCATCAGCACACATGTCAGCAAACAAAGCAGTTGTTGTAGTTTTCCTGAATAATTTCTCATAAAATTTTTCATTGGATTTTCTCCTGTTATTCTTGTTATTAATCTATATACCCAACAAGTATCACGCTGAAGGGTGGAGTTCATTCGACAAAAAAAGAGTCATGGTTTCTACCAAAACCATCTTTTTGACTTCTAAAATCTGAGATAGTTTATTGCATTAACAGAATTTAATAGCAAAAAAGCAAGAAGAAACTAAGCGACTTTTGGTTTCGTACTGGTACACCAATTTATTTGGTTCGCTTGCTTTTCCATTTTAAGGAGAATTTGAATGCGTTGACTGGCAAGTATTATCCAACAAGTAGTTTCGTGCAAGAATATCCTGAATATGTAGTGATGCGGCTTTGTTAAGAATGAATCTTCTTTACATTAGCTTGCCTGAGATTCTCGTATTTTCAGACGTTTATTATTTCTTTGAGAATATCGTAAATATGAAGAAAATCGGAAAGGTGTTGGTAATCAGACGCTTGTGATTTCCTGGCAAGATGGTGGCGTTGAGGAAAATCTATAGTTGTACGACTATAACCCCTATAGTTGTACAACCATAACTCTATAGTTGTACAACCATAGCATGTATAGTCGTACAACTGTAACTTTATAGTCGTACAACTATAGGTCTTATTCTTAATAAAGAGCAGAAAATGGGGATTTCCTGCCTCTCAAACCTCCTTATTTTTATCGCTAGATTCAAAAAATGGAGGTATATGAATTTTGAGTATAAATTTTGACGGGAGGTATCTTTACAGTTATGATTTGAACTAAAAATGGAGGAATAATGATATGAATACAACAAAGTTGAGAAGAAGCGTTGTGCCGTTGGAATGCTTCTAAGGCTGAGCCGATAAATATTCGTTCATTGCCTGTTATCTTTTTTAAAAAGAACAGAAGATAACTGTAACTACTCAGTACCCCTATGGGCATGAGTAGTTACGGTGTTATTTCAATGATATTATCACCAAGGCAACAAAAATATTGAAATTATGCGCAGGTTTCGCATAAAAATAGTATCTTTGCATTCTGTTAAAGAAACAGATGAAAATATGAATATCAAGAACATCCATTTGGTCTATTATAGCGCCACTTTTTCAACAAGGCGCATCGTTCGTGAGATAGCTTCCCAGTTTGAGAAGCCTATCAAGGAGTATGACATCACTTCTGATGTGCCGAAGAATGATGTTTCGCTCGATAGCGATGGCGACCTGCTGATTGTGGGCGTGCCTTCCTATGCCGGAAGAGTTCCGGAAATGGCAGCTCAATCTTTGAAGCGCTTTCTTGGAAACAATACTCCAGCTATCATTGTATGCGCTTATGGCAACAGGGCATACGATGACACGCTCATAGAATTGAAGGATATAGTGGAAGCACACGGCTTCAAGCTGGTATCTGCTGCAGCTGTCATTGCCCAGCACTCCATATTTCCAAAAATGGCAGAAGGGAGACCGGATGCGGATGATATGGAAAAACTCCATGAATTTGCTGTCAATAGTAAGGAACTTCTATCCCAGATTTCAAAGATGTCTGCCGTCAGTCGTCTGATGGTGAAAGGCAATCGCCCTTATCGTGATACCAAGCCGATTCCTCTGCATCCTGAAGGAAGCAAGAGCAAATGTACATCCTGCCATGCCTGTGCAAAGATGTGCCCGGTGGGAGCTATCTCCATGGAGGAACCTTACAAGACAAACGAAAAGAAATGTATCTCTTGTGGAAGATGCATCGTGGTTTGTCCTGAGCATGCCCGCCATTTCGGAGGACTGCTGTACAAGACTGCCAGCTGGAAATTTGAGAAGGACTATGCTGAGCCTAAGCAGCCCGAGTTTTTCTATGTAAAAAGTTGAATGAATAGATACTGATAGCTATTAGCAGATAATAAAACTCGGTTTCTTACCACAAATAATAGGATAAAAAACAACGGAAAAAGGGTTGCAATCCTCGAAAAGATGGATTGCAACCCTTTATACATTATTATATATAAGAGTTAAGATAACTCTATCATATACTTTTGGGGGAACTTATTACAGCTGAGCTAACTCTACAACCTTATCTACTGCAGCGCTCAAGCCGTCTTTGTTCTTACCGCCAGCCTGAGCATAGTGAGGCTGACCGCCACCGCCACCCTGAATCAACTTGGCAGCTTCGCGAATCATCTTACCAGCGTTCAAGCCGTGATCCTTTACCATATCATCGCTGAACATCACGCTGAGCATTGGCTTGTCGTTATAAACAGAACCTACCACGCAGATCATGTTCTCTGGCAATGCCTCGCGAACCTTGAATACCAAATCCTTGGCAGCAGCTGGCTCCATTGGCAATACGGCTGTAACAACCTTCACGCCGTTGATTTCTTTTGCATTCTCTACAAGCTTATCCTTGGCACGCTCTACAGCCTGAGCCTGGAACTTCTCAACATCCTTCTTCAAGGCATCGTGCTCGTCGATGTACTTTCTGATGACACCCTCGAGATCCTTGGCATTGTTGAACAAGCCCTTCAAGGCTACGATGGTATCCTGCAAACCGTAGATAGCCTCCTCGCAAGCCTTGCCTGTCAAAGCCTCGATACGGCGGATGCCGGCTGCTACGCTGCTCTCAGAGATAATCTTGAAGAAACCAATCTTACCGGTGCTCTTGGCGTGAATACCACCACAGAACTCAGCAGATGGACCGAAGCGAACTACACGAACCTTGTCGCCATACTTCTCGCCGAAGAGGGCGATAGCACCAAGTTCCTTAGCCTCCTCAATAGGAGTATCGCGGTGCTCATCCAATGGATAGTCGGCACGGATCATCTCGTTTACCATGTGCTCTACCTTGCGGAGCTCCTCATCAGTTACCTTCTGGAAGTGAGAGAAGTCGAAACGCAAGGTGTCCTTATCTACATAAGAACCCTTCTGCTCTACGTGGTCACCCAAAACCTGCTTCAGGCAGTAGTCGAGCAAGTGGGTAGCTGTATGGTTGGCAGCGCTTCCCTCGCGGCTCTCGGTATCTACGCAAGCCATGAAATCAGCGTTTACATCCTTTGGTAACTCCTTTACGATGTGGATACTCTGGTTGTTCTCGCGCTTGGTGTCGATAACCTGGATGGTCTCATCCTCGCTTACGAGCACACCCTTGTCGCCAACCTGTCCACCCATCTCACCATAGAATGGAGTGTTGTCGAGTACCAACTCATAGAAAGAGTTCTTCTTCTGAGTCACCTTGCGATAGCGCAGGATGTGGCACTCATATTCTGTATAGTCGTAACCCACGAAGTTCTGGTCGCCTTCCTTCAAAACCTCCCAGTCGCCGTTCTCTACAGCAGCAGCATTGCGGGCACGCTCTTTCTGCTTCTTCATCTCCTCGTCGAAGCCTGCAGCATCTACGGTGTAACCATTCTCACGGCAGATGAGCTCTGTCAGGTCGAGAGGGAAACCGTATGTATCGAAGAGGCGGAATGCGCTCACGCCGTCAAGCTGAGTCTCGCCATGAGCCTTGAGCTCGTCCATATCGCCATTGAGTAGGTTGATACCCTTCTCCAATGTGCGGAGGAATGAATCCTCTTCCTCTTTCATCACGCGGGTAATGAGCTCCTGCTGAGCTGGCAGCTCTGGGAAGGCTGCACCCATCTGCTCTACCAATACATTGACGAGCTTGTACATGAATGCCTGCTTCTGGCCGAGGAATGTGTAAGCGTAACGTACGGCACGGCGCAAGATGCGTCGGATTACGTAACCTGCCTTGGCGTTGCTTGGCAACTGGCCGTCGGCGATAGAGAAGGCTACGGCACGGAGGTGGTCGGCGCAGACACGCATAGCGATGTCAATCTTCTCCTGCTCATCCTTACCCTCACCATTCTCACCAGTAGGAGTAGTGAAGCCATACTTCTTGCCAGAGATAGCCTCGATTTCCTTGATGATTGGCTGGAAGATATCAGTATCATAGTTAGAGTGCTTGTCCTGCAACATGCGAACCAAGCGCTCGAAGCCCATACCTGTATCGATAACGTGCATTGGGAGTGGTTCGAGAGAACCGTCAGCCTTGCGGTTGTACTGCATGAACACGATGTTCCAGATTTCGATGACCTGTGGGTTATCCTTGTTTACCAACTCACGGCCTGGCACCTGAGCCTTCTCCTCTGGAGTACGTGAATCCACGTGAATCTCTGAGCAAGGACCGCAAGGACCTGCGCCATGCTCCCAGAAGTTGTCACACTCACCAGTCTTTGGATCTCTGTAGAAACGTGTAATACGATCTCCCGGCACTCCTACTTCCTTAGTCCAGATATCAAATGCCTCATCATCCTCACCGTAGATGGAAGGATAAAGCCTGTCCTTCTCAAGACCGAGCACCTCTGTCAAAAACTCCCATGACCATGCGATTGCTTCATGCTTGAAATAATCGCCAAATGAGAAGTTTCCGAGCATTTCAAAAAATGTACCGTGACGCGCTGTCTTTCCGACATTTTCAATATCTCCCGTACGGATACATTTCTGGCAGGTAGTCACTCGCTTTCTCGGCGGAATCTCCTGTCCTGTAAAATATGGTTTTAACGGCGCCATACCCGAATTGATAAGCAGAAGGCTCTTATCATTGTGCGGCACCAATGAAAAACTCTTCATCGCAAGATGTCCTTTACTCTCAAAGAACTCTAAAAACATTTTTCTAAGTTCATTTACTCCATATGCCTT
>ERZ791718.1175-NODE-1175-length-10994-cov-1.920194_pt1 | contig 10994 bp, 10 predicted proteins | sample MGYA00510349_ERZ791718 | MGnify/ENA primary metagenome ERZ791718 (study PRJEB30046, sample SAMN00715136) | human gut metagenome | study: EMG produced TPA metagenomics assembly of the A metagenome-wide association study of gut microbiota in type 2... | reverse complement strand
CTAGTTCCCGCTCAGTATAAACCAGGGTGAACGGAATCCATTGGATGTGGCGCTGCTTCACCTCTTCAATATCCTTCAGCGTGAGTGAGCCTGAAGCGAGGTTTCGTGGATTGGCGTAATCGCCTTCGCTTTCGATGATGAACTGTTCGAAATCAGCATACGAAATGACGGCCTCTCCTCTTACTACAAGATGTCCTTTCTCTGAAATGGTAGCAGGAATGCCTGAAATGGCTGGAGCCAAGTGGGTAATGTTGGTGCCGATGTGTCCGTTACCGCGGGTAACGATTTTGGTGAGTTTTCCGCCGTCATAGGTTACTACGAGGGTCAGTCCGTCCAGTTTCCATGAAATCCAGATAGGGCGGTCTTCTGCCCATTTTACAAGATCACTTACCTGTTTGGTCTTTGCCAGAGAGAGGGCGGCATATTCATGCTCCTCTTTCTTTCCTACGATAGAATCTTCTGACACGCGATTAGTAGGGGAGTCAGGCAGAATTTCGCCTGTTTCCTCTTCCAATCTCTTGAGCTGGTCGAAAAGGGCGTCCCACTCATAGTCGGTCATGAGTTCGCCTTTTCCGTTATAATAACTATCCGAAGCTTGGTTGAGTCTTTCAACCAAGCTCTTCATCTGCAATAGTTTCTCTTCCATAATGAATGTTTGAGGATGTTAATCAAATGTTGTGTTTTTCGATGGCCAGAAATTATTCTGCAGGTTCCATGGCTATGGAGAGTTTTTCAAAGGCGAAACGCTGACCTCTGTTTCCTCCATAGTTTACTCGTCCGCAGATGCAGAAACCCATCGAAGACAGAAGGTTAATCATCGGCGTATTGTCAAAGTTGGTGTCAACCTTGATGCTAGGTATTTTTTCTACCTCGCACATGCTGTTCACCTTACTGATGAAAATACGCGCTAAACCTTCACGCTGGAAACTAGGCAACGTAGCAAAGCGATGTATTACATAATAATCGCCATCGGTAATCCAGTTGCCTACTAATTTCTTATATTTGGGTTCACCATTCAATATCACTGCTCCATAGACAACCACCTCTTCGTTTACAGTTAGAACGAAGGCGTTGCCATTTTCTATGTCTTTTCTGATGTCTTTTTCTGATGGATATTCCTCAGTCCATTGGTGACGTCCCGATTCTATCATACTTTGGCGAGCCTGGTCGATGACTTTCCAGCAAGCAGCAAAGTCCTTAATATACGCCTGTCTGAAGTTTGTCTTCATATTAATTACGCTTTTATTATTCGGGTGCAAAATTAACAAAAAAAAACGAATTAAACTAAAAAACGGAGGAAAAACTTCACTTTTTTGTTCGTTTTCCTCCGTTTTTCTTGTTTTCTGCTCATTTTGAGCTATTTTTCCTTTGCTTTTTGCCAGGAAGCCAGGTGAATAAGATTCTACGCCAAGCACTTGTCGAGCTCAGCAATGATAGCATCTTTCTGTTCCTTGATATGCTGACCGATGAATACGATTTTTATCATGCGGTCGCCCAATTCCTGATCCCATTCCTTCTGCAGCTGTGGATTATTCATCAATACCTGGGCGAGTTCGTCTTTCGGCATGGTAGCCAACCATTGGCCAGCCTGCTTTACAGTCTTCTGCTTGCCAGCCTGTTCGAACACGTAGCACATGTCGCGCTCATCATCGAAATAGCAGATTCCCTTGGCGCGAACCACGTCTCTAGGCCATTTTCTTGCTACGAAATCATCGAAGAGGCCCAGGTCGAAAGGTTTGCGACGATAGTAAACGAAGGTGCCGATTCCGTATTCCTCAACTTCTCCGCCTTCATGATCATGGTCATGATCGTGGTGATGATGATGGTGATGATGCTCATGCTCATCGTGGTCGTGGTCATGCTCATCGTGGTCGTGGTCATCGTGGTCATGGTGATGATGCTCATGTTCGTCTTCCTCGTCATGATCATGATGGTGATGATGTTCATGTGCTTCTTCTTCATCATCTTCTTCATGCTCTTCGTTTCTTTCTGATTCAATCTCCTGAATCCAACCGGCTGAAGTGGATACGGTTTCCCAATCAAACTTCTTGGTGTTGACGATCAGATTCAAGTCAACGTCACCATAGTTGCATTCAAAGATTTCTGCCTTAGGCTGGATGGCACGGATAATCTGCTTCAGGTGCTCCAGTTCCTTAGGTTCAACCTCTGCAGCCTTGTTCAGAAGAATGATGTTGCAGAACTCAATCTGCTGGATGACGAGCGATGCTAAATCTTCCTCATCCATATTCTTCTTCATCAGGTCGCTGCCGTTGGAGAATTCATCCTTCATACGCAAAGCATCTACTACGGTAACGATGCTGTCAAGGCGCAGAATGCCATTCTCGACGTATTGAGGACCGAGGGATGGGATAGAGCAGATGGTCTGTGCAATAGGAGCAGGCTCGCAGATTCCGGAAGCCTCGATGACAATGTAATCGAAACGCTTCATGTCTACGATTTCCTTGAGCTGTTCTACCAGGTCCATCTTCAATGTGCAGCAGATGCAACCATTCTGGAGAGAAACGAGCGAATCATCTTTCTGACCTACTACGCCACCTTTTTCTATCAGGGCTGCATCAATATTGACTTCACCAATATCGTTGACGATGACGGCAAACTTAATACCTTTTTCGTTAGCTAAAATCTTGTTGAGAAGGGTTGTCTTTCCACTACCCAGGTAGCCTGTCAAAAGCGATACAGGCACTTCCTTCTTTGCGTTCATATTAAAATATTTTAATGTTATACTTCTTAAACTCAGTCTGCTGATAATGCTGCTTTCTCGGGCAGCTGTCATCTGGCAGTCTGACGGTTTTGCGAAACTGCAAAGATTGTGCCACACCTTATTTTTTTGCCATCTTTTTTTCGTACACCCCTTTTTTGTCAGTTATCTTGTGTTATTTTTAGGTTATATTTCATGTTTTTCTCATTTTTCTTTGGTGGTTTCAACTAGAAATAGTATATTTGCAGAGAAAATGTGTTTCAAACAGCACATAAACTTAATGAATAAACATATTTAATATACATAAGTAAGTTAAGATGAAAAAGTTTAAGGTTTTAGTTCTGACAGTTGTGGCAGTCCTTGCGCTGTCATCTTGCGGCACTACTCAGACGGTGCCTCTGACCGGTCGCACTCATCGCATCTCTGTATCCGACGAGCAGGTTCTCAGTCTGTCTAATCAGGAATACACAAAGTACATGGCTTCTGCCAAGAAGTCGACCAATGCAGCCAATACGGCGATGGTTCAGCGGGTAGGAAAAAGACTTGCCAATGCTGTTGAACTCTATTTGAAGCAGAATGGATTTGAAGCCGACGTGAAGAATTATTCATGGGAATTCAATCTGGTACAAGATAAGTCTGCCAATGCATTCTGCATGCCTGGCGGTAAAATCGTGGTTTATGAAGGACTTTTGCCTTACACTCAGAATGATACCGGTTTGGCAATCGTTTTGGGTCACGAAATAGCTCATGCTGTGGCTAAACATAGTGCTGAGCAGCTCACCAAACAGCAGAATCAGCAAACCGGTACAAGTATCCTGGGAACTGTGTTGAACCAGACAGTAGGTAATGGTGTAGGTAATGTGGCAAGTGCAGTTGCCGGACAGTATTTCTCATTCCGCAATCTGAAGTATTCCCGTGATAATGAAACCGAGGCAGATTACATGGGGCTTATTTTCGCTGCCATGGCTGGTTACGATCCTCAGCAGGCCATTCCTTTCTGGAAGAGAATGTCGCAGGGCTCTAGCAGCAATCAGAGCGATATTTTCAGTGATCACCCTTCAGACGCCAAGCGTATTGCTGCCTTGCAGAAGGAAATGCCTACTGCGCTGAAGTATTATAAACCTCAGACAACTTATAAGGTAGGTTTTACGAGCAAGACTTCTACAACCAAGAAGACCAGTAGCAAAAAGAAGACTACAACCCGCAGAAGATAAGGATTAGAAGAATCAAATTAAAATAGTTAAGTATGGAGTATTTATCTCATAACCTTTGGCTGATATGGACATCGGTGATGTTCATCTGCCTCATCTTAGAGTTGTCTTCTGGCGATTTCTATGTTACTTGTTTTGCCATTGGGGCGCTTATCAGCATTCCTGTGGCAATAGTAGGAGCACCTTTCTGGGTGCAGGTAGTGGTTTGGGCTATCTGCTCTATGCTTAGCATCTGGTTGGTTCGTCCGCATCTGCTGAAATCGCTACACAAGGGTGGGGAAGACCGCCGCAGTAATGCCGATGCGCTGGCAGGACAGATAGGGGAAGTGACCGAGATGATTCCTGCCGGAGGATATGGTAGAGTGAAACTGGATGGAGATGATTGGAAAGCGGAAGCTCCGCATCTTGCCGAACCGCTTGCTGTAGGCGATAAGGTTCGAATCTTAGGTCACGAATCTATCATCCTCAAGGTAGAAAAAGTTTAAAATCAACATTATTCACTTAATCGTATAAACATCATGAACATAGGAATTTATGTGCTGGTGGCTCTAGTAGCACTTGCACTCGTAGTGGTTAAGAAAACCATCGTCATCATCCCTCAGAGTGAGACGAAAATCATAGAGCGTCTCGGACGATATTTTGCTACGCTCAAGCCGGGTATTAATGTCATCATTCCTTTCATTGACCATGCCAAGGATATTGTGTCTATGAGAAACGGAAGATACGTTTATACAAACAGCATCGACCTTCGTGAACAGGTCTACGATTTCGACCGTCAGAACGTAATCACTAAGGATAATATCCAGATGCAGATAAATGCGTTGCTCTATTTCCAGATTGTGGACCCATTCAAGAGTGTGTATGAAATCAACAATCTGCCAAACGCCATAGAGAAACTGACCCAAACTACCTTGCGTAATATAATAGGTGAGATGGAACTTGACCAGACTCTTACCTCCCGCGATACGATTAACACCAAACTGCGTGCGGTTTTGGATGATGCAACCAATAAGTGGGGAATCAAGGTTAACCGAGTAGAGTTGCAGGATATTACACCTCCTGAGAGTGTGCTCCAGGCCATGGAAAAGCAGATGCAGGCTGAACGCAACAAGCGAGCTACCATCCTGACTTCTGAAGGTGAGAAGGAAAAGCAACGTCTGCTCTCAGAAGGTGAGAAGGCTGCCATCGTGAACAAGGCTGAGGCTGCCAAACAGCAGGCTATCCTGAATGCAGAAGGTGAGGCTACTGCCCGCATCCGTAAGGCTGAGGCCGAGGCTATTGCCATTCAGAAGATTACGGAAGCTGTAGGACAGAGTACGAATCCTGCCAACTATCTCTTGGCTCAGAAATACATCAGCATGATGCAGGAAGTGGCTCAGGGTAAGGATAATAAGGTGGTTTATCTGCCATACGAGGCAACCAATCTCTTGGGCTCTATCGGAGGAATCAAAGACCTTTTCAAGGGATAATGACCTCTGAGTCAATGGATAATGCCCTTAGGCTCAAGAAATAAAGCACTCTGAATATCAGTATACTGCAAGTTCAGTAAGTAAAAAATATTAAACAGGATAAAAATGAAGAAAATCTGTATCGTTGCAGGTGCAAGACCTAACTTTATCAAGGTTGCGCCCGTAATTAGAGCAATTCGTAATGCTCAGGAAGCTGGTAACGAAATCAGCTATCAGTTGGTTTACACAGGAAAAGAGGATGATCCGACTTTGGAATCTTCTCTTTTCGATGACTTAGGCATTCAGAAACCGGATGCTTATCTCGGCGTAGACTGTCCAAACATGAATGAACTTACCGGACAGGTGATGGGTCAGTTTGAGCGCTATCTGCAGCAGAATGCTACAGATGTTGTCATTGTGGTTGATGATCTTGCTTCAACCATGGCCGTGGCTATTGTTACCAAGAAGCAGGGTGTGCTGCTTGCTCATATTGCAGCCGGAACCCGTAGTTTTGACATTACCATGCCAAAGGAAATCAACCGTCTGGTGATTGATGGCTTGTCAGATATCCTCTTTACCGCAGGCATTTCAAACAACAGCATCGCCAACAAGGAAGGTGCAGAATTGTCTAAGGTTTATATGGTAGGAAATGTGCTTATCGACAACATCCGCTTCCTTCAGTCTAAAATGCAGCGTCCTGAAGTCATGGACGAGTTTCATCTGAAAGAAGGCGAATATATGGTTCTGACCTTGAACCGCAAGGCCATCGTCAATAACATTGATGAGATGAAATCGCTCATTTCTGTCATAGATGAAGAGGCGCGCCAGGCTGGAGTGAAGGTGATTGCTCCGCTTCGAGGTAAAGCCTTGGGCTTCGTGCTCGCATTCAAGGCTTATCAGGAAGAGAGTAATCATCAGAGTGGAATCCAGGTTGTTCAGCCGCTCGATTATCTGTCGTTTGCTTATCTTACAGCTCACGCCAAAGGTGTGATTACCGATTCGGGTAATGTGGCTGAAGAAGCTACCTTCAATGGGGTCCCTTGCATTACGCTCAACAGCTATACTGAGCATATTGAAACTGTAAAGGTGGGCACAAACGAACTGGTTGCTGAAGATCCGGAGTTACTGAAGCAATCTATGCAGAAACTTCTGAAGGGTGAATGGAAAAAAGCGGGCATTCCTGACAGATGGGATGGTCGCTCAGCAGAAAGAATAGTCCAGATTCTCGCTGAATAGAATCCAAACTCATAGGTATAATCTCATGGAGAGAGATGATTCTATGTAAACTGATTCTTTTCAGAATAAACTTAGAGGTTCACTTCAATATCGTTATATTGAAAAGTGAACCTCTTTCTTTTTATGCTTTATCTTTTTCTTAAGCCAAAGCTACCTTTTATCTTTTTCTTAAGTTAAAACCATCCTTTTCCTTAATCTTTTTCAGGCGCCTTTGGCACAGGATAGTCGTATTGCTTGAAATAGGACGGCGTCTTATTATCATACCATACTCCTTCTACGTTTAAGCCGATAGAGAAAGTCTTTTTGGAATTAGTGTATCTTACACCGGCGCCTAAAACGTTGGCGCCAGGTACTCCCATTCCGTAACCACCCGGCATGATTCCTCTGCCCATTCCCCAAGGATACATTCCGTAGCCCCAAGGCGAATAGCCGTATGGACCATAGCCATAACCGCCATAACGGCCGTAAAGAGAATTGTAATTGTTGGCAACACTAAGCTGACCGTAAACGTATGCCTCCCAATGCTCATTAAACTGGTAGCCCAGAATGCCGTAGACTCCACCGTCATGATAACTGTCTCCACCATAGTTTACGTTGTTGATATAAGTGCCCAGAGCCAACCAGAGTTTGTTGTCTTTGGTGAGTGGCGTTAGGTAGGTTGCATCGATGGTCTGGGTGAAACCGCCTCTGTGAGGCACATTCTTGCCGAATGTGGCAAAGGCAGAAAGATCTACCGAGAGATTCAATCCCTTGTGCAGCCCCCAGCCATAGCCCAACGGATAACTCAAGCTGTTGGTAAGGTTGGAGATGGGATTATTATAATAGGTGCTGTCTAGCGAAGCATCGCCCAGCAACCCGTTTTTGCCGAGAGTTTCTTTCTTATCTGATAGTCGGGCAGGAGTCATATATGCATTCTTCACCGGTTTCCCCTGATAAATCATAGGTTTTCCTGCCTGGTAAACCGTATCGCCAGGCAGCAACCATTCTTCGCGCGGACTGTCCGGACTGTGCAATGGTCCGAAGCTTACCTGTTGCTGAGCACTTGTTTCTGTAGTGAGGAAAGTGCAAAAAGCGATGATAATATATATTTTTTTCTTCATAATTGATTGCATTTTCTGTCTTCTGCTGCAAAGATATGAAGAATGTATGAAACAAAGTAACTTTTCCCGCATAAAAAATCAATTTTTTAGAATAAAATCATTATCTTTGCATCCGATAACATAAATAGATGTAAAATTATACAAAAATATGAAGAAGATCATCAGATTATTGACACTCGCTCTTCTTACGGTGCCTGTTACGACATTCGCTCAGAGTGAAGGCAATCAGAACACATCAGAACCAGCCGGAAAAGTTGTGGCGTCTAAGCCCGATTCTCTGCTAGACTGGGAAACACCGCACGATCCAACCTGCCATCAGGTGTTGCTGGAAACATCGATGGGCAACATTCTCGTGGCTCTCTACAACGATACTCCCAAGCATCGGGATAATTTCCTGAAACTTGTCAATTCGGGCTATTATGACGGTTGCATTTTTCAGCGTGTCATCAAGAATTTCATGATTCAGGGTGGCGATTATTCATGCAGAAAGGTGAACATGGAAAAGCCGCAGAAGTTTGATGTAAACTATACGGTTCCGGCAGAAATCATCTATCCTAAATATTATCATAAGCGCGGACAGCTCAGTGCTGCTCGCGAAGGAGATGATGAAAATCCGACCAAAGCTTCGGCGTCTACTGATTTCTACATCACCTGGGGCAGAAATTTTTCTCCCCGGCAGATGGAATATTATGTAGAAAAACTGAAACGGGAAGGCAAGTATTACGCCATTCCTTCAGAACAGTTGCAGAAGGGTTACATCAAGCATGGTGGTGTTCCTCACCTTGACAACGGCTACACTGTATTCGGAGAGGTGCTTGAAGGCATGGATGTGGTTGATAAGATTCAGAATGTGGCTACCGATAAGGCAAACAACGACAGACCTCTCACGGATGTCATCATCCTGAAAGCCAAGCAGATGAAGTAACTTTCGGATGGTAAACTGAAGAAATAAGTAACTGAGCCCATTAAAAGGGAAAAATCGATAAGTAAAAAATATTAAATACGAGAAAAATATGAAATCATTAAAGGAATTATATAGAATAGGTAAGGGACCATCGAGCAGTCATACGATGGGACCTCAGCGTGCAGCCAAACTATTTCTGGAGCGTTGCCCTAACGCTTCTTATTATGAAGTAACCCTCTATGGAAGTCTGGCTGCTACAGGTAAGGGACACATGACTGATGTGGCAATAGAAGAAGTGCTCAGACCTCATAAAACTGTGAATATTATCTGGCAGCCACAGACTTTCCTGCCTTATCATCCCAACGGAATGAAATTTGTGGGCAAGGATCTGAACGGCGATATTATTGATGAATGGACCGTTTACAGTATTGGTGGTGGAGCCATATCAGATGGTACAGCCGGCAACGAAGAGCTGGGCGCCAAGGATGTTTATGATCTGAACAAGCTCGCCGACATCAAGCAATGGTGCTATGATAACGGACGCTCATTCTGGGAGTATGTTGAGAAATGCGAATCGGAAGATATCTGGGATTATCTCGACATGGTTTGGCAAACGATGAAGCAGAGCATCAGGAATGGTTTGGACCATGAAGGTGTTTTGCCTGGTCCGCTGAAGCTGCAGCGTAAGGCTGCCACCTATTATATAAAGGCGAAGGGTTACCGTGCTTCCCTGCAGAGCCGCGGCTTGGTTTATGCTTATGCGCTGGCTGTGAGCGAAGAGAATGCTTCGGGTGGCACCATCGTTACAGCTCCTACCTGTGGCGCCTGTGGTGTATTGCCAGCTGTACTCTACCACATGTTTACTTCTCATGATATGAGTGAACAGCGCATCTTGAGAGCCTTGGCTACAGCCGGATTGGTAGGCAACATCGTAAAGCAGAATGCTTCTATCAGTGGTGCTGATGTAGGTTGCCAGGGAGAGGTAGGTGTTGCCTGCGCCATGGCTTCGGCTGCAGCCTGTCAGCTTTTCGGAGGCAGTCCGGCTCAGGTAGAATATGCTGCCGAAATGGGATTGGAGCATCATCTCGGAATGACCTGCGACCCGGTTTGCGGACTGGTTCAGATTCCTTGCATCGAGCGAAATGCCTTTGCTGCCGCCCGAGCTTTGGATGCAGACCTCTACGCTTCCTTCTCAGATGGCCATCATACCGTATCTTTCGACCGTGTAGTTGAAGTAATGCGACAGACGGGTCATGACCTACCTTCGCTTTACAAGGAAACAAGCGAAGGCGGTTTGGCAAAGGGATTCCCAAGAGACATTTAACCATGAGATTCAGTTTCCGAAAGTGAACTCTACACGCCCTGTAAGAGCAAAAAGCTTTGATTATACCTTGATGCAACGAAGCTTTTGCCCTTGCAGGGCGTGATGTATTTGGGGCTTTCAGACCTTTCTTATATTTTGGCACGCTATTTGTAAGCCCCCTTGCCAAACAATAATAAAGTAAATACGAATAAAAACATTTTATATTATGGCACAGAAAGGTAATATTGGTGTAACGACAGAGAACATTTTCCCTGTCATCAAGAAATTCTTATATTCAGATCACGACATCTTCCTCCGTGAGATGGTTTCAAACGCCGTAGATGCAACACAGAAGTTGAAGACTCTTGCAGCTCAGGGCGATTTCAAGGGCGAGATAGGCGACACAACCGTTCGTGTCTCTCTCGATGAGAAGGCTGGAACCTTGACTATCAGCGACCATGGTATAGGTATGACTGAGGAGGAAATCGATAAATATATCAACCAGATTGCATTCTCAGGCGTAACTGACTTCCTCGATAAGTATAAGGAGAATGCCAACGCCATCATCGGCCACTTCGGTCTCGGCTTCTATTCTTCTTTCATGGTAGCCAGCAAGGTAGAAATCATTACTAAGAGCTACAAAGAGGGAAGCAAGGCTGTAAAGTGGAGCTGCGATGGTTCACCTGCTTTCGAAATCGAAGATGCCGACAAGGCTGAGCGTGGTTCAGACATCATCCTCCATATTGCTGATGATTGCAAGGAATTCCTGCAGAAGAGCAAGATTGAGGAACTTCTGAACAAGTACTGCAAGTTTATGGCCGTGCCTGTTGCTTTCGGCAAGAAGACCGAATGGAAGGACGGAAAGAATGTGGAGACTGATGAGGATAACATTATTAATAATGTGGAGCCTCTCTGGACCAAGACTCCTAGCACCTTGAAGGATGAGGACTACAAGAAGTTCTATCACACCCTTTATCCAATGCAGGACGACCCGTTGTTCTGGATTCATCTGAATGTAGACTTCCCATTCAATCTCACGGGTATTCTCTACTTCCCACGCATCAAGAGCAGCA
>ERZ791718.1166-NODE-1166-length-11023-cov-2.041484_pt1 | contig 11023 bp, 7 predicted proteins | sample MGYA00510349_ERZ791718 | MGnify/ENA primary metagenome ERZ791718 (study PRJEB30046, sample SAMN00715136) | human gut metagenome | study: EMG produced TPA metagenomics assembly of the A metagenome-wide association study of gut microbiota in type 2... | reverse complement strand
CAGCTGGCAAAAGAAAATAAAAAATATATCTACGGACAGGTGAGAGAGGGCGCCAGGGCAAAAGATTTTGAACTGGCAATCCAGTGGCTTTTGGATTGCGGACTGATCCATAAAGTAAATCGTGTGAGCAAACCGGCGTTACCATTAAAAGCTTATCTGAATCTGGATGCATTTAAAATATACCTGCTGGATATCGGATTGCTGATTGCCATGACGGATCTGGATGCCAGGGTGATTATCGACGGAAACCGGATATTTACAGAATTTAAGGGAGCATTGACAGAACAGTATGTGCTCCAACAGTTGATCTCTGAAGTGGGAGTGATCCCCTATTATTACAGCACGGAAAACTCTTCCGGAGAGATTGATTTCATGGTGCAGGGGAAAACTTCAGTAATTCCTATAGAGGTAAAAGCGGAGGAAAACCTCAGAGCGAAGAGCCTGAAGATGTTCTGCGAAAAATATCATCCGAAATATGCGATCCGGACGTCAATGTCGGATTACAGAGAGCAGGAATGGATGACGAATATTCCGCTTTATAATATAGATTATGTTAAAAAATATGTTGAAGAATAAATAAAAGGAGAAAAAAATGGCAGAGTTAGAAAACAGTAAGGATTTAATCAGTGTGTTATGGAGTGGAGCGGATATTCTTCGTTCTAAAATGGATGCTAATGAGTATAAGGACTACTTATTAGGAATTGTTTTTTATAAGTATCTTTCGGATTCGTTTTTAATCAAGGTGTATGATTTGATCTATGACGAAAAGCCGGAGAACTTAAAGGTTGCTTTAGAGGCATACAAAGAAGCTCTGGAAGATAGCAGCGCAGAAGAATTAAAAGAACAAATCAAGTCAGAATGTCATTACGTAATTGAACCGGAACTTACATATACATGTTTTGCTGATGCGGCAAGGAACAACTCATTTAATCGAGAGCAGTTGCAGAAAGCCTTTAATAATATTGAACAAAGCGACCCGTTATTTGCAGATTTATTTACGGATATTGACTTATATTCTAATCGTTTGGGGACAGGAGATCAAAAACAGAGTGATACTATTTCAAATTTGATTAAGGAAATTGATAAAGCAGATTTATTGAATTCAGATGCAGAGATTTTAGGAAATGCTTACGAGTACCTTATCGGTCAGTTCGCATCGGAAACAGGAAAGAAAGCGGGAGAGTTCTATACGCCGCAGGCAGTATCAAAGATCTTGACAAGAATAGCGATTGCAGGACAGGAAGATAGAAAAGGATTATCTGTATATGATCCTTGCATGGGATCGGGTTCTCTTCTGTTAAATGCAAAAAAATATGCGAAAGAGCCTAATTATATTAAATATTATGGACAGGAACTGAATACTTCAACATATAACCTGGCTAGAATGAATATGTTTTTGCACGGAATAGTACCGGAAAATCAAGTTCTTCGAAATGGTGACACTCTTGACGGAGACTGGCCGACTGGCGAAGAAACGGATTTCAATATGGTGTTGATGAATCCACCGTATTCTGCAAAATGGAGTGCTGCTGCAGGATTTTTACAGGATGAGAGATTTAGCGATTATGGTGTACTTGCACCCAAGTCAAAAGCCGATTATGCCTTTTTACTGCATGGCTTGTATCATCTGAAAAGTAATGGAACAATGGCAATTGTGTTACCACATGGTGTACTTTTCCGTGGTGCGGCAGAAGGTAAGATAAGAGAAAAATTACTTCGTTCCGGTAATATTTATGCGGTTATTGGATTGCCGGCAAACCTTTTCTACAATACATCAATTCCTACATGTATTGTGGTTTTGAAAAAACACAGAGAAGGTCGAGATGTTCTCTTCATTGACGCTTCACAAAAGTTCGAAAAAGGTAAAAAACAGAATGCCATGACTGATGGACATATTGATTCAGTTATGAAACTTTATAACGAAAGAGTAACAGTAGATAAAGAAGCATACCTTGCAAGTTTTGAAGATATTGAACGAAATGATTTCAATCTGAATATTCCTCGATATGTAGATAATTTTGAGAAGGAAGAAGAGATTGATTTAAATGAACTTTTGGTAAGTATGACAAACACGGACAAGGAACTGGAACAGGCACAAGGAGACTTTTTATTACTTATGAAAGAATTGACGTCACCGGATGAAGATGTCATGTTTGCTTTGAATGAGTTAATTAGAAAGATGGAGGGGTGATGGACATGGCAAAACCTAAAATTAGATTTAAAGGATACACAGACGATTGGGAACAGCGTAAGCTTCCTGAATTTGTTTCATTTTTTAATGGTTTGACCTATACGCCAGACGATGTTCAAGAAACAGGAACATTGGTGTTAAGATCTTCTAATGTCAAAAATGGAGCAGTTGTAGATGCTGATAATGTGTATGTGAGTGATAAAGTTGCTACATCCGAGAATGTGCAAGAAGGGGATATTATCGTTGTTGTAAGGAACGGTTCTCGTGCACTCATTGGGAAACACGCGCAAATAAAGGCTTCCATGCCAAATACAGTAATTGGAGCGTTTATGAGTGGAATTCGTTCTGAACATTCTTCTTTTATAAATGCATTACTTGATACAGCGGCATTTGAGAATGAGATTGCAAAGAATATGGGAGCGACTATTAACCAGATAACTGGTTATATGTTTTCAAAAATGGAGTTTATGATTCCATCAGAGGAAGAACAACAGAAAATTGGAGAATACTTTTCCAACCTTGACAACCTCATCACTCTTCACCAGTGTAAGTGTCATCTTTTACTCAAGTTACTGCATAACGATTGGGAACAGCGTAAGTTGGGAGATATACTAATTGGCCTGCAGAATAATACACTTTCTAGAGCTGACTTATCGAATGAGGCAGGAGTTGCAAAGAATGTTCACTATGGTGATGTACTGATTAAGTTTGGAGAGGTCTTGGATATAAGCAAAGAGAAGCTTCCAATGATTTCAGATGAGAGCGTGTTATCAAAATATAAATCATCATTTTTGAAAAATGGAGATGTAATTGTTGCTGATACAGCTGAGGACTCAACTGTTGGAAAATGCAGTGAAATAGTCGGATTGAATGATGAAGTTGTGTTGTCTGGACTACATACTATTCCATACAGACCGATAGAAAAATTTGCTTCTGGGTATTTGGGATATTATCTAAATTCCAATGTTTATCATAATCAGTTGATACCTTTGATGCAGGGAATCAAGGTTACATCAATTTCAAAATCTGCTATGCAGGATACAGACATTGTTTATCCTAAATCTGTGGAAGAACAGGGAAAGATTGGCGATTATTTTCAGTCTCTTGACAACCTCATCACTCTTCACCATCGCAAGTATACCAGCACATTAAAATCACCATAAAACGATGCAAACAATCGTAAGCCAAATTATAATATAGAATAAACAAAAAAGTAGTAAGATATGGTATACTAAAATAGAAATTGCCTATATAAATTAAGGCATCAGATAAGATATATGTGGTAAAAGTACACGTTGAAAAATCCAAGTTAATTGTGTTGGGAGGCTACTATGGCGGAATTAGAAGCAGTAATAGAACAAAAACTTATTGAACAGTTGATTTATGGGGATTCACAATGGATTTACCGGAATGATTTAAAAACAGAGGAAGATCTCTGGAATAATTTTAAATATATTCTGGAACAGAATAATAAAGAGAGATTAAATGGAGAACATTTGTCGGATTCTGAATTTGAACAGGTGAAAAATCAGTTACAGTTTTCTTCATTCTATAAAGCAGGAGAATGGCTGGTTGGTGAAAATGGAAAGGTTATGGTCCATGTACAGCGAGATACTGAGAGACTCCATTTGGTTGTAATGAATCATGAGCATATTGCTGGCGGTAGTAGTGTTTATGAGGTGATTAATCAGTATAGAGCATTAGCTGATGAGGATAGCAGGCAAAACAGAAGATTTGATGTCACCCTTATGATCAACGGTCTGCCTCTGATACATATAGAGCTAAAGAACAAGCAACACTCTTACATGGATGGATTTTGGCAGATTAAAAAGTACATTGGTGAAGGCAAATTTACAGGTATTTTTTCAGCTGTGCAAATGTTTGTTATCAGCAATGGCGTGGATACGAAATATTTCTCCGCAGCAAGTGATGCAGATCTGAATCCCAAATTCATTAGTGGATGGCTGGATAGAGAGAATAATCCTGTTTCAGATTATCTTGATTTTGCCAAGAGTGTACTCCGAATCCCGGAAGCACATGAGATGATAGCAAGATATACAGTCTTGGATGAAGATGCCAAGCGACTGATTTTGCTCCGTCCCTATCAGATACACGCAATAGAGGCTATTCGTGATGCGTCCAAAACAGGACAGTCCGGTTATGTATGGCATACAACAGGCTCGGGAAAAACTTTGACATCTTATAAAGCAACCAGAAATTTGTTGATGGATATTCCGACGATTGATAAAACTATTTTCCTGATTGATCGAAAAGATTTAGATACACAGACCACAATGGCATTTCAGGCATATGCGAATAATGACATTATTGATGTGGATGAAACGGACAATGTTTTCGATTTGAAAAGAAAATTAAAATCGGATGATCGTCAGGTAATTGTGACAACAATTCAAAAATTACAGAGACTTATTACGAAAAAATTGGAGGAAGGATCGTCAGAATATAATAAAATAAAAAATCTCAAAATTGCATTTGTTGTAGATGAGTGTCACAGAGCGGTGACGCCCGGAACGAAAAGAGAGTTAGAAAGATTTTTTAGAAATTCATTATGGTATGGATTTACCGGGACACCAAGATTCGCAGAAAATGCATATCCTCAAATGGGAGATTTGCCACGTACCACCGAAGAATTATATGGAAAACAGTTACATAAATATACGATTCAGAATGCAATCCATGATAATGCGGTATTGGGATTTCAGGTAGAACATAATGGACCGAAAAATATGGCAGATGAGACTGATAGTAGCATATATGAAAGTGAAGCGCATATGCTCAGTGTGCTAGATGTGATTTTAAATAAATCATATCTCAAATTAGGATTCCAAAATGGAAAAGGTAAAACATATGAAGGACTATTAACAACCAGTTCTATTCAGATGGCACAGAAATATTATGATTTGCTCAAAAGGGTAAAAAATGGAGAAACAGAATTACAGATAGATGAAAGAATAAAGCAGATTTTGCCGGATTTCCCCAAATTTGCAATAACGTATTCCGTTACGGAAAATGAAGAAGGTTCTCACGTGAACCAGCAGAAGATGCAGGAATCTTTAGATGATTATAATGAAATGTTTGGTACGAAATACGAACTTGCTCAAATACAAGGTTATAATGGAAATTTAAATAAGCGTTTGGCAAGAAAGGATCCAAAATTTCAGAGTAGAAATGAACAATTGGATCTGGTAATTGTTGTAGACAGATTATTAACAGGTTTTGATGCACCTTGTATGTCTACTATATTTATTGATAGGCAGCCTATGGGCCTACATGATTTGATTCAGGCTTTTTCCAGAACCAATCGTATCTATGATAAAAATAAGACGTATGGTCAAATTGTTACATTTCAGGCACCAAAGCTGTTTAAGGAAAGTGTAGATAATGCAGTAAAACTCTATTCTGCAGGAAGTACGGAATCGGCATTAGTGGCAGAGTGGGATGAAATAGAACCGGCATTTCGTAAAGCGTTGAAGGCACTTAGAGTTGCGGCAGAGACTCCGGAAGAGATTCCTGGAATGTCAAGGAAAGAAAAGATTGTATTTATAAAGATGTTCCAGAATTTTGACAAGCTGTTTGCACAGTTGAAATCCTTTACACAGTATGATGACAGCATGTTAGAAGAATATGGTATAACACAAGACGAATATGAAGATTATGTGGCACATTATTTGAACGTAAAAGAAGAGGTACAGCCGAAACCTGATGATCCTCAAGGTGGTGACGAAGAACCGACGATTAATATGGATTATGAGCTTATGGCATATAGTCATACCAAGATTGACTATGAGTATATTATAAATTTGATTCAGAATATTGTAACACCCAGTGACGATGAAGAAGTTGCGCCTGAACAGCGTCAGAAGCAAATTGAGGAAGTGAAGCAATATATAGGGGATTTGAGCAAAGAGAATCCTAGGGTAGCAGCACTTATGTCTGACTTGGTATGTGATATTGAAGTGGACGAAGACAGATATAAAGGGAAATCTATTCGTAATGTCATAGAAAATATGAAGCATAACTGTATAGAAAAAGTAGTATCTGAATTTTGTATTACATGGTGTGTTTCAAAAGATGATGTTATGTACGCAGCAACGCATTATCGCAACGGAGAGATTCCAAATGAGAATGCTATTAAAGTAACAGCCGATTTTCCTCGTTACAAGGCTGCGCAGGAGCAGGCAATTCCTAAGTTTAAATATTATACAATGTTAATCGCAGACTTAAAAAAGACTTTGGATGAGGAGGTAACCCCCTTACTAAACAATTAATATTCTGTACTGTTCATATCAGCGTAAGTAGTATAAGAAATGGAGGCAGCTTATGCTTAATGATATGAACAGTACAGAACTGTTTTGCGAATATTATAAACAATGGATTGAAGTGTACAAAAGAGATGCTATCAGGGAAGCAACTTTGGCAAAATATCAGATGACACATAAGTGGTTGGAGAAGCTTGTTCCAGAGTTGAAAGTTTCAGAATTAACAAGAAATGCCTATCAACAGCTTTTAAATGATTATGCAAAAGAGCATGAGAGACAAACAACCCTGGATTTTCATCATCAACTGAAGGGGGCAATTCTTGATGCGGTAGATGAGGGATTAATTGAAAGAGATCCTACCAGAAAGGCAATCATCAAGGGAAAGACACCAAAAGTAAAGAAAATTAAGTATTTGAACCAGTTTGAACTTCATACTTTGATTGCACATCTTGATATAAAGGAGGAGCCCAATTGGGATTGGTTTATTCTTCTCGTATCAAAAACGGGTATGCGATTTTCGGAAGCACTGGCAATTACACCGGCGGATTTCGATTTTGCGAGGCAGACCTTATCTGTAAGTAAGACATGGGATTATAAGGGGGATGGAGGATTCCTGCCCACTAAAAATAAATCATCCGTAAGAAAAATACAGATAGACTGGCAAATAGTAGTGAAATTTTCAGAACTGGTTAAAAATTTACCGGAGGATAAACCTATTTTTGTAGGAGAGGAAAAAATATATAATTCCACAGTAAATGATGTGCTTGCCAGACACTGTAAAGAGTGTGGAATCTCGGTAATCTCTATTCATGGTCTTCGTCATACGCATGCGTCGCTACTTTTATTTGCGGGTGTATCCATTGCCAGTGTAGCCAGAAGACTGGGACATGCAAGTATGACAACTACGCAGAAAACATATCTACATATTATTCAGGAATTGGAAAATAAAGACGTAGATCTGGTAATGAGAACATTATCAGGACTGTAAAATAATGTAACCGTTAATACTTACGCTGATTTGTTAAAAAAATATTCGGAGAAAAAATAGAACACAAGGAGGTTCAAACGTGAAAAATAATTTTGAATATAAAAAATGTATCATAGCAGTGATCTTATTACTGGTTGCCATTTTATCGGTAACGTTCATTGGAAAATACGTCTCCGCACCAGAGAATCATCAGAAGACCATTGCCTCTCTGGATGAGAAAAAACAGACTGTCATGGAACTGACGGCGGCATCCACGGTGACTTCGGCGCTGATCACCTTGCTTCCGGGCGACACGGCAACACCCATCGCGGAGAAAATGGCAGATGTCAGCGGATACCTGCTGGTGGTCCTCTGCGCTATCTATCTGGAAAAATATCTTGTGACGATTACCGGCTATGTGGCATTTACCTACCTGATTCCGATTGCCTGTGGCTTGTGGATGCTCAACCTGATCTTTGCAAATGCCACCGTGCGAAAACTGGCAGCAAAGCTGGCGGTGTTCGGTTTGGCAATCTCCCTCGTGGTTCCCGCCAGTGTAAAAATCTCCGACCTCATCGGTGATACCTATCAGGCCCAGATCGAAGCAACCATTGAAGATGCCAGGAACACACAGAACATATTGGAAAACAGTGGCGTGGTGGATGACACTAATGCGACGGAAACAACCGGAACCGATGCAGCTGGAACTGTTACAGGTAACGTGCAGGAGAAGGACAACAATAACTCCGGCTCTGTCTCAAACATTTTCGACTGGGCAAAAGACGCTATTTCCGGCGCTAAAGATTCAGTGGCAAATGTTGTGGAAAACGTGACGGTTTCTACCGAAGATCTGGTACAGAAGGTGGAGAATTCCCTGAATCATTTTATCGAGGCGGTTGCCGTGATGATCATTACTTCCTGCGTAATCCCGATGCTGGTACTGTTGCTGTTCTTTTGGATGGTGAAGATCGTGCTGGATGTGGATCTGAGTGGAGTGAAGATCAAGGGGATGCTGCCGGAGCGGAAGGAATAGAAGCAACCTCGCAGATAAACATTGCTCATCTAGTAACAGATATTCTTGTACCTATCAGGGTAGACGCGGATGAATATCGAAAGAATCATATTGCATAATAAAGTAGTGTATTTTTACAAAGGAGGCCTCCCTATGTCCCATCCCATCCAATCCGAAGCCCATCTCACGACCTTTGAAGCCATCAGCATGATCGTCGGCAACAGCATCGGTACCGGCATCATCGCCGTTCCGTATCTTGCCACGAAGAACAGCATGCTGGATGTCGTGTGGATGGTATTGATCGCCTATTGTGTGAACGTGATCCTGCACCTGATCATTGCCGAGCTGTCTTACAATAACGGTGGTGTCCAGCTGGTGAAAAGTTTTGAAGGAGAGCTGTTTCATGGGAAAATGAAGCAGATCTTCAGCTGGAGCGTATTTATTGTCTATGGGCTGGCAATTATGATCGGTGTCAGCGGCAATATCAACGGCGGAGCACAGATTTTTGTGAACTGGTTCGGCATGCCTTTCGTGGCGGCGCAGGTTTTGTACTATATGATCGCCGGAGTTGTGGTATTTATCGGCATGAAAGCCGTAGGCATTGCGCAGAAGTACGCCGTCATTGTCCTCATGGGAATTGTGGCAGTGATGACGGTAGGAACTTTTCTGCATCCGCTGAATTCTTTGCAACGGGCACAGTTCCACTGGAACAATCTGCTGGCACTGTACAGCATGGTGGTATTCGCCACTTCCGCCAATCAGGCAGTGATCCAGGTGGTGAAAGGTCTGGATGGCAATGCGAAACAGATCCGCCGCTCCATCTTCATTGGTTTTGGGCTTTCCTCAGTGTTTGTTCTGATCGTAACGGGCACGGTTCTCCTGGGAACCAAGGGAGCGCTGGAAAAAGAACTGGCATACATGCAGCTGGGAGAGAGCATCGGTACCTGGGCAATGATCCTGGCAGGTGTATTTTCCCTGTTTGCTTTACTTACTACGTTCTGGAGCAATACTCTCGCCCTCCGCGATGTGGTTCATGAGCAGATCGGCAGCGGCAACCGCATCAGCTGGCTGATCGCTACGGTTCCCTGCATTCTGTTTGCCGTGTTTGGAGTGAACAGCTTTATCGTTCTGACCCGGATCATGAGTGGCGTTGTGGTACTGGTGAGCATCATGCTGGTGCTGACCTATGGAAAGTCCAGGAAAAAAGCCGGCAGCAGTCCTATCTGCGGTGTGATCGGCACGGTACCGTTTCAGGTGCTGATGGTGTTGTCCACGCTGCTGTCTGCAATCGGTGCATTGATTCCGTTGAGCTGATTTCAAAAAAACTCAAATATAATAGTGAAACAGATTAAGCGACAGAAAAGAGATTCCGATGTATACTTCTCAAAATTTTCAAATTCGGGACGAAGAGACTTTTTCCCTTTGCATCCCGACAGACAGAGATTATAAAATATTACAACTGACAGATCTGCACCTTGGTTTCGGCATGTTTTCCGGGAAAAAGGACAGAATGGCGCTAGAAGCGGTGACGGAGCTGGTCCGCCGGACGGGACCGGATCTGATCGTCCTGACCGGGGATTCCGTGTTCCCGTTTTTCCCCAAAAGCGGGACGATGAATAATAGAAAACAGGCGCAAAAACTGTTAATATTTCTGGATGGTTTTCAGATTCCCTATACGTTTGTCTTCGGCAATCATGACTGTGAGATGGGGGCTGCATGCAATAAAGAGCAGCTGGCGGAGATTTTTGCAACGGGAAAATACGCTGTTTTTACCAAAGGAAGATATGAGCATAGTCCTCAAAACCCTATTGCCGGCGTCGGAAATTTTGTACTGGACCTGATCAATGGAGAAGGCAGATTTCTCCTGCCACTCATCCACCTGGACTCTAACATGTATGGCGACGGCTGGTTTTTCAGCGGTTTCGACTGCATTCATGAGGACCAGACGGACTGGTGCATGGAGAAATTGAACGAGAGAAAAGTACCGGCTATGGCATTTTTCCACATGCCGCCCGCGGAGTTCATTGCTCCGATGGCCTAGCCCGCATCCTGCGCATCAAGAGTGCCGACGACCGTCAGAACGTCTCGGAAGAAGAGATCAAGTACATGGTCTCGGAGCAGGATGACCTGCTCGACGAGGAAAAGCGCATGATTCACGAGATCTTCGACTTGGGCGACACCGTTGCCCGCGAGGTCATGGTGCCGCGCGTGGACACCACCATGTGCGAGGATGACGAGACGGTCGCCAGCGTGCTATCCACCATGCGCCAGACTGGCTTTAGCCGCATCCCCGTCTATCACGAGGACCCCGACAACGTGGCGGGCATCGCGCATATCAAGGACCTGATTCAGCCCGCGCTCGACGGCAAGGGCGACCAGCCCATCGCCGGCTTTTTGCGCGACGCCACCTTTGTGCCCGACACCAAGGACATCCTGCCGCTGCTGTCCGAGATGCAGACCTCGCACGACCAGATCGTAGTGGTCGTGGACGAGTACGGCGGCACGGCCGGCATCATCACCATCGAGGACAGCGAGCTGATTGTGGCTTTCCTTGACATGGTAGAAAACCACAA
>ERZ791718.1159-NODE-1159-length-11056-cov-2.241342_pt1 | contig 11056 bp, 7 predicted proteins | sample MGYA00510349_ERZ791718 | MGnify/ENA primary metagenome ERZ791718 (study PRJEB30046, sample SAMN00715136) | human gut metagenome | study: EMG produced TPA metagenomics assembly of the A metagenome-wide association study of gut microbiota in type 2... | reverse complement strand
CCAGCCCTGCGGATGGCGAAGCGGAATTACATCGCCCGCCTTGAGCTTTCTGCCTTCAAAGCCTCCGGTTTTGCACTTTAGATTTGTGGACATACTGCCCATAACGGGAGCGATATCAAAGCCGCCCGCCACGGCGAGATAGCCGCGCAGTCCGCTCTTTGCGCTGCCGCAGTCGAGCACATCGCCCTTTTTAATGCGTATGGCGCGGTTCATCGGAAGCTCGGTCACTTCTCCCGTTTCAAAATCGGTCACTGTGGGAGTGAACTCGGCTCCGGTTATCGCTATGACATTGTCCTCGTCAAAATAAACCTTCACGCCGAGCATGGTCATTTCGAGCACTCCGTCCCTCTCGCTGTTATCGACCAAGAGGTTTGCTGCCTCGGCGGCAAAGCGATCCATCGCGCCGCTCTGCTGGAAGCCCGACGCCATGTATCCGCAGCGGCCGAGATCCTGAACGGTGGTGAGCATACCGGGCGAGATTATATGCATACTCATATCAGTTCCCCTCCCCGGCAGTTATTTTGCACTCGTATTCATCGCGGCTGACAAGCTCCTCTATTTTGCGGTACTCCTGCTCGTCGACGGCGAAAAATCTGATATAATCGCCCGCGCTGTAAAGTATAGGCTCGGCGCGGTTCGGATCATAGGGTCTGACCGGCGTTCTGCCGATGAGCTGCCAGCCGCCCGGCGACGCGAGCGGATATATGCCCGTCTGCTCGCCGCCTATGCCGACGGAGCCCGCGGGAATACTCGTTCGCGGGTTTGAAAGGCGCGGAGTGTGCAGGCGCTTATCCATATCGCCGAGATATGCGAAGCCCGGCAGGAATCCGAGCATAAATATGAGATAATCTCTGCCCGTGTGGATGTCTATGACCTCCTGCTCGGTGAGTCCGGCATGGGACGCGACAAAGGCTATATCCTCGCCGAATTCGCCGCCGTAGCAGACGGGAATATTGAACACACGCTTCTCTCCGGCCGACGCCTGATCGAGAGATTTTATACGCTTTTTGAGCTTCTTTATCAAAGCCTCGCAGCCCGTCTGCAAGGGGTCGTAGCAGACGAGCAGGGAACGGAACGTGGGTATACATTCCGTCACCCCGCGTATCGGCTTACGAGACAGCGAGTCAGACAGGCTGCGTATCTTTTTGTTTATTTCGGGGTCTATTATTCTGCCGAACTCGACATTGACCGCCGAATCTCCGGCAGGAAGAAACAACGTTTCATTCATAGTTTTTTACCCCTTTTTTGGTTATTCGCCGAAAAAGCCCTTGTCGATGACCTTTTCGAACCAGGTCTTGCAGGTCTCCTCAAGCTTCAGCGAGTAGCTGACGCACTCGCGCATGAGGTTGACTATCGACATATTCAGGCTCTTGCCGAAGCCGTCGATAGCCGGGATACACCAGCCGTACATATCAATCATACCGTTGCGAGCGGCGGTGACTATTGTATCGCCCTCAAGCTCTGCGGTATGCATGATATCGAGATCCTTTTTGAGATAAGCTATCGCCGCTATCATCGCGTAGCAGCCCCAATCGGAGACAGTGGCGGTGATTATGTTATCGGTGACGGTGCGCACGGCTATTCCGCCGCCGCAGCCGCAACGGCACTCGCCCTCGTCGGCATAAGGAATGTTCTTATGCAGATGAGAAGCAATTGTGCCCATGCCTATCTCGTTGCCGAGGTCGCCTATTGCGATATTGAGCACGCCCATGTCGCGGAGCTTATCGAAGAGGATATCCATTTTGGCCTCGAGATGAGTGACATCGAGTCCGGTGGCGTTATGATATACGCCTATCTTATTCTCGCCGGGCGCCTCAATGCTGATAACCGCAGCGGGCTTGCCGTGGGAGATTATCTCGTCGGCGCAGCTCTCCGCCTTGGCCTTATCCTTTGTAAAGGGCACGACAGCCATGGATATCGGATATTTTTTAAGCTCATCTATCGAATCATAGAGATGAAGTCCGACAACTGCGGCCATAGCCTTGACCGCGGGGACGTTCTCCTCCTGGCAGACGATAACGGGCTTTGCGCCGAACGCTATGACGAGCGCACGCGCGAGCAGGACGGAGCTGATAACGCCGTCCGTCTCGGCACTGCCCGACGGGGGCAGAACAAAGCCGGTCATTATATATACGAGGTCATCCTGCTTCAATGTATCGCAGAGCTTTGTCGCGGCATTCATGCAGAGAGGTCCGCCTGTATATTCGCGCGCGGCGGGATAGAGGATATGGCAAACGCCGTAGCCTCTGGGGTCAATGTTGGAGATATTGTCGAGGCTGTCTCCGAGATTGAGAACAGTAAGCTCTTTTTGCGTCATACCGCTCCCCTCCCTCAGACAGTCGTGGCGTCAATAAACTCTTTGACGAGATATTTCTGAAGGATGTCGATAAGCTCGGGGGCTTTGCCGCCTACGGGCTTGCCGTCTATTTCATCTGCGACAAGGCAGAACGAGCCGGACGAGGAAACTATGACTTCGTCGGCATCCATAAGCTCGGCGACGGTGAACGGAGTCTCGTCAACCGTGATGTTGTTAGCCTTGCACGCTCTGATAAGATGGGCGCGGGCAATACCGGGAAGGATATAGTGATCGGCGGGAGCGGTCTTGAATATGCCGTCCTTTATAATATGTACGTTGCTGTGAGCGCACTCCGTGACTCTGTCGCCGCGATGGAAAACGCTCTCGTCGCAGCCGGCCTCGACGGTCTTCTGAGCCGCCATAACGCTCGGGATGAGGTTGAGGGTCTTTATATTGCAATGAAGGAATCTTGTGTCCTCAAGGGTTATGAGCTTAATGCGCTGAGAAAGATCCTTGACCTCTGCGGGCTTGATTGTGACCCAAATGTTGGCCTTGCCCTCTTTGGGGAACGCATGGTTGCGGATTCCGGTTCCGCGGGTCGCCTGCCAATAAACAAAGTTATTGCCGCTGTCAACCTTGCTGACCATATCGTTGAGGATGTCTTTCATCTCATCCTTTGTGCAGGGAAGCTCAATGCGGAGCAGTCCTGCGCTGTTGAAAAAGCGATCAATGTGCTCGTCGAGAGCGAAGATGACGCCGTTGCGGCTGTAGGTAGCGTCATAGACGCCGTCGCCGAAATAGCAGACTCTGTCGTTCATGGGAACCATCATTTCTTCGAGAGGACCAAATTTGCCGTTGTAGTACCCAAGGTTTTTCATTTTGAATATCATTCCTTTCCCTGCACATATGCAGGATATAATCAGCAGCCATTCAAAAACGCGCATTGGTGAAATGTAACAAAAAGGTGCATTTCTCAACGCGTTTTTCAGCATAATAATTATACACACTATTAAATATAAAAGTAAATAGTACGATTTACTTTCAATATTTTTTTGCGAAAAATCGAAGTTTTATGAAAATTTTTCGGAATTTTTTCGAGGTGCAGAGACAAAAATTTCGGAGTGCGACAGAAATAGAAAAAGCGTCCCGCAATCGGAACGCTTTGTTGATTTTTCACATATCTGCGATTATCCGTTTTCCGACGAATTCGCCCGCGCATCCTCGCTGACGGAAAGCGCATTTGCCAAAATGACCGACGCTATGCCGCCGACTGCAGAAAAGGCAAGAATATCGCCGTCAAGCGCGGAAAGAATCATAATAACAAATGAGGTAAACATATAGACCGCACAGCCCGCAGAGCGGAAAATCTCGGTAAGATTCAAGAGAATATACGCAAGCAGCTTCAGGAATATAAACGCCGCAGGCAGGATATAGACGAGGAAGCCCAAGATGCCGTAGTTGAGCGCAACGGTTATGGGGTCGGAATGTACCTTTGTCGCCGTCTTTATCGAATCCGTCTGATCGAACAGCGCGGCAAATCTCAAGCCGAATAGCTTAGTCTGAATATCCCCCTCGCCGAACATCTTTGCATAGTAGACCGTTCTGTCAATATTTATCGCACCGGCGTTCGGAAGCGCGGGACTCCTGAGGGCTCCGAAGCCTATCGCGGCAGCGGGGCTGCGATTCTCCTTCGAAGCCACCGTTCCCGGCTCTTCGGAGCCGGACTTGTCAGTGGTGTTTTCGGTGACTGTTTCCGACTCCCCTGTGCTGTCTTCTCCGGGTAGGGTCGGAATATAGGGCTTTATAAAGTTTCCTATATCATCCTTGTTCGGCAACGTCATTCCGTTAGGCAATGTCATTCCGTTAGGCAATGTGGGACGATGCTTTGTGGTATCGGTGTTTGTTTCCGAACTATCATCGGTGGAGCCGTCCGAGGTGCCGTCGGAGGAACCGTCGGTGTTGTCTCCGGCGGGCTCTTCCGAGGTTTCAGTATTGGAATCCTCGGAGCTGTCATCGGCAGTATCCTTTGTTGTATCCTCGTTCCTTTTATTGCTTCCTGGAACATATCCGGAGTCGAGGTTCGGGACATAGTCGCTGTCGTCATCCTCTTCTTCATCGCCGATGATCGGATCTTCTCCGTTCGGGTTGACTGTCGGCGACTGCTGACCGTTATACGTATAAAACAGTTCCTTGAAGCTCAATCTGCCGTCAAAGCTGCTCTTGACGGGAGAAACGGGCAGAAACGCAAGGACAAGCACGCAGAAAAGCGCACTCGAAATAAACGCGCGCATCATGGGCGGGCGATTCTCTTTTCTTCCGTCTCTCCACGAAGAAAAGGTCCAAATAAAGAGACCCGCAGAGAATATGACGGACACAAAAAGTACGGGCTTCGAATTTGAAAGCACTGCGCCGACGAGAAGCAAAATACTGCCCGCCGCCGGGACTATCCACGAGAGCGCCGCGTCAATCGGCTTTGCGTTCTCCGCCTTTTTTCTGCCGAGGCGCGAGACCAGAAAAACGAGCGCGGAAGGAATAAGCAGGGCGAGCGCCACCGCAAACGAGGTCGAATAGTGGAAGGTGCCCTTCTTTGAAATATAGCTTATAACAAGAGTAATCGCATAGATAAGCGCCGTTGCCGCAATAACCGATGGGTGCACTCTGCGTCCGACGGTCTGCGCGGTCTCGAATATAAGCAGGAACATAAAGGCAAAGAAGAACGTATCCGCCATGAGACCGAGCATATAGAGGAACGTGACATGGTCTCCGCGGGTCGCGCTCATCAGGCACATCAGTATGATATATGCGGCCGCGATGCCGTTATAAATCTTAAACAGCCGGCTGTATCTGCCCTTGTAAAAGCCGAGGGTAAACACGGTGACGGCAGCTATTATGAGTACCCTTACAGCACCCGAGAAGCTGATATAATTCGCCTTGCCGAGATTGATGACAACAGATGAAATTATATCGAGCAGCGGCTGGATAACAACCAGCGCGCAGGTTACGATATAGAGCAGCGCACCCTTTTCGTTGTTTGAACTTTTGACAGTTTTCTGATTCTTCATAATTCACTGTCCTTCCCGAAAATCATTTTCTTTTTCCGCTTTGATTATACCACAAACCGCAAGAATTATCAATCAGTATCAGAGCGTTGTAACCGCCATTCCGCGGCTCTCCTTGAACTCGACAAAATCGTCGTAGTTGCCCGAGTGGTCGATAATGCCGTCGTCGCATATTTCGATTATCCTGTTTGCCACGGTATTGACTATTTCATAGTCGTGCGAGCAGAACAGGACATTGCCCTTAAATTCCGACAGTCCGTTGTTGACGGCGGTTATGGATTCGAGGTCGAGGTGGTTCGTCGGCTGATCGAGAATGAGCACGTTTGAGCCGAAGAGCATCATTCGCGAGAGCATACATCTGACCTTTTCGCCGCCCGAAAGGACGTTTACGGGCTTCAAAACCGCGTCACCCGAGAACAGCATTCTGCCGAGGAAGCCGCGGATATAAGTTTCTGTCTGATCCTTTGAATATTGGCGCATCCAATCGATAAGATTGAGGTCGGAGGAAAAGAATGCGGAGTTGTCCGCAGGGAAATAGGAGCGCGATGTGCTCAGTCCCCACTTGAAGCTGCCGCTGTCCGGCTCTTCCTCTTCCGTGAGTATCTTAAAGAGCATGGTTATCGCCTGCTCGCTCTTTGCGACAAAGGCGATTTTATCATTCTTGCGCACGGTGAAGCTGACATTGTTGAGCAGCTTTGCGCCGTCGACCTCTTTTGTAAGTCCCTCGACGGTGAGGATATCCTTACCGACTTCTCTGTCCATATCGAAGCCGACAAACGGATATCGACGGCTCGACGCGGGCAGCTCCTCGATAGTCAGTTTATCAAGCAGCTTCTTTCTCGAGGTCGCCTGACGGGATTTCGATTTGTTTGCGGAGAATCTTGCGATGAACGCCTGAAGCTCCTTCGCCTTCTCCTCATTTTTCTTGTTCTGCTGTTTTATAAGCTTCTGGATAAGCTGGCTCGACTCGTACCAGAATTCGTAGTTGCCGACATACATCTTTATCTCGGAATAATCGATATCGACTATTCTTGTGCAGACATTATTTAGGAAATGGCGATCATGCGAGACGACAATGACCGTTCCGAAATACTCGCTCAGGAAGTCCTCAAGCCACTTGACGGCGGCTATATCGAGGTCGTTTGTAGGCTCGTCGAGCAGGATTATATCGGGGTTTCCGAAAAGCGCCTGTGCAAGCAGCACCTTGACCTTCTGCGAACCCGAGAGAGACGACATCTGCTCATAGAGCAGGTTCTCGTCAAGGCCGAGACCCTGAATCAACTTCGATGCATCGGACTCCGCCTCCCAGCCGTCGAGCTCGGCGAACTCCTCTTCAAGCACGGCGGCACGCATTCCGTCCTCCTCGCTGAAGTCCGGCTTCTCATAGAGCGCGTCCTTTTCTTTCATTATATCGTAGAGGCGGCGGTTGCCCATTATCACGGTGTCGAGCACGGTGTATTCGTCAAAGGCATAATGATCCTGGCGCAGCACCGACATTCTGACCGTCGGCGGGATTATAACCGAACCGTGCGACGGCTCAAGCTCACCGCAGAGTATTTTCAGAAATGTTGATTTGCCCGCGCCGTTTGCTCCGATTATACCGTAGCAGTTGCCGGGCGTAAATTTGAGATCGACGCCCTTAAAAAGGGTCTGTGTGCCGAAATTGAAGCTGAGATCGGATACTGTTATCATCTTTTTCTCCCGTTTTGCGTTGCACCGACTCATCCTGTCGGGTGCAATATTATAATAAATATCCGCGGGCAAACGTATCCACCCGCAGTTTAATATGATACCACAAATACAGAATTTCTTCAAGTGCGGAGAGGATAGAAGGAGACGCGACAGCACCGAATGACGATATGACATCCATAAAACGATGCCAAAAGGCTGTCTCACTGCTTTTAAACTGTATTTTCTCAGCTTTTTACAGAAAACGGAATCTAGGTTGCTTCGCTCCTCTCCTCCAGAATAAGATACTCCTTAAATTCGGCAATTATTTTTCGGTCAGCATCCGTACGCTCATTACATTTACCTCCGGGTATGTTTTCATATTTTACCCGAAAAGTATGAAAACAAAGACACCTCGTAGCCGTTATACCTGCGAGGTGTCCGTTTTTTGTCATTTGGCAAAGCACTTTTTCAAGGCAGTCTTTACTATTTCTCAAGTCCGCAGTCCGGTTACTACCGGGGGCTGATATCGTAGACGTGTATCTGTGTGTAATCTCATTCTGCACAATCAGCGGCCTGTTCGCCGCTTCCTTGTGCGCCTTAGACAGCTTGTTCAGATCGAATGACTTTAAATATGCCGCGATAAATACTGTGGCAAAGGACAAAATGGATGATACGATTTTTATCCAAAGCCGGTCGGCGAAAATAGTGGATAGAATTCCGATGTAGTTATCGTAGATGGTTATCAGATAATTTTTCACGATGGGAAAACGGCTGCTCCGAACATCCTCGAAACAGCCGTTTGCTTTGTTAAGTTTTGCCGTAAATCAAGTAAGCACTTCTTCAACCGGACCTTTGAACGCGCTGTCATGAAGAGGGAACGGCTTTGAGAGATCTTTAATAAACGGAGTAAAAACCGCCCGTTTAAAAATTGTCGGCAACTGGTATTTTGAAAGAAGTTCGCCGACGGCCTCCTTTTTGCATGGATTTTTGCGAATTTCAAAGGCTTTTAATTCAACTTTAATATCTGCATCTGCCGGAACCGAAGACAGAGTAATAACGGTTTTTCCGCACTTGTATTCGGGTGAAACAGGGGTTATTCTGCCGGAGACCTTGACGGTGATTTCCTTTGCCGAGGAGATATCGTCAAAGACGAGCTTCCATTCACGTTTTGAAGGAACGACGGAAAGATCTCCCTTGGCAGCACTGATTTCAAACAACAGATCCTCTCCTGCTTCTTTAACAGAAAGTACGGTTTCCGCAAAAGCTCCGTCTTCAAAGCTCATCGTTTCGCCATCGTCCTCATAGAGGGTAAAGCTGTTTGTTCCTCTGAAAATTCTGATAGTCAGCTTTTCGGGATTCGACCAGTCGTTAGTCTTGCTGTTTTGAGAAAGAGGAATGATAGCTCCCTCTTTTGCGAGCACGGGCAACGCATTCAAATCACGGTACATGGTAACAAAGCGTTCGCCCTCATAGATTCTGCCGGTATACCAGTCTGTCCATCTGCCTTTCGGCAGCCACACTTTTGCGGGTGCAAGGTAGGTGCGCTTGTCAGCGGGCTTGGTAATAGGTGATACCATGAGCTCAGTGCCGAAGAAAAACTGATTCGGCACTTCATAGGCGGCTTTTTCGCACGGATATGAGTAATACATCGGCTCGCAAAGGGCGCGCCCCTCTGTGTGGGTGAGACGGTTAATCGAGTATATGTACGGAATGAGCGCATGACGTTCTCTGAGCGCATTCACTGCCGCTGTTTCTGCGGCAAAGCTGTATTTCCAGGGCTCTTTACCCATGAACTCGTCTTTTGTTGAATGAAGGCGCATTATCGGGCTGAATTCACCGAGCTGAACCCAGCGAACATAAAGCTCATCATTCCTTGAGCCGAGCTGATGACCTCCGATATCATGACTCCACCAGGTATAGCCGACGTTTGCGGCATTTGCAGTGAAATACGGTTGAAAATCAAGGCTCTTCCAGCTGATTATCGTGTCACCGGAAAATCCGAGAGGATAGCGGTGAGAGCCGACCTCGGCGAAGCGTGAAAGAATGAGGGGCCTTTTGCCGGTTGAGGCAAGATCAAGAGTGTGATAATGATTGAGCGCCCAAAGGGGATCAAGACCTTTGATTTTTGTATCCTTTTCCTGCTGCCAATCGATCCACCAGAAATCTACGCCGTCTTTTTCATAGGGTCTGTGGAGAATGTTGAAATAGGCATCAATGAATTTCGGGTCGGTAATATCAAAGGGAATGCGTTTTTTGCTCTTCGGGTCAACGCCCATAAAGCGTGCAAAATCTTCGTACTGATCTTCAAACGGGCGTACTCCCTGCGCCGGATGGAGGTTGACGGTGACCTTGAAGTTCTTGTCGTGCAGCCACGAAAGCAGTTCTTTGTAATCCGGAAAAAGTTCGGTGTTCCAGCTGTAGCCGGTCCAGCCCTGAGACTGAAATGCTTCTACAATGTTCCTGTAGGGCAGAAAACCATCACGGCGAAAGAGTGCATTTTCTTTTCCGAAACGTTTAATAACATCTACCCAATGCCAATCCATGTCAATTGTTGCAACCGAGATAGGAATATCACGTTCAAGAAATTTTTTCATCAGATCGATATATTCCTGTTGACTGTAGTCCTTGTATCTGCTCCACCAGTTGCCAAGGCAGTATCTCGGGACGAGGGGTACCGAGCCGCAGAGCTTAAAAAAGTCTTTGAGGCAACCGCGAAAATCATTGCCGAAAGCAAAATAGTATTCGTCTTTTTGAATGTGTCTGCGCTCTTTCAAGGTTCCGTCCGTGCTCACGATCACTGTTTTTGAATCGTCAACAACAGAAACGCCGTTTGTGCTCATCAGCCCGTCCCCGAGCCTGACAGAGCCGTTTATCATGTCGAGAGTTCGGTAGGTACCCTTGAGGTTGCCGGCTTTGAAGTTGGTGACGCATCTTGAGTCCTTGAGCGTAATGCTCTCTGCTTTGCCTTTTGAAAGGTCAAAGCGGAATATAATATCATCTGTTTTTATCACGATTTTATTATTGTCCTGAGAAAAGCCGAATTGGGGTCTGTCGAAATCGCGGCAGATAACGGTCTGAGTTGCTTCATCGGTAAAAATCCGTTTTTCGTCTTTTTCAACGCGGATAATTCTTGACGAGAGAACGGAGAACCGATAGTCACCGCGTTGGAAAACATATTCATCGGGAGTCTTGCTTTTGTAGCTGTGAGAAAATGCGTTTGTAAAATACTTTGAAAGTTCACTCATACTGTTCTTCTCCTCATATAATTAATAAAGCAGTGGTTATTACCGTCCCCTTGCAAGGACAAAAAGTGCTGTTTTATGTGTTCCATAACGAATACTGTGCAAGCCGCAGATTCATTCGGATGCGGCAGAACGGTATTTTTGCCAATCGTTCGTCACAGTTGCGGAACAGGCCGTTTTTTGAAAACAGATGCCCGTTGGATGTCAAGTACCCTGTTTTCAGAAAGATTGCATTCATTGTTTTCCTTCATAAGTCAAACCGAAACCCCTGTAATATGTGCATTCCCCCGGGCGCAGCGGCACATCTCTCGGGTAATTTTTCAAAAATTCCATACTCCTTGGCAGGGAATAAGGCAATATCCCCGTTGAAAAATATTCACCGAACACAGCATCCAACAAGATTTTCGGTTTGGTATTGAATTTCCCAAGAATACCTACCGCTCGCTCCTTCAAACCCGAAATCACTGCAAGACGGTTCAAATTGATTACAATAATGGTGGGCACAGCCTCCATCAGTCTATTCCAATGCTTTTTCTGACGATCGGTATATTCCAGCGAATCGGATTCAAACATAACAGTCATTGGGTCTCTTCGGTCCGAATGTTTGGGAACATCCAGCCTAACCAGAGCAAAATCCGCCTGCTCTGGAGTGGCGACCGTTCCTTCCAAAGCGGCTTATTCCCGAGCTGAAGCGTGGCACCCAATTCGGAAAGCTTTGATTTCTTTTCTTGGCTTTCTTTCATTGTTATGACCGTTCCTTTCCGCTGTGTGTAAGACACAAAAGGCTC
>ERZ791718.1157-NODE-1157-length-11087-cov-2.536349_pt1 | contig 11087 bp, 6 predicted proteins | sample MGYA00510349_ERZ791718 | MGnify/ENA primary metagenome ERZ791718 (study PRJEB30046, sample SAMN00715136) | human gut metagenome | study: EMG produced TPA metagenomics assembly of the A metagenome-wide association study of gut microbiota in type 2... | reverse complement strand
CAAAAATCACAAAAAAGCAAAAAAACCCCCCCGAGGAAAAACCGCCGCCGGGGGGGTTTTGTATCGGGTTAGAAAGGTAAATGCTTAGTAAGCAACGCCCCAGTAGACCATGGCCTTGGCAGGCTTACCGCAGCAGGGGCACACATCGCTGAGCTGCTCCTGCTCAAAGGGCATGCAGCGGCTGGAAAGTCCGGCCTCTTCCTTCATCTTCATCTCGCAGGCCAGATCGCCGCACCACATGGTCTTGATGTAGCCGGTGTTGGCCTTGGCCAGCTCCTTCACCTCGTCCATGGTGGTGGCAGCCCAAGTGCGCTTTTCGCGGTTTTCCAGCGCACGCTGGTACAGATCCTTGCGCAGAGCTTCCAGCTGGGCGGGAATGGCGGTCTCCAGCTCGTCCAGGCTCACGAAGATCTTTTCACGGGTGTCGCGGCGGACCAGCACGCACTGGTTCTTTTCCAGATCCTTGGGGCCGATCTCAAGACGCAGGGGCACGCCCTTCATCTCCCACTGGGCAAACTTCCAGCCGGGGGCGTTGTCGCTGTCGTCCAGCTTCACGCGGGCGTACTTGCTGATCTTCTCGGCCAGCTCGGCAGCCTCACCGGTGAGGGAGGCGGACTCCAGAGCCGCCGTCAGCTTGCGGGCATCGGCATCGTTGGCATCCAGATCGTCGAAGGAGGACAGCCAAGCGTGGATGGCACCCTCCAGCTCCGTGCCGGGGACCAGGGGCAGCAGCTGCTGAGCCACCTGCTTGACATAGGCCCGGCGCTGCTTGGTAGCCAGCACCACACCCAGACCGTTCTCGGCCTGATCCTCGAACAGGGTGCCATAGAAGGCAGGGCCACGGCCCTCCTTGTTCTTGGTATAGGGCAGGGACGGGAATGCACCGGCCCAAGCCAGAGAGCAGCCCACGCCGTTGACCCAGTAGGTCTTTTCGCCGTACAGCTGGGTGATGAGCTTGGCATAGGGGGTCTCGCCGCAGCCGGCGCAGGCGCCGGAGAACTCCACCAGCGGCTGGCTGAACTGGCTGCCCTTGAGGGTCTTGCGGTCGAACACACCGGGCTTGTCCTTCAGGGACAGGGCATAGTTCCAATTGGTTTCATCATACATAGTATCATCCACAGGCTGCATCGTCAAGGCCTTATCCTTGGCAAGGCAGGAAGCGGCGCAGCTGCCGCAGCCGGTGCAGTCCAGCGTGCTGACCTGCAGGCGGTACTGCAAGCCCTTGGCTCCCTTAGCGGGAACGGTGGTGAAGCCGGCGGGAGCCGCAGCGGCCTCCTCCTCGTCCACCAGATAGGCCCGGATGGCGGCATGGGGGCAGACAAAGGTACACTGGTTGCACTGCAGGCACTTGTTGCTGTCCCACTGGGGCAGGAAGGCGGCAATGCCACGCTTGTCGTACTTGGAGGTACCCAGCGGATAGGTGCCGTCCTGATAGGGCAGGAAGGCGGATACAGGCAGATCGTCGCCACGCTGACGGTTGCAGGGGACCACGATGTTCTTCACCACATCCGGCAGGCTCTCGTCCACGGTGCGGTCGTCGGCGGCATTCGCCCAGTCAGCGGGAACGTTGACCTTCACAGGGCTGTTGATACCGGCGTCCACGGCGGCCATGTTCATGTTGACCACCTTTTCGCCCTTCTTGGCGTAGGTCTTTTGCACAGCCTCCTTCATATGGCGCACGGCGTCCTCCACCGGCATCACACCGGAGAGCTTGAAGAAGGCGGCCTGCAGGATCATGTTGGCGTGGTTGCCCAAGCCCAGCTCACGGGCCAGACGGTTGGCGTCCACGATATAGAACTGCACGTTGTGGCGGGCGATGTACTGCTTGACGTCGCCGGGCAGCTTCTCCGCCAGCTCCTCCTCGGTCCAGGAGGTGTTCAGCAGGAAGGTGCCGCCGTCCTTGATCTCGTGGATCATGTCATAGCGGGTGATGTAGGACTGGGAGTGGCAGGCCAGGAAATCCGCCGCCTTGATGAGATAGGTGGAGCGGATGGGGTTCTTACTGAACCGCAGGTGGCTCTTGGTGATGCCGTAGGACTTCTTGGAGTCGTACTCGAAGTAGGCCTGCGTATACATACCGGCGTAGTCGCCGATGATCTTGGCGGAGTTCTTGTTAGCGCCCACCGTACCGTCGGAGCCCAGACCCCAGAACTTGCAGGACACGGTGTCGGCGGACTCGGTGATGAGAGGCTCATGGACATCCAGAGACAGATGGGTCACATCGTCGTTGACGCCGATGGTAAACAGATGCTTGCCACTCTCGTCCTTCATGTTGTCAAATACGGCCTTCAGCTGGGCGGGTGTCACGTCCTTGGAGGCCAGACCATAGCGGCCGCCGTAGATCTCCGGAGCATCGGCACGGTTGGCAAAGGCGGCGCACACATCCAGATACACAGCACCGGCAATGGCACCCGGCTCCTTGGAGCGGTCCATGGCGGCGATCTTCTTCACCGTCTTGGGCAGGGCGTTCAGGAAATACTCCATGTCGAAGGGGCGGAACAGATGGATCTGCATCAGGCCCACCTTCTCGCCCTTGGCACACAGATAGTCCACCACCTCACGGGCGCACTCGCAGGCGGAGCCCATCATCACCATGACACGGTCGGCATCCTCGGCACCATAGTAGTTGAAGATGTGGTAGTCCCGGCCGGTGATCTCGTTGATGCCCTGCATATACCCCTCCACCACAGCGGGGATGCTGTCATAGGCGCCGTTGTTGGCCTCCTGAGACTGGTAGTAGACGTCGGGGCCCTGCACGGTGGTACGCATCACCGGATGCTCCGGGTTCATGGCGATGGCATGATAGTCCTCCAGCGCCTGACGGTCCAGCAGCTTCTCCACCTTGTCCAGATCGATGACCTCGATCTTCTGGATCTCGTGGCTGGTGCGGAAGCCGTCGTGGAAGTGGATGAAGGGTACACGGGTCTTGATAGTGGTCAGGTGGGCCACGGCGGCCAGATCCATGACCTCCTGCACGCTGCCGGTGGACATCATGGTGACGCCGGTGGTACGGCAGCTCATGACATCCTGATGGTCACCGAAGATGTTGTTGGCGTGCTGGGCCACGGAACGGGCCGCCACGTGGAACACGGCGGGCATCCGGTGACCGGCCATGATGTACAGGTTGGGGATCATCAGCAGCAGACCCTGCGAGGAGGTGAAGGTGTTTGTCACCGCCCCGCCCGCAGGCGAGCCGTGCACCGCGCCCGCGGCGCCCGCCTCGGACTGCATCTCCACCAGCCGCACAGGCTGGCCGAACATATTCTTCTTACCGGCGGCAGACCACTCATCCACCTTCTCGCTCATGGGAGAGGAGGGGGTGATGGGGTAGATACCGGCTACATCGGTGAAATGGTAGGCAACGGTGGCACAGGCCTCGTTACCGTCCATGGTTTTCATGATTTTCTTATCGGACATTACATTGCCTCCTAACGTATCCGTCGCCCGGCAGCAACCGGTGCGGCATTTTTCTATCTGTCGGATGCTGAGTTACGCCTTGATGATAGCGCCCTCGTCGGCAGAGGCAGCCACCTTGGCATACAGCCGCAGATAGCCGTTGGGGATGTTCTTCTTGGGCAGCTTCAGCGTCTTGTAGCGCTCAGCGATCTCCTCGTCGGAGACGTGCAGCTCCAGAACGCCCTCATCCACGTCGATGAGGATCTCGTCGCCGTCGTGAACGATGGCCAGAGGACCGCCCTCGGCAGCCTCCGGAGAGATATGTCCCACGAAGCAGCCGTTGTTGGTGCCGGAGAACCGACCGTCGGTGATCAGGGCAGCGGACTTGCTCAGGCCCACGCCGTACATATACTTCATGGCCTTGAACATCTCACGCATACCGGGGCCGCCCTTGGGGCCCTCGTAGCGGATGACCACCACGTCGCCGGCCTGGATCTTGCCGCCCAGGATGGCCTCCTCGGCCTCCTCCTCGCTGTTGTAGCACTTGGCCTTACCCACAAAGCGGTGCATGGAGGGATCGATGGCACCGGGCTTGGACACGGCGGTACGGGGGCAGAGGTTGCCATGCAGCACGGCCACGCCGCCGGTCTTGGAGAAGGGCTCCTCCACCGTCTTGATGATGGTGGGATCCTCCGGGTACTCGTAGACGTAGCCGGCCAGATTCTCGGCCAGCGTCTTGCCGCTGACGGTCATGACGGAGGTATCCAGCAGGCCGCCCAGATGCTGCATGACACGGGGGATACCGCCGGCCCGGTAGAAGGCCTCCATCTCCGGCTTGGCAGCGGGATTGACCTTGGCGATCTGGGGCGTGGTCTTGGTGAGGGCCTCGAACTCCTCCAGCACGTTCATATCCAGCTCCGCCTCGTTGGCAATGGCGGGCAGATGCAGCACGGCGTTGGTGGAGCCGCAGATGGCCATGGTCACCTTGATGGCGTTGCGGATGGCCTCCTTGGTGAGGATCTGGCGGGCGGTGATGCCCTTCTTGCACAGCTCCACAATGGCACGGCCGGACTCGAAGGAGTGGCGCAGACGGCCGGCGTAAGCAGCGGGGATCAGAGCGCCGCCGGGCAGGGTCATGCCCAGTGCCTCGGACACGCAGCACATGGTGTTGGCGGTGCCAAGGAAGGAACAGGAGCCGCAGCCGGGACAGGCGGTGTTCTCCAGAGAGTTGTACTCGCACTCGGTGATCTTACCGGCCTTCAGCATACCCAGGGCCTCGGAGATGGAGGTCAGGTCGGACTTACGGCCGTCGAACTCGATGCCGCCCAGCATGGGACCGCCCACGCAGACAATGCAGGGGATATCCAGACGAGCCGCCGCCATCAGCATGGCAGGCACGATCTTATCGCAGGAGGCCAGCAGCACCAGACCGTCCAGCCGGTGGGCCTGTGCCATGATCTCCACGGAGTCGCAGATGATCTCACGGGAGGGCAGAATGTAGTGCATACCCTCATGGCCCTGTGCCACGCCATCGCAGGCAGCGATGGTGCCGAACTCCACAGCGGTGCCGCCGGCGGCATAGATGCCGTTTTTCACATACTCAGCCACCTTGTCCAGATTGTAGTGGCCGGGAACCAGCGTGTTCCAGGTGTTGGCAATGCCGATCAGGGGCTTGCCCTCCTTCAGTTCGCTGTCCGTGTAGCCCATGGACTTGAACAGGGAGCGGGCAAATGCGCTGTCCTCCATGCCAAGGATCGCCTTACTACGGTTTTCCATTGTGTTTCCTCCTTCAAATATGACATATCTCTTTTTCTTATGTTACTGGCCGCAGGCTGCGGCTTGGTTTGGCGATTATTCTATAATACCGTTTACCGTTCTGAAAATATTATAAAATCCATGGTGCCTTTTGTCAATAGGATATCTTCTGCTTTTCTAAAAAACTTGACTGTTTTCCGGTATTAGTTGACTTTATCTGTGAGAAGGTCTATAATGGTCTGGATTAGATTGGTTCGCAATGTTCTATGATACAGAACGAACAAGGAAGGAAAAGATATGGCAACCACAAAAACCATCCAGTCGGTGGAGCGGGCCTTCTCCATTCTGGAATACCTTCAACAGTGCGGCGGCGGAGAGCGCAGCGTCAAGGAGATCGCTGATGCACTGGAGCTGAACAAGAGTACCGCCTTCGGTCTCATCAACACCCTGACCACGCTGGGCTACCTGCAGCAGAACGCAGATAACCAGAAGTATGTGCTGAGCCTGAAGCTGCTGAGCTTCTCCAACACCATCAAGGTCCAGAACAGCATCATCCGCACCGTCCACCCCTATCTGGAGCAGATCAGCCTGAAATACGGTGAGATCGCCCACTGCGGCGTGGCTCAAGGGGACAGCGTCATCTATGTGGACAAGGTGGAGTCCAGCCGGTCGCTGTCTATCAACACCCAGATCGGCACCAAAAACTACCTCCACTGCACCGGCGTGGGCAAGTGTATTCTGGCCTATATGCCGGAGGATGAGCAGCAGCACATCCTCGCCGGACCCCTGAAGGCTCTGACCTTCAACACCATCGTGGACCCCCGTCAGCTTCAGGCGGAGCTGCGGCACATCCGGGCCGACGGCTACGCCATGGACAACGAGGAGGTGGAGGTGGGTCTGTCCTGCGTGGCAGTGCCGGTGTTCTCCGCACCGGGGCAAGTCTCCTGCTCCATCAGCATCTCCGGCATGACCCCCCGTGTCCGCACCGCCCTGCGGGGTGGACTGCTGGATGATCTGAGGCAGGCCTCCGCCGACATCTCCCGCAGTCTTTACGGCTATCAGCCCGCCGGTGACCTCCTGTAACGGGTCCTGCGATCCAACTGTATACCGATCGTCTCACAAAGCGGAGGGGAAACATGGTTTCCCCCTCCGCTTTCTTTTGCCTCAGTGCCGCACAGCAGACGGCAAATCTCACACGGAAGGATCCATTCACTCCTTCCGCAATTTTTTAATAGCACGTCACGCCGCCGTCGATGGGCAGGTTCACGCCGTTGAGGAAGGACGCCTCGTCGCTGGCCAGATACAGCACCGCATTGGCCACATCCTCCACGGAGGTCAGGCGGCCCAGCGGGATCTCGTTGAGCCGGGCCTGCTTCTTCACCGGGTCCGCCATCAGAGCCGCCACAAAGGGCGTGTCCACGGTGGCGGGATGGATGGAGTTGCAGCGGATGTTGTCCTTGCCATACCGGGCTGCCACAGACTTGGTCAGCAGGGTGATAGCGCCCTTGGTGGCCGTGTAGGCCTCCGGAGTGTTCATGTGGCCGATGAGGCCGCAGATGGAGGAGGTGTTGATGATGGCGCCGCCCCCCTGCTTCCGCATCACCGGCAGAACATACTTGGTGGCCAGAAAGACGCTGGCGGTATTGACCTCCATCATCTTCATCCACTCGTCCTTCACCATTTCCTCGATGGGCTTGCGGATGTTGATGCCGGCGTTGTTCACCACCACATCCAGCCGTCCGCTCTCGGAGACGATGCGCTCTACGATGGTCTTCCACTCCTCCTCGCTGGTGACATCCGCCACGGCGCCGTGGGCCTTGCCGCCCTGACGCTTCGGCTCCTCCACCAGCTGGTCGATCTTCTCCTGCACCAGATCCAGGATCCAGACCTCGGCCCCATTCTGGGCCAGCAGCTTCGCCTGTGCCGAGCCGATGCCGCCTGCACCGCCGGTGATAACGATGACCTTATTCTGTACGTTCGTGTTAAATCCCTCCCTTTCATGCGTTACGCTCTGGCTTCCTTATCCTTCCACGCCTTGGCGGGGTTCTGCACGCCCATCTTGCCGCCGCTGATCTCCAGCGTGGTGCCGGTGATATAGCGGGCATAGTCCGATGCCAGAAACGCCAGCGCCCACGCCACATCCATGGGCTCTCCGAAGGTCTGCATGGCGATGGCGCTCTTCATGGCCTCGCCGTTGCTGACGGTAAGTGCGTGGGTCATGTCCGTATCGATGACGCCGGGGATATACCCGTTGACTCGGATGCCGTAGGGGGCCAGCTCCGCTGCCAGCGTGTTCACCATGGACTTTACGGCGGACTTGGTGGCGGCATACACACCGCTGCCCACAGAGGGGAACACCGCCGCAAAGGAGGAGGCCAGCAGCATGACGCCGCCCTTATCCTTCATGGCCTCATACGCAATGCGTGCGCCCAGATACACCGACTTCATGTTGGTGTCCACCGTCTTGTCCCAGACGTTCTCCGGGGTGTCGATGATGCTGTACTGGGGATAGACACCGGCGTTGCTGACCCAGATGTCCAGCCCGCCCAGCGCTTCCTCGGCGTGGCGGGCAAAGCCCTTCAGGGACTCTCCGTCGGACACGTCGCAGGTCTCGCCGAAGGCGGTGATGCCCTGCGCCTTCAGCTCCTCCAGCGCAGCAGCCAGCTTCGCAGGATTGGTACCGCAGATGGCCACCTTGGCCCCCAACTGGCCGAACAGCTGGGCGCAGGCCAAGCCGATGCCGGCGGTACCGCCGGTGACGACGGCCACCTTGTTGTCAAAACGGATGTTCATACTCATGACAGGATTCTCCTTTCTGTGGTTCCGGTTCCCCGGAAAAAAGCGGCCGGGGACGCCCCGGTGAACGGAGCGTCCCCGGCTGGGAATGCACGTTTGATTCAGTTACGCAGAGATCAGCCAAAGACGCCTACGGCGTTAAGGATGACCACGGCGATCAGGCAGATCACGGAAGCCACGGCGCAGGGTACCGTGACGTACTTCACGGACTGCTTGGTATTCAGGTGGAAGAACTGACCCATGACCCAGAAGCCGGAGTTGTTGTAGTGGTTGCCCATCAGGGTACCACTGCCGATGGCCAGCACGGCGGCCAGAGAAGACAGGCCCAGGTCGGGCATCATGGGCAGCACGATGGCGGCTGCGGTCATACCGGCGGTGGTCATGGAACCCACGGAGGTCATCATAATAGCGGCAATGGCCCAAGGCACCAGAATGGCGGGGATGGGGCTGTCAGCGATGAGCTTGGACAGGGGCTCCAGAGCGGGGGAATTCTTCAGCACGTTACCGAAGGCGCCGCCCATAGCGGTGATCAGCAGAGGAGACAGGCAAACCACCAAGCCACGGGCCACCCACTTGTTGAGCATGACCTCGCCCAGCTTTGCCTTGGGCTCATTGTAGGTGTCGGCGTACACGCCCAGCACCATCTTGCGCTGCTTGTAGCCCAGATAGAAGGAGTACAGCAGGCCGATGGACAGAGCGATAACCTTGTTGCCGATGGTGGTGCAGATGGTGTAGATAGCGCTGCCCTCGGCGGCATACATCTGAGCGAAGGAGGACACGGAGATCAGCAGCACAGGCAGCAGCAGGGGCAGAAAGCCCTCACCGGTGTGGGGCAGGCCGGGATCCTTGATGAGGATGTCATCCACGCTGTCGGAACCGGTCTCCTCCATGCCACGAACGAACTCAGGATTGGGCTCGATCCACTCCTTCTCCGTCCACTTCCGCAGCAGGAAGTAGGTGCCGAAGAAGCCCACGAAGCTGATGACCAGACCCCAGACGATGGTCATACCCAGATCGCTGCCGAACATCAGCGCAATGGCCAGGATGCCGGGGGTGGGAGGCACCAGACCGTGGGTCAGGAACAGGCCCAGACCGGTGAAGGAAGCCATGGTGGACATGGAGATGTGCTTACGCTTGGAGAGCATAGAGGCAATGGGGGCCGTCAGCACCATGGTGATATCCCCGAAAACGGGGATAGACATGATGAAGGCCGTCAGGGCCGGAGCCAGCTCCATGCGCTTACCACGGAACAGCTTGATAAAGAAGTTTGCAATGACCTTGGCGGCGCCAGTATCCTCGATGGCCATGGAAATGATGGCGCCAAGGATGATGGTGATGCCCACGCTGCCCAGCGTGCCGCCAAAACCGTTGCTGATGTAATCCACGGAACCGGTGACGCCGTAACCCAGGGCGATACCGGTACCCAGCGCAGCAATAAACAGCGCCAGCACAGGATGCATCTTTGCTTTGACGATCATCAGCACCAAGGCTGCGATCGCCACTACTAGAATCAGAATGAATACTCCAGCAGACATAGTGTTTTCTCCTTTTCAGATTTTCTCTCTGACTTGCAGCGGACTCTCGGTGCTCTGCCCGCTTACTCATGCGACACCTTCTCCCTTGCGCCGCATCGGTAAGCGGATATTTCCGCTCGCCGTTCTACAATGTCGATGCCCGTATTTTATTCCCAAATGGGTCATTTGTCAATATCCTCTGCCGTATTTTGTCGTTATTTACATATTTCTTTTCTTGTTTTGTACATTTCAGAGAAAGTTCCTGTGGGCATACTATTTTGCATACAAAAGCGGTGTCATTGCTCTCATCCTTTTTTGTTTCTCGTTCTATTATGCAGAATGAAAAACGCATCTTATGCTAAACATCACACACCGAACTCTGCCCTCCGCACTTTATGCTTCCCCCCCAACCGGCCCGCCCTTTTCTCACTGCCCTAAAAGAATACACTCCTCTCCTTCACGCTCCATAGAATCTCGCCCCTATTAGAACGCCTTGCTGCACTTTCTTCTACCCCGCTCTCCCCCACGTCGCATTGCTCAGTTCTTCGCTTTGTAAGAAGATGCCGCCTCCGATTGGAATGTATCTCCCTAAACGGCATAAAAATAAGGCGCAAGCGGTCTCCGCTTGCGCCTTATCTCATACTATTTCACCCTTGGCTGCACCGATGGTGTGCCGTTGGGGTCACAGTTCTTCGTTCAATTAGTCCTGGTTGATGGCGATGACAACACCGGAACCGACGGTACGGCCGCCCTCACGGATAGCGAAACGCAGACCGGTCTCGATAGCGATGGGGGTGATCAGCTCCACGTTCATGTCGACGTTATCGCCGGGCATGCACATCTCAGTGCCCTCGGGCAGGGAGATGATGCCGGTCACGTCGGTGGTACGGAAGTAGAACTGGGGACGATAGTTGTTGAAGAAGGGGGTGTGACGGCCACCCTCGTCCTTGGTCAGAACGTACACCTGACCAACGAACTTGGTGTGGGGATGAATGGAACCGGGCTTGGACAGAACCTGACCACGCTCGATCTCGGTCTTAGCCACGCCACGCAGCAGAGCGCCGATGTTGTCGCCAGCCTCAGCGTAGTCCAGCAGCTTGTGGAACATCTCGATACCGGTAACGGTGGTCTCACGCTTCTCGTCGGACAGACCAACGATCTCGACCTTCTCGTTCAGGTTCAGCACGCCACGCTCCACACGACCGGTAGCAACGGTACCACGGCCGGAGATGGTGAACACGTCCTCGACGGGCATCAGGAAGGGCATATCCTCCTTGCGGTCGGGGGTGGGGATCCAAGTGTCAACAGCGTCCATCAGCTCCTTGATGCAGGCATACTCAGGAGCGTTGGGATCGGTGGACTCGGAGATCAGGGCGTTCAGAGCGGAACCACGGATGATGGGGGTGTCATCGCCGGGGAAGCCGTAGAAGTCCAGCAGCTCACGGACCTCCATCTCCACCAGCTCCAGCAGCTCCTCGTCGTCCACCTGGTCGCACTTGTTCAGGAACACCAGCACAGAGGGCACGTTCACCTGACGGGCCAGCAGCAGATGCTCACGAGTCTGAGCCATGGGGCCGTCAGTGGCAGCGATGACCAGGATAGCGCCGTCCATCTGGGCAGCACCGG
>ERZ791718.1152-NODE-1152-length-11110-cov-2.274808_pt1 | contig 11110 bp, 9 predicted proteins | sample MGYA00510349_ERZ791718 | MGnify/ENA primary metagenome ERZ791718 (study PRJEB30046, sample SAMN00715136) | human gut metagenome | study: EMG produced TPA metagenomics assembly of the A metagenome-wide association study of gut microbiota in type 2... | reverse complement strand
GAACGCCCCCCCGGGGGGGGGCGGAATTCCACACTTGCGGCCTGAGAAGAGTCATTTCCAACGCGCATGTCGTTGGAAATGACGATCAAAATTATTTCGCGTCTGCGGACGCGAAAGTCTGCGACGCTTGGGTGCGGTGGGCTGTTTCACGCCCGCAGGGCGCGAAATGCGCCGGGGGAGTGCGTGCGGGGCGCTGTTTTGCGCTCGAAGAACGCAAAATGCGCGCCTGGGGTGGTGCGGAGACACTGTTTTGTGCTCGGGGAGCACAAAATGCGTGCTTTTTAGAATGCTGTTTTGCGCCCGGTGGGCGCAAAAGGCGCATCTTTCGCTTTGATGAGGCTTAGATAGGACATTGAACGCTAATTTTTTTGGGGGAAAAGCGCAAAAAAGGGCACTCCTTTTGGGGGCGGCGGCGTGCTATGATAATTCTGTATTGGTATCTGTATGAAAAAGGAGGCGGAGAGAATGAAGCGCGCGGGGAAACTGCTGGTGATCGGATTATTTTCACTGCTGCTTTCGGGCTGCATGTTCACGACGCCGGAGACGTCGCTCTACCGCCTGCCGAAGCTCGCGGGCGAGTATGAGTCGCTCGAATCGCAGATCGACGCGCTGCTCACAAACGGCGCGGAGTATGCCGCGCCCACGTCGGGCAGCAATTTGCAGAGCGTGCAGATGATCGACCTCGATGGTGACGGCAGCGAAGAGGCGGTGGCCTTCTTCCGCCGCGCGAGCGACAAAAAGCCGATGAAGATCTACATCTTCAAAGCCGACGGCGACAGCTACGAGCGCTACGCCGTGATCGAGGGCGCATCGAGCCAGATCTACAGCGTGAACTACGCGGATCTGGACGGCGACGGGCTCAAGGAGATCCTGGTCGGCTACAAGAGCAGCTCGGATGTGCAGGGGCTTGCCATCTATCCGCTCTCTCCCGGCACGCCAGAGTCGCTTTTGACGACGGGCTATTCCCGTTACGCGAACCTCGACATGAACGGCGACGGGAAGCAGGAACTTTTAATTATTTGCAGCGACGAAGAGAGTACGGCGCGCGTCGATTACTACGACTGGGATGACGGCGCGCTGCACGCGAAGTCCTCGCTGCGCCTGTCCGCCTCGGTGGCGGAGCTGAGCCGCCTGACGGCCGGCACGCTGACGGGCGGGGAGAACGCGCTGTTCGTGACGGGCGTGACGGGCGATAACCTGACCGTGACGGACGTGCTGGCGCTCAAGGGCGGGCGCCTGCAGAACATCGCCCTCGGCGCGGACGCAAATCAGGTACCCGCGGAGGAAATTTTCCTCGGTCTTTTCCCGCGCGATGAAAACAGCGACGGCGTGACCGAAGCGCCGAAGACGCGTCCCTTGCAGCGCTTTGACCGCGAGAGCGAGCTGCAGTATTACGTTGTCTGGGAGCAGTACAGCATCGACGGCACGGTGACGGACGTGCAGAGCTGCTTCCACAATGTGGCGGACGGCTGGAGCCTTGTGCTGCCGGACGAGTGGGACAAGGACCATCTGACCGTCGAGCGCAGCGCGGGCAGCGGCGAGACCGCTGTGTCCTTCTACCGCGCGGGCGAGGGCGGACTGAGAGAGAAACTGCTCACCGTCTACACCCTGACGGGCGAGGCGCGCGAGGGACTTGCCAACATCGGCAGCCGCTTTGTGCTCACGCAGCAGGTGGAGGCGGTATACGCCGCACGGATCGGCGATGCATGGAATATCACGCTTGATGAGCAATCGCTGCGCGAGCGCTTCTCGCTCATCACGGCGGAATGGACGATGGGAGACAACTGAGAGGAGAAACGATATGAAAAAAGTGCTGGTGCTGGAGGATGAAGCCAGTATCCGTAGTTTTATTGTCATCAATTTGCAGCGTGCGGGCTACGAGGTCGTGGAGGCTGAGTGCGGCGAGGAGGCGCTTCAAAAATTGCAGGAAAATCCCGACACGAAGCTGTGCCTGCTCGACATCATGCTGCCGGACATCGACGGGTTCGAAGTCTGCCGCCGCATCCGCATGTCGAACGCGCAGGTCGGCATCATCATGCTGACGGCGCGCACGCAGGAGATGGACAAGGTGACGGGCCTGATGACCGGCGCGGACGACTATGTGACAAAGCCGTTTTCGCCCGCCGAGCTCACCGCGCGCGTGGACGCGCTGCTGCGCCGCATGGGCGAAAACACGCCGGCCACGCATACCGGAGAGTTGTATCAGCCGCCGTTTCTGCTGAACCTGACGAACCGGACGCTTGAAAAAAACGGCGAGCGCGTCAAGCTGACGCAGATCGAGTACGCGATCGTCAAGCTCTTTATGGAAAACAGCGGCAAGGCGCTCGCGCGCGAGGAAATTCTCGACGCCGTGTGGGGCAAGGGCTACTTTGGCGAGCTCAAGATCGTGGACGTGAATGTCCGCCGCCTGCGCCTCAAGATCGAAGATGACGCGCAGGAGCCGAAGTACATCTCCACCGTGTGGGGCTTTGGTTATAAATGGACGGTGTGAGCGCACCGAACGAAGGAGGGGCAGCGATGCCGGACAATCGAAAAGGCTTTGCTTCGGCGCTGCACATCCGTGGCCTTCGTCAGCGGTGGATGTTTTCGGCGGTGCTGCCGATCTTGCTGCTGCTGGTGCTGGCGGTGGCGCTTTTCAGCGTGGGCGTGCAGGAATACTATTACAATGCGATGCGCTCGGGCCTTGAGAGCCGCGCGCGTATCGCGGCGGAGACCTTCACGGGCTACGGCGTGAAGAGCTACAGCGAATATTACCGCCTCGCGTCGTACTCCGCCGAAACGTTTGAAGAAAAGGACACGATCGAGCTCCAGTTCATCAACACGAACGGACGCGTGCAGGTCTCGTCCTACGGGCTGACGGCGGGCACGCTGCCCGGCACGAGCGACGTTGACAGCGCGATCGGCGGTAAAATGGCGTCGTTTCAGGGCCGCGATCCGCAGACGGGGGAGAATATCCTCGCGGTGTCGTATCCGCTGTTTTTTAACTCCCGCGTCGTCGGCGTGCTGCGGTACGTGACATCGCTGCGCGAGGCGCAGCATCGCGTGTTGGTCGAGTCGCTGCTCGCTTCGGCGGCGGCACTCGTGTGCATGGCGCTGATCGCGGCGTCGAATGCTATTTTTATCAACAACGTCGTCCAGCCCGTCGCAGTCGTGAGCGACGCGGCACGCCGCATTTCGGGCGGCAGCTACGGCATCATGATCGAGAACCACTACCGCGACGAGCTCGGCGAGCTGGTCGACAACATCAACGACATGTCACTCAAGATCAGCCAGGCCGAGAAGATCCAGCAGGAATTCATCTCGTCGGTCTCGCACGAGCTGCGAACGCCGCTGACCGCCATCAGCGGCTGGGCAGAGACGCTTTCCGCTGACCCGGGCGCGAACATCGACCAGACGAAGCGCGGCCTCGGCATCATTTTGAAAGAGTCCCGCCGCCTGACGACGATGGTCGAGGAGCTGCTCGAATTCACGAAGATGCAGGACGGGCGCTTCACGCTGCGCGTGGAGAGCGTCGATCTTGCCAGCGAGCTCGAGGACGCAATCTACACCTATTTCGAGCTCTTCCGGCAGGAGGGCATCGAGGTCAGCTACAAGGGCCCTGACGAGGATGTGCCGCCGATCGTGGCAGACAGCGAGCGCATGAAGCAGGTCTTCTGCAATGTGCTCGACAACGCGGCCAAGCACGGCGGCGCGGGAAAGCGCATCGACGTGAGCGCCGCGTGCGAGGATGGAAAATTTGTCATCCGCGTGCGCGACTACGGCCCCGGCATCCCGGAGGAGGAGCTGCCGTTCGTCAAGCAGAAATTCTACAAGGGCTCGTCGAAGGCACGCGGCAGCGGCATCGGCCTTGCCGTGTGTGACGAGATCGTGCGCCTGCACGGCGGCACGTTCGACATCGCCAACGCCGAGGGCGGCGGCGCGGTCGTGACGATCTCGCTGCCCATGTCGTGAAAAATAGAACGGGTGTTGCATTCTTGCAAAACCCGTGGTATGATATCGCATAGAAAAAGGAGAACCATTCATGGCAGAAGAAGCAAAAAACAAGGCTTCCGCGTCCAAGTTCCGCACGAGCATCGGCGGACAGGCGTTGATCGAGGGAGTTTTGATGCGCGGTCCGGGCAAGCAGGCTATTGTCGTCCGCTCGCCGGACGGGCTGGTCGAAAAGGTCGAGGAGCTGACGCTCGTGCGCGACAAGTACCCCGTTTTGGGCTTACCCATCATCCGCGGCGCGGTGACGTTCGTCGATTCGATGGTCAAGGGCGTCAAGGCGCTGATGTTTTCGGCGGACTATTTCCCCGACGAGGACGTCGCCGAGCCGAGCAAATTCGACCAGTGGCTTGAAAAAAAGCTCGGCAACGAAAAAATGCAGAAATTCATCACGGCGCTGGCGGTCTTTCTGTCGCTGGGGCTGACGATCCTGTTCTTTTTCCTGCTGCCGACGTTTCTGGCCGGCTTTATCGACCCGTATATCAAGAGCGCGGCGGTGCACAATCTGGTCGAATCCGTCATCAAGCTCGTGATCTTCTTCGCTTACATGATCCTGTGCTCCAAGCAGAAGGACATCTACCGCGTGTTCCAGTACCACGGCGCGGAGCATAAGACGATCTTCTGCTACGAGGCGGGGCTGCCGCTGACGGTCGAAAACTGCCGCATCCAGCCGCGCCACCATCCGCGCTGCGGCACGAGCTTTCTCTTTGTGGTCGTGGTCGTGTCGATTTTAGTCTCGAGCCTTGTCTTCAGCTTTGTCAACTGGCGCAACATGTGGGTGCGCATGGCGCTGCACCTGCTGCTGCTCATTCCAATCGTGGGCGTGACGTATGAGTTCAACCGCTACGTCGGCGGGCACGACAACAAGGTGACGCGCTTTCTGGCGCGTCCGGGCCTGTGGCTGCAAAACTTTACGACCAACGAGCCGGACGACAGCATGCTCGAGGTCGCCATCCGCGCGCTCGAGCTGGTCATTCCCGAAGAAAAAGGCAAGGATGCGTGGTAAGCATGGCAACGACGTATAATAATCTCTATCTGGATCTGCGCACGGAGCTGAGGCGCGCGGGCGACGAGGAGGCGACGCAGTCGGCGCGCGAGCTCGTCTGCGCCGCGGCGGCAAAAACGCGCGAGGAACTGGTGCGCGACGGCTCACTCTACGCCTCGCCCGAGGTGGAGAAGAGTGCGCGCGAGCTCGTCAAGCGCCACCTGGCGGGCGAGCCGGTGGCGTATCTCATCGGCGAGTGGGAGTTTCACGGGCTGCCGATCGTGGTCACGCCCGACGTGCTCATCCCGCGCATGGACACCGAGGTGCTCGTGGACGCGGCGCTGCACGTGCTCGTCGGCCGGAAAATGAACGCCCGGCCGCATTCTGGATCTCTGCGCGGGCAGCGGATGCATCGGCCTTGCCGCGGCGGCAAACCTGCCGAACGCGCGCGTGCTGCTCGGCGAATATGACGAAGAGGCGCTCAAGATCTGCCGGCAGAACATCCGCCGCAACCGCTTGACGGCGCGGGTGGCAAGCCTGAAGATCGACGCGCGGGAAAAGCCCGCGCGCACGCTGGGCGAGTTCCAGTTTCTGGTCAGCAACCCGCCGTACATCCCGAGCGCGGACATCGACACGCTCGACGCTTCCGTGCGCGAGCACGAGCCGCGCCTTGCGCTTGACGGCGGGGCGGACGGGCTCGACTTCTACCGTGTGATCTGCGAAAAGTGGCGCGATGCCCTGTGTGAAAACGGCATGCTCTTTTTCGAGGTCGGCATCGGGCAGGCGGATCAGGTGCTGCGCATCATGCGCTCGCACGGCTTTGGCGACATTCAGATCGTCAAGGACCTCAACAACATCCCCCGCGTGGTGTACGGCACGCGCGTGGAGACCATTTGAAGCAAATTTAGTTTACATAAAGAATCGGGAGGAACGCGAACATGGCAGAAAAGTCTCAGACGAAGGCAGCTGCGGCGATGGCCGACGACAAGAAGCGGGCGATCGAGACCGCGATGCAGCAGATCGAGCGCACCTACGGCAAGGGCTCGATCATGCGCTTTGGCGACAACACCGTGAGCAATGTGGAGGCCATCTCCACGGGCTCGCTGGCGCTCGACCTGGCGCTCGGTATCGGGGGCCTGCCCAAGGGCCGTATCATCGAAATTTACGGGCCTGAATCCTCCGGTAAGACGACGCTGGCGCTGCATGTGCTCGCCCAGGCGCAGAAGGCGGGCGGCGAGGTCGCGTTCATCGACGCCGAGCACGCGCTCGACATCACCTATGCCCGCGCGCTTGGCGTCAAGGTCGAGGATATGCTCGTCTCCCAGCCGGACACCGGCGAGCAGGCGCTTGAGATCACCGAGGCGCTCGTGCGCTCCGGCGCGATCGACGTCATCGTGGTCGACTCCGTCGCGGCGCTCGTGCCGCGCGCGGAGATCGAGGGCGAGATGGGCGACAGCTTTGTCGGTCTGCACGCGCGCCTCATGTCGCAGGCGCTGCGCAAGCTGACCGGCGCGGTCGGCAAAACGAACACCATCGTCATTTTCATCAACCAGCTGCGCGAAAAGGTCGGCGTCATGTACGGCAACCCCGAGGTCACGACCGGCGGCCGCGCGCTCAAGTTCTATTCGAGCGTGCGTATCGATGTGCGCCGCATCGAGGCGCTGAAAAACGGCAGCGAGATCATCGGCAACCGTACGCGCGCCAAGGTCGTGAAGAACAAGATGGCGCCCCCGTTCCGCGAGGCGGAGTTCGACATCATGTACGGCGAGGGCATCTCGCTCATCGGCGAACTGATCGACCTCGGCGTCAAGCTCGGATTGGTGCAGAAGAGCGGCTCGTGGTACTCGATGGGCGAAACGCGCATCGGTCAGGGACGCGACGCGGCCAAGCAGTATCTGAAAAACAATCCCGAGATTGCCGATAACCTCGAAGCGGAGATCCGCCGCAACTTCGACAAGCTGATGACGGGCCAGTCCCGCGTGGCGGCAAAGGCTGCGGGCCGCGCCGTGGACGTCAGCGCCGACGATTTCAAGGATGAAGATTGAGAAGATCGAACGATCGAAACATAAGCAGGAGCGCGTTCTCGTGTATCTGGAGGGGGGAGACCTCCTCCGGATCACCGAGAGCGAGCTTCTGCGTTTCGGTTTATGTATAGGACTGGACATTGACGATAGGACTGTGGTAGAATTGCAGCAGTCCGGCGCGCGGAGCGAAACGCGCGTGCGCGCGGCGAACATGATCTCGTCCCGCCCGCTGTCAAGGAAAGAGCTTTCGAAAAAGCTCAGGGAAAAGGGCTCGGTCGAGGCCGACGCCGAATCGGCGTGCGACTGGCTCGAGGAGATCGGCGCACTCAACGACGCGGAGTATGCCGCAATGCTCGTGCACCATTACGGCGGCATGGGCTATGGCGAGGCGAAGATTCGCGACGAGCTCTACCGGCGCGGCGTGCCGCGCGAACTGTGGGAGGACGCGCTGTCAAAGTCGCCCGACGCGCAGGAGGCCATCGCGCGCGTGATCGCGCAGAAGGCAAAGGGCCGCGCGCTCGATGAAAAGGGGCGCAAGCGCCTGTCTGACATGCTGCTGCGGCGGGGCTTTGCGTGGCGCGATGTGCGCGCGGCAATCGCCCAAATCAGCGAGAATGCGACGGAATTCGATTACGAAGAGTAGTTGTTTGGCTGTTTTTTACAAATAGTTTACGATCAGGAGGGGTTCTATGCCCTATAACGTTTCTTTCATTTCCCTGGGCTGCGCCAAAAATCAGGTCAACTGCGAGCAGATGATGGCCACAGTGCAGCACGCGGGACACGACATCGTCTCCTCGCCCGAGGGGGCGGACGTGGCCGTGGTCAACACCTGCGGCTTTCTGGCCTCAGCCTGCGAGGAGGCCATCGATAATATCTTAGAGATGGCGGAGCTCAAAAAAGAGGGCAAGCTCAAAAAGATCATCGTCACCGGCTGCATGGCGCAGCGCTACAAGGACGATGTGCTCCATGAGCTGCCTGAGGTCGACGCGGTGCTCGGCACCGGCAGCTACGGCGACATTGCCCTTGCCATCGACGAGGTGATGGGCGCGCAGACGCTGCGCCCCTGTCACATGGGCGATATCCACCACTGCGAGCAGGGCGGCGCGCGCATCCTCTCCACACCCCCATGGTATGCGTATCTGCGCATCGCCGAGGGCTGCGACAACTGCTGTGCCTACTGCGTCATTCCGCGCCTGCGCGGCCGTTACCGCAGCCGCCCAATGAACGAACTTCTGGACGAGGCGAGCGAGCTTGCGTCCGCGGGCGTGAAGGAACTCATCGTCATCGCGCAGGACATCACGCGCTACGGCACGGACTTGAACGGCGAGCACCAACTTGCCGCACTCCTGCGTGAGCTGTGCAAGCTCGATTTCCACTGGATCCGCTTACACTACCTCTATCCCGATGACATCACCGACGAGCTCATCGACACGATTGCGCAGGAAAAGAAGATCGTGCCGTATCTCGATATCCCCATCCAGCACTGCAACGACGGCATCTTGAAGGCGATGAACCGCCGCGACACGAAAGAGAGCATCCGCAAGGTTTTCCACGACCTGCGCGCGCACATCCCGGGCCTTGTGCTGCGGACGTCGATCATCGCCGGTCTTCCCGGCGAGGGGGAGCAGGAGTTCGAAGAGCTCTGCGACTTCCTGCGCGAGGAGAAGATCGAGCGCGCGGGCGTGTTCCCGTTCTCGCCCGAGGAGGGGACAAAGGCCGCGACGATGGAGCACGTTCCGATGGAGGAGGCCCAGCGCCGCACGGAGCTTTTAGTCGACGTGCAGAGCGATATCATCGACGAATACAATGAATCCGTCCTCGGCGATGTGCGCGAAGTGCTGTGCGAGGGCTGGAGCGAGGAAGCGCAGTCCTTTGTCGGCCGCAGCTACGCCGAGTCCGTGGATATCGACGGAAAGATCTACTTTTCCGCAGAACGTGATATCATGGCAGGCGAGTTCGTCAATGTCCGCCTGACCGGCACGATGGACGGCGAGCTGACCGGCGAAGCGGTCGAATAAGTAAATGCCCCGCAGGGCAGGAGGAAAGAGAGATATGACAACTGCAAACAAATTAACGATCATGCGCATTGCGCTGATCCCTGTATTCTTAGTGGTGCTGTACCTGGACTTCGCGGGTGCGAGGTGGTGGGCGCTCGGCATTTTCATCGTCGCGTGCCTGACGGACTTTGTCGACGGCTACATCGCCCGCCACTATAATCAGATCACAAATTTCGGCAAGTTCATGGACCCGCTGGCGGACAAGATGCTCGTCATGGCGGCGATGTGCTACTTTGTCGAATGTGGGCAGATGCCCGGCTGGTGTCTCGCCATCGTGCTGCTGCGCGAATTTGCCGTCTCCGGCATGCGCCTTGTCGCCGTGGAGCAGGGGCGTGTCATCGCGGCCGCGTGGTCGGGCAAGGTGAAGACCGCCTCGACCATGGTGTGTTTGTGCCTGATGCTGGTCTTCCAAAGCAACCTTTTGAATGTCGTGTGCATCGCGGTCATCGTGGCGACGACCGTGTACTCCGGCATTGAGTATTTCGCAAAGAACCTCGACGTCTTCAAAGAGGCGGACTAAATCCGTTATTTCATCTTCTCAAAGGAGATCTATCATGTATTTATACAATTCCGCGACCCATAAAAAGGAAGAATTCAAGACCCATACGCCGAACCATGTGGAGATGTACACCTGCGGTCCGACCGTGTACCACTTTGCCCACATCGGCAACCTGCGCTCCTACATCATGGAGGACGTGCTGGAAAAGTACCTGCGCTTTTCGGGCTACAGCGTGAACCGCGTCATGAACATCACCGACGTCGGCCACCTGACGAGCGACGCCGACGAGGGCGAGGACAAGATGGTCAAGGGCGCCAAGCGCGAGCACAAGACCGTCATGGAGATCGCCAAGTTCTATACCGACGCGTTCTTCGCCGACTGTAAGAAGCTCAACATCAAGCGCCCCGACGTCGTCCAGCCCGCAACGGGCCTGATCGACGATTATATCAAGATCATCACGAAGCTGCTCGACACCGGCTACGCCTATATCGCCGGCGGCAATGTGTACTTCGACACGAGCAAGCTCTCTCGCTACTATATCTTCAATGACCACAACGAGGAAGACCTCGCCGTCGGCGTGCGCGAAGGCGTGGAGGAGGATGAGAACAAGAAGAACAAGAACGACTTCGTCCTCTGGTTCACGAAGTCCAAGTTCGAGGATCAGGCGCTCAAGTGGGATTCCCCCTGGGGCGTCGGATATCCGGGCTGGCACATCGAGTGCTCCGGCATTTCGATGAAGTACAACGGCGAATACCTCGACCTGCACTGCGGCGGCGTGGACAACGCCTTCCCGCACCACACGAACGAGATCGCGCAGAGCGAGAGCTACCTCGGTCATCCCTGGTGCCTCCAGTGGTGCCACGTGGCGCATCTCAACACCTCGCACGGCAAGATGTCTAAATCCAAGGGCGAATTTTTGACGGTCTCGCTGCTTGAGGAAAAGGGCTATGACCCGCTGGCGTACCGTTTCTTCTGCTTACAGAGCCACTACCGCAAGAGTCTTGTCTTCACGTGGGAAAACCTTGACAATGCGGTCGCCGCGTACAATAAGCTCATCGCGAAGATCGCGAACATCAAGGACGAGGGCGGCGTGGACGAGGCCGTTCGCGCCGAGTACCGCGCAAAGTTCATGAAGGAAATGGACAACGACCTCAACACCGCCATGGGCGTGACCGCGCTCTACGATGTGCTTAAGGCCAAGACCACGGGCGCGACGAAGCTCGCCATCATCGGTGACTACGACGCGGTGCTGAGCCTCGACCTTCTCAAAAAGGCCGAAGCCGAGCGCGAGAAGAAGGAGAAGGCCGCGTCCCAGCAGAGTGCGGGCGGCTTCACGGTCGTCTCTGAGGATGGCACGGCGGACGAGTGCATCGAGAATCTGATCCGCCAGCGCGCGGAGGCCAAGAAGGCGAAGAATTTTGCCGAGGCCGACCGCATCCGCGACGAGCTCAAGGCAGCCGGCATCGTGCTCGAGGACACCCCGCAGGGCGTCAAGTGGAAGCGCGCATAAGCTGACCCGATCCGATATCTGACGACCGCCCCGGCCGGTATGGCCGGG
>ERZ791718.1151-NODE-1151-length-11114-cov-1.846550_pt1 | contig 11114 bp, 8 predicted proteins | sample MGYA00510349_ERZ791718 | MGnify/ENA primary metagenome ERZ791718 (study PRJEB30046, sample SAMN00715136) | human gut metagenome | study: EMG produced TPA metagenomics assembly of the A metagenome-wide association study of gut microbiota in type 2... | reverse complement strand
ATGCAAAGCCACCATTTTCAGCATTAAAAATCCATTTACATAGAGAATGTACAGCAAGTAATTGTTTCCGCTTTTCGGAATTATACAATGAATTAGAGGATACTATTATCTCAAATTGATAAGATGTCTTTTCCATATTCTCTTGTATGGATGAAGAACAAGCCAAAATATCCTCCACTGAATGGTATTCAACAATGACAAAAGAAAGTTTCATAACATTTATTTTCTTCAAAAAGGGGAAAACTTCATTATACAAAAAAACTACAGTATCTTTCGTTTGAGTGAAAAAATCAAACGATTAAATAAAAAAGATAGCTGGATAGAAAAAGGGGGGGAATCATTCTAAAGTACACACACTAAGCCCCAATTATCAACTGTAATAGGATAGTAAAACTCTCTATGATAAAGCACTACTAAAAAACATCGAGATACTCTTTTCGAAATCTACCTACTGCTTTCTTTTATTTCTCCCAGATATGTAAATGCTTTTAATATGCATTGATAATATAAAGCTTTCACAGTTCTCATTTAACAACTTGATATTTATCATACACATTTTCTGTCATTTTAGCAGTGATTTCCCATGAGAATTTTTTTGCTTGCTTAGAGCATCTTTCAGCTAATACCAATCTTGTATCTTCATTATATAACACTTCTTTAAGAGCATTGTATATACTATCAATATTATTGGGGTTTATCAATATTGCTGCTTGTCCAACCACTTCTGGTAATGAAGAGATATTACTTGTTACTGTAGGGATGTTGTACGTAATAGACTCCAAAACAGGAAGACCAAATCCCTCATAAATAGAAGGATAAATGAAAGCATACGCACCTGACAATATAATAAACTTTTCTTCAGTAGTAACAAAGCCTGTAAAAATCACACGATTGGCTATGTTAAGCTCTTGAACCTTAGTCAAAGTATCGTTATAAAACCAGCCTTTTTTGCCAACAATTACCAAGTCAATAGAACTGTCATTTTTTACTATTTTTTCAAAAGCAATCAATAAGTTGACTATATTTTTTCGTGGCTCCAGTGTTCCGATAAATAATAAATATTTTCTATGCAAGCCAAACTTCGCCTTTGTATTATTTATCGATTCAAGATCAAAAACTTTTGGTTGCTCACAAGCTAAGGGAATAACTTGAGTTTCAGATTTAATTGGCTTTATGTGTATATTTAAATTATTTAATGTTGAGTTAGACACACATATAATTTCGTCTGCAAATCGACATGCAAACCGAATAAAAAATCTGAAATAATACCTCTTAAAGATTGTATGCGCTTTTGGATATATAAAGAAGGTTAAATCATGAATGGTAACAACTTTCTTAGCCCTCAATGGAATTAAAGGAAAACTGTAATGCAAACTATGGACAATATTAATTTTATATTTATAACAAATCCATGGTATATAGAACTGCTCTAAGAAGAATCTAAAGAAAAAAAATCTAAACCACTTAGATTTGACGAAGATTATTTTGCTTGACTTTAAGGTATTCAACATATCTTTGTCATCATCTTGAACTAAACAGTAATACTTATTATTTGTGCCACGTAATAATTCAAGGAACGTTTCTCTTGCATAAACTCCAACCCCAACTTTTTGTATGGGAATTTGTGTAAAGTCTATTAATATATTCATAATTTTTTCACAATTCTCTATTGAATTTCGCTCAAAAAAGCAACATCTTTGTACTCCAACTCACTTACAATGTCCTGCTTTCATAAAAATGTAATAGTAGGAATCTAACCAATGTTTATACAAATAAATATAAATCATGACTGTAATATGCGTTCCAGTTGTGGTAGGATGTTCAACGTGTAGTATTTACTCAATAATGACCTATCATCTTCAGCGCAATGCACTATGGCACTATCCAACAAACTAGCAAATTCCTCTACATTATCAAATGATTCTGAGATAAACGCATTTTTAGCATCTTGCAATATCTCCACAGCTCCCGCATTAGGCGTTGTAACAATAGGAATACTGAAAGCTAAAGCTTCAAGTAGTACTGTTGGCAGTGCTTCGGAAAAAGAAGGTAAAGCCAACACTTTAGCACGCTTTAAATAAGGCATTGAATTTGGAACAGCTCCAATAAAATGAATTTTAGAACTTCGCTCTAAATTATTTGCGCAATCTTCAAGTTCACTTCGTTCTTGTCCATCTCCTACAATAAGCAGCTCGTAACCTTGATGCTTTATATGTTGAAAAGCGTTCAACAGTAATTTGAGGTTTTTCACCTTGCTAAGCCGTCCAATAAAAACGATAAAATTATTCGGTAATGATGGTACCGGTAAGTTACCTAATTGCATAGTTTTATCAATATCAATAGGATTAGGCAAATAAAGTAACTGCTTGGGATTTAACTTGATTTTGTTTGATAGGTCAGTCATGATTCCTTTTGAAACAGCAATAACCACATCAGACCACGGATATATTTGTTTCATTAAGAAGGTTGTACATCGAGCCCACAATCCTAGATTTTTCACCTCAATGTTATAATAGTTATGCTGTGAGATTATTATTTGAGGACGTTTTGATAGAAAAGAAGCTGCCAATATCAACATTATATTCGGAAAGTCTCCACCTGAAATAACTGAATCCGGCTGACGCTTCTTGATATACTTCCTAAGCTTAAAAAAGGAATAGCGAAGCTGAATATTACCTAACGACACAACTTTCACAGAAGAAGAAACCAAATCTAAAAGCACACCTTCAGCTTTGCAAACCACAAAATCAACATTATATCCCTTGTCAGAAAGTGCATTAGCATAATTAATAAATACACGTTCTACTCCCCCTATATTAAATGAGGGAAGAAAAAATGATATTTTACTCTTCATAAATTAAAGGTTACCAGAAAACGATTAATGTTTGTTGACCTTGAATTTGATTATTTTCTTCCACCAGTAATGATTGCGGTAAATTTTGGAAAAAGAATTACTAATGATTTATATAAGCCAAGACCTATCACAATTGTAATTGCTGGACATAAAAAATAGAGCATGCAGATTGTAAAATCCGACTGAGGCTGAATAGCCTTGAATAACAACTTAATAATTAACACCAATGGCATTGAATGAAAAGCATAGATAAAGAAACTGCTATTAGTCAGGAAATGATGACTTTTTATCTTTCCCATACAAAGCAAGTATGACGTAATAGCAATCATACATAACATACCCAGTATAATGCTCAAATGATGTACGTATTCAATGTACCATGAATTCATACAACCAGGTATAAATCGAACACTAACCAATAAAAGATATGCTAATAATGATAAAGGCAATAATGGTCGCATTGTTGCAACAAAATCTTTTTTATGAATACTAAAATAAGCACCAAATGAAAAATAAAACATAGCAGCTGAACTAAAACCAGGAATAGCAGGCAAAAAATTAATAAGCCATAAAATGCCCAAGCATAGTATAAATAATACTTTCAAATACCTAACTCCAAGATAAACGATAGGAGAGAAAACCATAGTAACCATTAAGTCACGCAAGAACCAAAACTGATAACATATGGGAAAAGCACCTTCTACAGTTGGATTAATATGCGAAGTATCATAGAAAGACCATAGCCAATCTGTAAATGTATAATCTACCACAAGCTTATTCTTTCCTGATAATAGCCCCGGGAAAACACTTTCTGCAGCCAGCAACAGCAGAATAACAAATAAATTCCAACATAAATAAGGAATAAGTATAGTTTTTGCTCTTTTTTTGATTTTGCTACAATATACATCAAAACTAAAAAATGCAGTTTTGAAAAAAAACAAGAATCCAGAAATGAAATAAAACAAAGGAACTGCTATACTCGCAATAATGTTTGAAACGAGGGTAGATATTGTAGAATAGCAAGGAAAACCACCATCGTGCATCAAACCAACTCCATTAACTACAACCCCGTCAAATTTAGAATGAATCATTACTACCAACACAATAAGAGGGAATCTCAAGTATGATATAGTTTCAGACTCACCTCCAAATTTAGACGTATCAACATTTGATGAGTTTGAAGTGAAGTTATTAAGAAAATTGAAATGCATACCTACAATCTTAGGATTTAAAATCACAATGCCACAACCCTATTGCCTATTATTCTATATGTGCGAGATTCTTCCATATGCTGACTCCCATAGAAATTATATAAAGCGATAAAATAGAAAAATGTCATAGGACTGAAGTGGCAGATAGTAGAATTAAAAGCAATAAGAACAAAAGCCAAGGCAAAAACAGATTTCCTTAGAAAGAATTTAATATAAATCAGAAACAATACAAGCGGTACAGTTCCTTGCTCAATAAATATTTTATAATAAGTATTCGACTCACCTCTACCGTTAAGAAGAGCAACATAATCACTTCCTTTGCCCCAAAGATATTCCCATGCTGACATATCTTGATAGATTTCAGCCGATGAAATCATTCTTGATTGTCGATCACCCAATGAAGAAAGAAGATTGTAAGATGTGTAAATCTCCATTAAGTCCAGTTCTAATACAACTATTAGAACTACAATCATAAGAGCCACTAACAGCCAATACAGAGTAGTAGTTGACTTAAATGCCAACTTATAGAAAATTGAAATTAAGAAAGAGAATGCAAGACTAACTACTATCGTACCTGATTGAACGGTGAAACAACTCAATAGATAAATCATCATAAATAGTTTAAATGCACTCTTGGGTAATCTTGTTTTATAATAACGGTAAACAAACAGTAAATTGGCGCCTAAATAAAATCCTAAATAACTTGGTTCTGCAAAGAACCAACTTGGCCGAAATCCACCTGTTTCTAAATGAATGAATCCCAAAGGGTTAATTACCGTTGCATATCCATCATATCCAGCAGGAAAAAAAGTCGAAGGTAAAAAAGCATATAAGACACACGAAAGCACTGATGATATAGAGGCTAATGAAACGATACCAACCCACACCTTTATAACTTTAACTTTCAAATTTTGCATATCTTTTTGTATAATATAAAAAGAGAAGCAAAACATAAAAAATATCAAATCGTTTATGAAATTTTTATTATACGCCGGATTATATAGCCATTCAGCGGTGCAATAAGCTACAGATAATAACAAGAATGCAAATTCAGACTTCGTAACTAAAATTTTACGAGAAAATAAAACAAAAACCAGCACTAATGTTAATATTAACCTTACTGACACTAATGGCAAAGCATTAAACATCCATGATGAAAAATTTAAAGGAATATAAAATAGGCAAAATAGACATAGCCACCCTACTAAGAATGAAGATTTCGTTATGTTCATTTCAAAATGTTATATATTCTCAAAAAATTGCTTTTAACAATAGCTTGTATAGATATGCAGCGAATTTTTTTCGACTTAGATGTTGCAGAGATAAGAAAGAATTTAATGGCTTCGGGAAATTTGAAGTTCACATAATGATACACTGCCTTTTGGAAATACCATGATTTAATTATTTCTCTACGGATAGCCTTATCAAAACATCCTATATATTGAGCAATCAAGAAGCGAAGCTTTGTCAGCTGTTTGGCAGATGCAGAAAACGTATTACCTACATAATAGAATCCTAACGCTTGGTCTATAAAGAATGTCTTAACAGTATCATTATTTAAAATACGAATCCATAAATCAAAGTCTTCCACTCCAGCAAGCAAAGGGCTTTCGTTAAATTGATACCGCGTAAGAATAGAGCGAGATAAACAAACGCTTGAAGTTCCTATCGTATTTCCATTACAAAGTAGGTTACGTACTCTGTTGCTGTTTGGCAATTCTCTATATTGAGATTTATTAGAGTGAAGCCCCCTCTGCTCCTCTCTATATAATTCAAACTGGTGATAAATAAAAACTTCTTCATTAAGATTGCAATAAAGAAGACACGTATTGAGTTTATTTTCTTTCCACCAATCATCCGAATCCAAAAAGCAAACATAATCTCCCTTTGCAAAAGTGATTCCATAGTTTCGAGACTTAGCAATTACACCTTCGTTATGTATTAAATAGCATTGAATACGACTATCTCCATAACTTTTGACAATAGAAACAGTGTCATCAGTAGAATGATTATCAATCACTATGGCCTCCCAGTTTGAATAAGTCTGTTTAAGAAGTGAGTCCAAACAGCGACGTATAAATAATGCGCTATTGTAAGACGGTATGATGATGCTAAATAGAATCTTTCCCATGAAGAAGCCAATTTAAAGTTTTATTGATTCCCTTATTTATATCAGTAAACCGAATGTCCGGAATGAATGTTTTCAATCGATTAATATTCAAAGAGAAATTAGCAATATCATTGGGGTATGAAGAAGTATTTATCCATTCAAAATTCGGATAATACGATTTAATTATACGAAGGATTGTATTCAGCGAGACGGTTTCACCCGATCCTACATTCAGCACTTTATTATAAACTTTACTATCAAGCAGTTCAAACAAGATATTACAAAAATCTTCTATATAAATATAATCTTTGGTGCCTTCACCATTACCCCAAACAGAGAACGAATCATTCTTCATAGCTCTTTCAAGTGCAATATTAATTACACCTTGTTTTTGCGAATAGTGATAGGGACCATATGGATTAGAAAGTCTCAAAATCAGATAATTGAATCCATATTGCATGTGATAAAGATAAAGATACTTCTCTATAGCAAGTTTAGTAATTCCGTATGAACTGATTGGATTGGAAAAATGGTCTTCGGAAAATGCGCACAAGCTATCGTTTCCATATATGGCCCCACCCGATGATAAATAAATAATCGACGGTACTTTGTATTTCCCTTGCAATTCTAAAAATTGTATCGTTGGCAGAAGATTGGACTCTATATCAAATTTAGGGTCAAGTGATGTGGAAGGAACTGTAGATGATAATGAATGTATGACGATATCAATCTGATTTTCAGAAAATATTTTTTCCATATCCGCTCTTGAAGAAAAATCTCCAGTATAAGTCTTCTCGATCGATTCGAATGATATGCCGTACATATGAGTAGGCAGCCGGTCAAAAACAATAAAACGGTATTTATCTTTTAGATGGTTATCTACATATTTAATAATATTAGTCCCTATAAAACCATAACCGCCTAATAAAAGTATATGTTTCATTTTAATTTTAGCTTTTTGAATATATTTCCAAGAGCTTCCGTTCGTAAATTTTCGGAGAAAAAAGCTCTTCGTATCTTACTTGTGCATTTTTGCCCCAGATGTTGTTGCAATGGCTCATCTCTATCAAAGCATGGACGAGATTGTCAACAATAGTCTGCTCGTTAGGTTCAATAAGGATGCCTGAAACTCCCGACTCAATTTCCTCTTGAATGCCAGCAAAGTTGGTAGCAACAATGGGCTTACCCAGTTTCATCGCAGACAATATTACCAATGGCATATCTTCATTGGCAACTGATGGCAATGCAAATATGTCAGCAGCATTGATGAAATCTATCGGGTTGTTACAATAACCCGTAAAGGTTATCATATCCCCCATATTCTTAACCTTTACCATCTCCTTCAGAACCTGTTCATCCTCGCCAGAGCCAGATAAAATCAAATGAAGTTTTGAGCCCAATAAAGGAGTCTCTTCTTTAATTTTTTCAATCGACTCAATAAGAAAACGCTGTCCTTTTCTATACTGCAAGAAGGCAAGTTCGAGAACTACTATTTTGTCATTAGATATTCCATAGATCGACAATAATTCCTCCCTACTAATCTTTATGGACTCTTCTTTCACAGCATTAGGCACAATAGATATTTTATTGACATCAAAGTGTCTGTTTACAAGCAAATTATGTTTGGCCAGCTTTGAGGCAACAATAAAGTAAGATACCTTTCGATTGATGAATCGATCCATGTAGGGTTCAAGGAAGCGCTGTTTTACAGCCTGATTATTCACATGCATCACGCATTTCCTATGTAGAAGTGAAGCTATAAATACCATGATACGGCAATTGACACTTGCAGGATAACCTCCATTATTGATATGAATTAAATCAGGCTTCATTCTGATTACATAGAACAAAAGAACTATAAAGTTGTAGATAATCTTTAATCCAGTCTTCTTAAATAGCCAAAATGGAAATTTAAATGTCATCTTTAATAGCTTGGGAAGCTGTGACATGTGTATTCGAATGTATAGCTCATTACAATATATAGGCGCCGAAGTAAATATGGAATCATATCGGTCACCATAATCTCTGACTAAACCGTCATGCATCGGTTTATTATATCCATAAAGAGCATTCACTATATAGTTTTCTCTAATAAGTTTACTCGTGAGTACAGTATACATCAGCCTCTCACTGCCACCATAAATCTCGTTATCCAGAAATACTACTAACCTTTCCATGACACTGCGAAATCAAAAAAACTATTTATTACGCTTCATAACAGAAGCACTGACTGCAAAAACACGTTCTCTAAACAATCTATTTATCAATATATTCAGTCCCCACACAGCAGCAGAGATACCCATTACGCATACCATTACGAACAACAAATCAATTCTGGCAGTTCCAAATGGAATACAATGATAAGCGATTAATGAGAGTATTAGAGCCGGAATAGCACTATATATGACAGGTCGAAGAAAAAGTATATTCATATACTTCCAAAAGCCAATCTGAATATTTGACAGTGAAAACAATATACATACAAAAGCTGAAATAGCAAATGCCAGCAATTTACTGAATGCAAATGAATAGAGCCCATAAGTATCTATCAATAAACAAATAACACTCCAGTACACCACTGGTACAATCATACTTACAATTGATATTGCTTTTACTTGTTTCAATGCCGTTTGCAAGAATGATAATGGATAAGTAATATAAGCAAGTAAAAAACATCCAACCAATAGCTGAAACACTAAAACAGAAGAAGCGTAATCATCCCCCACCCATGCAAACACAAAAGGCTTAGCTAAGCACATAAGTGCTATTAAAGGAGGAATAACCAAAACTGAAGAAAACGAAATCAAAGTTCTGCAAAATGAAGCCAAACCCTGAAAGTCAGATTCGCCAACGAAATAATTGAATCTCACATTATAAGGAGAAAAGAAGATTGCAAAAGCAGATCGAATGAATGAGGCTATTGAGAAAGCAATTGCATAATATGCCACAGCCTGAACTCCTAAGAATTTACCGATAGCCAAAGAGTCTAACTCATAATATAAAATCCATGACACACAAGCTAAAATTCCACTGAAGGCCAAACTCTTCATCTTGCTGAAAACAACTTTATTATATCTGCAAACACGAAAAATAGATATGAATCCGTAAGAAAATTCTTTAGATTTCCAAAGCATATACACAGCCGCGCAACACAAGACGATTTGTGAAAATCCATAGTATCCTACTATATCATATCTACCATTGAAGAAGACAAGAGGAACAGACGCTATTCTTACCAATGCCCCCAATATTTGTACCTTTTGAACTTTATAGTCCAATAGTCTGACATTATATATTAGAAATACATATTTCTGGACAACATAAACCGGGATACTCAGTGATAAAATTAAAAGCAGCTTTTGGGCAATATAAAATTCCTCAGAACCAGGATTTATGCCTGACAGAATGATGCATGGATTATAAGAAAAGCAAAGAAAGAGCAAAAGCATTACAGATGCTATAACAGAATAAACAAAAGTAGCCTGGCCTACATACGACTTTTCTTCTTCGATTTTTCCACTTACAAAACACTCCGACGCAAATTTAGTACCAGCATTTATAAAGCCCAAATCAGCATATGACAAAAATATAGTCATACCTACACATAAACTATAAACGCCATAAACGCCCGGCATGGAGCTTAACGATGGAACAACTATAAAAAGAGAAACAAAACTAAGCACAAAAGAAATCGCCTGCCATATATATATCTTCAGATATTTCAGGGAATAGCTATTATCCATTGGGCAGTAGTTCTTTTATTTTAGACATATCAACAACCGGATTAATATATTTATCAATCAGTGCATGTGATGCCACAATGTTATGCTGCAAATGATCAACCAATTCACTTATTGATTTCGCAATAGGCATTTCTTCTTCACTACCATCAAAAGGGGGGACAACTTCATAACCTATAATTGTGTGTGGTTCAAAAGCAAAAAAGGGAATACCGCATAGGAAGGCGTCGAACATGACCGTAGAAGCAGGAGATACAATAGCAGTTTTATCTGACAGGCAATCCATCAAAGACTTGTCATCTAATGTATAAAAGTCAGAATCAATAAACTTTTTATACCACTCTCCGTTTTCCGACGGATGAAGTCTCAGCGTAGCTTTATTAACGCCTACTCGCTTGAGCGCTTCTTCTACCATATAAATATAATCAATCGAAAGACCTCTATTCTCAATCGGACGTTTTACGCTGTCACTTGGCGCACCGGAAATTGCGCGACTCAGAACCAACACATTATCAAAAGAAGCAGGATGAGTGTCTGGGAATTTTTGACCAGAATATTTTGCATTGCCCATTACAATCACTTTATTTGCATTAACTCCGGCATTAACACACAATTCTTTCATCCTATCACCCCATACGCATAAATAGTCTGCTCTATTATTATCTATAGCATTGTAAGAACCGGCAGGCAGTCCATGCAGATATATCATTGATTTAACACCCACATTTTTGCAAGCAGATATCGCAATTCTATTTATTGCAGTCATATCATTTGCAAAAATCACAAGTTTTATATGATTGCATTGAAGAAAATTCTCAAAAAATGAACGGAAATTGTAAACTCTATCTATGAAATATTCGCTTAATAAAAAATTAAAGTCACCATAATCCAACCCATTTGCCACCGCAGCATATTCAGTGCTTAGTCTGAAACCCGGATCAGCATGCCAAGGAAGCATACACACCTTATAACCTTCTTCCTTTAGTTTGTCATTGATTCCCCAGTTTGCGTAAGCTTCTGATAAGATAGCTCCATCAAAATCAATATTGCTAACTTTCCGCTTGAATGAAGCCAAATAATTACGGATGCGATATTTCAACTGTCGTTTGTGTCCAAATGGCGTTTTAAAGTGATTACCAAAGTAATAAACACCGATTCGTATTTTTCTAATTGTCAATTATCAATTGTCAATTGTTTAT
>ERZ791718.1150-NODE-1150-length-11122-cov-1.993946_pt1 | contig 11122 bp, 7 predicted proteins | sample MGYA00510349_ERZ791718 | MGnify/ENA primary metagenome ERZ791718 (study PRJEB30046, sample SAMN00715136) | human gut metagenome | study: EMG produced TPA metagenomics assembly of the A metagenome-wide association study of gut microbiota in type 2... | reverse complement strand
CCGAGGATATAGGCGAATTCTGCAAGGCTGTGAATCACAGGATAAAAACAGGCGAGGAGCCCGAGCAGATAGCGGACAGCGCCGACAAATGCCCCGTCTGCGGCAGGCGCTATCCCAAGGGCACGGACGTCTGTATGTTCTGTGTCGATAAGAGCTACATATGGCGAAGGACTTTTAAAATGCTCCGGCAGTTTATTCCAAAGCTCCTTTTGTCAAGCGTGCTCGTCACTTTTGCAAATCTTATGTCGGCAGTGCAGCCCGTGCTTCAGGGGAAGCTCGTTGACGGCTTCTCGTCCGCATTTTCCTCCGACGGACTCTCCGTAAATCAAAATATTATATTTATCGGCGTTGCCATGGCACTTACTTATCTGCTTGAAAACATCTTTCAGATATTTTCGGGGCGCACAGCAAACAGCGTCGGGCTCGGATTTTCAAAATATCTGCGCTCCGTTGTCTATGACAGAGTTCAGCGTATGTCCGTCTCGTCCATGTCCCGAAAAACAGCGGGCGACCTGATAAAACGCGTCACGCGCGACACAAACACCGTTCAGAATTTCTTTGTCGATAAAGGACGCTATGCGCTTGAGCAGCTTATACTTTTCGTTGTAGTCGGAATATTTATGCTGCGCATGAGTCCGCTTTTGACCTTGCTTGCAATCATACCCGCGCCGTTTTGCATTATCACGCTCAACAGCTTCAAGCGGTACATCCATTTGCGCTATGATAAACAGTGGCGGTATGACAGCCGCGCAAATTCGATTCTCCACGATATAATCAGGGGTATCCGAGTTGTCAAAACCTTCGGCAGCGAAAAGCGCGAGGTTGCAAAGTTCTCGTCCGTGAGCAAGGATCTTGCGGATATCTCCGTCAAAAACGAGAGGACGTGGGCTGTTATCTTCCCTGTCATAGGCTTCCTTATGAACTCGGGCAACTTCCTCGTGCTCTATTTCGGCGGCAGAATGGTTATAAACGGCACGATGACCGCAGGCGAGCTCTGGAGCTTTGTGCTCTTGCTCTCCTATATCTATAAGCCGCTCGACTGGCTTGCAAATATGCCGCGCTGGATAGCGGAGGTAACAACGAGCCTTATAAAAATATACGAGGTTCTCGATGAAAAGCCGCAGGTCGGCAATTCGAAAAATGCCGGGAAATATCCTATAACGGGCGAGGTGGAGTTTGACTCCGTCGACTTCGGCTATAAGAGCTACGAGCCGGTGCTCAGGGATATAGACCTGAAGATAAATCCCGGCGAGATGATAGGCCTCGTCGGTCATTCGGGAGCGGGCAAGTCCACGATGATAAACCTCGTCATGCGCCTCTACGACGTTGACGGAGGAACGCTCAAAATAGACGGCAGGGATATCCGCGACTATGACCAGTATTACCTGCGCGAGAATATAGGCGTTGTGTTCCAGGAGACTTATCTTTTCTCCGGCACTATCTATGACAACATCTCCTATGCAAAGTCGGACGCGTCGCCCGAGGAGGTGTTCGCGGCCGCAAAGGCGGCAAATGCCCACGGATTCATAATGGAGCTCAAGGACGGATATAATACAGTCGTCGGCGAAAACGGCTACAATCTTTCGGGCGGAGAGCGCCAGCGCGTGGCGATAGCCCGAGCGATACTGCGCGATCCGAAGATACTTATTCTCGACGAGGCGACGAGTGCGCTCGACCCCGAAACCGAGAGCTATATTCAGCAGGCGCTCGGCAGACTCACCGAAAACAGGACTACAATAGCCATTGCCCACAGACTCTCGACTCTGCGCCATGCGGATAGGCTTGTTGTCCTTGAAAACGGCAGAATCGCCGAGGTCGGAACGCACGCGGAGCTTCTCAAAAAGCGCGGGGTTTATTATAATCTCGTCATGGCTCAGCGCCAGACCTCAAAGCTCACTTCCGAGGCGCAGGCAGCGCTCGACAGACGGTAAATAAAGCGAAAAACACGGGAGAACAAAGCGAATTTTGTCTCCCGTGTTCTTTTTTTGTTAAATTGCTGTGAATTTGCCTTTTTGTCTTTACAGCTTGCGTAAAATAAAGTAAAATAGTAGCGGAAAAATATGTTTTTTTGAATGGAGGCACAAATATGGAGCTTGCGTATAAACGTATACTTCTGAAAATAAGCGGCGAGGTGCTCGCCGGCGGAAAGGGCATGGGTATTGATTACGATACCGTTCTCAATATCTGTTCCGCAGTCAAGGAATGCGTCGATATGGGCGTTGAGGTCGGTCTTGTTGTCGGCGGCGGAAATTTCTGGCGCGGACGCTCGAGCGGAGATATGGACAGAACCAGAGCCGACCATATAGGTATGCTCGCCACCGTCATGAACTCCCTCGCCCTCGCCGATGCGCTTGAGCATCTCAAGGTGCCCGTCAGAGTGCAGACCGCTATCGCCATGCAGCAGATAGCCGAGCCCTATATCCGCAACAGGGCAGTGCGCCATTTAGAAAAGGGCAGAGTCGTTATCTTCGGCTGCGGCACCGGTAACCCGTTCTTCACCACCGATACTGCCGCCGCTCTGCGCGCGCTCGAGATAGATGCCGATATCATGTTCAAGGCGACAAATGTCGACGGCGTTTATGACAAGGATCCCAACAAGTTTGAGGACGCGAAGAAGTATGATACTCTTTCATTTGACGAAATCCTCAGCCACGACCTCAGAGTTATGGACGGCACCGCAGCCTCTCTCTGCAGAGACAATTCCATACCGATTCTCGTCTTTAATCTTGACGACCCGCAGAATATCGTCAAGGCGATAAAGGGTGAAAATGTCGGAACAGTTGTAAAATAATCGGTGAAAGGCCGATAAAAATATGATCTTCTCTTCAAGAAAGGATTGAAATTATGGAAACAGTATTTCAAACAGCACGCGATAAAATGACCAAGAGCATCGCCTCGCTCAAGGGCGAGTACGGTACGATAAGAGCAAACAGAGCTACCGCGGCGGTTCTCGATAGGATAACTGTTGATTATTACGGCACTGCCACCCCGATAAATCAGCTTGCGGCTATCTCCGTAGTTGAGGCGAGAATCCTCTGCATTCAGCCTTGGGACGTTTCTACTCTGCATCCCATCGAGAAGGCTATCCAGACCTCCGACCTCGGAATTAACCCGCAGAACGACGGAAAGGTGATAAGACTTACTTTCCCGCCCCTGACCGAGGATAAGCGCCGCGAAATAGTCAAGGATGTCAAGAAGCTGGCGGAGGACTGCAAGGTTGCCGTTCGCTCTATCCGCAGAGACTGCATGGAAAAGCTCAAGAAGATGCAGAAGAACAGCGAAATAACCGAGGACGATCTCAAGTTCGGCGAGAAAGAGATACAGGATATCACCGACAAGTTCGTCAAGGAAGCGGACAGTGTTGCCGCAGAAAAAGAAAAGGAAATAATGGAAATCTGATTTGCTTCGGATTTTATTCGGCAAAAAGGCTGGGCGCTTTGGGCGGTCACGCCTTTTTGCCTAAAATACAAAAGGATTTTTGCCATGACAAAGACACCGGATAACGAGCATCTTCCGCAGCACGTTGCCATAATTATGGACGGCAACGGCCGCTGGGCCAAGCAGCGCGGGCTTCCGCGCAGCGAGGGTCACAAGCAGGGCGCGAAGGTGTTCAAAAGAATATGCGAATATGCCGCAGATATAGGGATACGCTACGTGACGTTCTACGCCTTTTCCACGGAAAACTGGCGCAGACCGCCCGAGGAAGTCAGCGGCATAATGAACCTTTTCAGAGATTACCTGCGCGAGGCCGAGGAGCGCGAGCAGGAGAATGCTCGGAAGGGTTTGAGAATAAGATATATAGGAGAGCGCGAGGGTTTGGCGGACGATATTCTCGAGCTTGTCGATGAGCTTGAACGCGGCTCTGCCGACAAAACCAGAACGACCGTAAACATCGCGATAAACTACGAGATACTGTCTGCCTGCAAGCGTCTTGCCGAGCAGTGTGCGAGAGGGGAGCGCACGCCCGACAGTCTTACCGAGCAGGATATATCGGACAATCTCTATACGGCGGGCCAGCCCCACCCGGATCTTATAATCCGCCCCAGCGGAGAATTCAGACTTTCAAATTTCCTCATCTGGCAGGCTGCGTATTCGGAATTTATCTATTCCGATATCCTCTGGCCTGACTATACCGAGCAGGACTTTGACGCCGCTCTTGAGGAGTACGCACACCGCAGCAGGCGCTTCGGAGGAGTCTGAAAATACTTTGATTGTGAGATGAAAGAAAGATGAAACAGCGCGTTATTACCGGACTTTTAGCCGCTCTTTTCGGAATTACGGTCCTTTCCCTTATGTTCACCCCTGTTTTGGGCATAGTCTTGGCGGCCGTGTCGTTTATAGCGTCCTACGAGATACAGCACGTTGCGAAGATTAAAAATAAGCTTCTGATGATAATCAACATGATTGTCGCCGCTTTTATGCCCGTTGCTCTTGAATACAAGCTCTTTGAGAAGCTGCCTTTCCCGACATATATCGTTGCGATAGTCTATGTCATACTTATGATGTTCATCATGCTCGGCAACTATGCAAAGACTAAATTTGAAGATGTTGTCATGTCTATGTTCTGCGGCGTTATCGTGCCGTATGTCATGACTACCATAATTCTTATCAGAGATCTCTGCCTGAGCCGTCCCGATCTGTTCCAGCAGTCGCAGGTATTCTTTATTATCTTTACGGCGCTGCTGTCCGCATGGCTCAACGACACGTTTGCGTATTTTGTCGGCAGCAAGTTCGGAAAGCACAAGCTCGCTCCGAACATCAGCCCCAAAAAGAGTGTTGAGGGCGCAGTCGGCGGCGTAGTTATAACTATGCTGTTTAATCTTGCATTCTTCTTTATTTTTGATTATTTCTTCTTCAAGAACGACACACTAAAGTGGTGGATGATTCCCGGAACCTCGATGTTCCTCTCCGCCATAAGCATAGGCGGCGACCTGTCGGCCTCCGTTATAAAGAGAAACTTCGGCGCGAAGGATTTCGGGACCATCTTCCCCGGTCACGGCGGAATTATGGACAGATTCGACAGCTACAGCTTCGTTATGCCGACTCTCTATGCCTTGATTTCACTGGTAATCAGTCTCGGAGCGTGATTATATGAAAAGCATGGTCATTCTCGGCTCAACCGGCTCCATAGGTACTCAGGCGCTCGATGTCGCAAGACTTCGTAATTTTACGGTAAGAGCTCTGACTTCAAATTCGAATATCGACCTGCTCGAAGAGCAGATACGGGAGTTCAAGCCCGAAATAGCGGCTGTTGCCGATGAGAGCAGGGCAGCGGAACTCAGAACAAAAGTTGCCGATACCTCCACAAGGGTGCTCGGCGGCGAAGAGGGCATATGCGCCGCGGCGCAGCTCAACGCCGATAAGGTGCTCAACAGCATCGTCGGCATAGCGGGCCTCAAGCCGACTCTTGCTGCAATTGAAGCGGGTAACGACATAGCGCTCGCCAACAAAGAGACGCTTGTCGTCGGCGGCGAGCTTGTGACCTCTCGCGCCAAGGAGAAAGGGGTCTCCATTCTCCCTGTGGACAGCGAGCATTCCGCAATATTCCAGTCCCTTCAGGGAAGCCCCGGAAAAAAGAGCGTCAAGCGCCTTATTCTGACCGCTTCGGGCGGCCCGTTCTTCGGCAGAACGCGTGCCGACCTCGAGGGCGTCACAGTTGAACAGGCGCTCAAGCACCCCAATTGGAGTATGGGCGCAAAAATTACCATTGACTCTGCTACAATGATGAACAAGGGACTTGAACTTATCGAAGCGGCGTGGCTTTTCGATATGCCTGCCGACAAGATAGATATTCTCGTCCACCGCCAGAGCGTGGTTCATTCGCTCGTCGAATATGTCGATAACTCCGTCATAGCTCAGCTCGGCGTGCCCGATATGCGCGTGCCGATACAGTATGCTCTGACTTATCCGGAGCGATATGAGAGCCCCGCAAAACAGCTCCGACTCGAGGAGTGGAAAACGCTCACCTTTGAGCAGCCCGACTATGATACTTTTTCCTGCATCAATCTTTGCAGGCAGGCGATAACAAAGGGCGGTGTCTATCCCGCCGCGGCGAACGGTGCCAATGAGGCAGCCAATAAGCTGTTCAGGGAGGGAAAGATAAAGTTCCTCGATATCGCCGACGCAGTGTCGGGTGTGCTCGATTCAACCGAATTTTCACCGTGCGACAGCCTTGAAAACATTCTCCTCGCCGATTCCCGCGCAAGGGAAAAAGTGCATGAGATGTTCGGCTGCTGATATTTTCACGGGTCGAAAGGATATTTTATATGTTTTTAAACACCGCGCTGTCGTTTTCGACAGTTTGGAGCAAGGTCTGGCCGTTTCTTGTGGCCATACTTTTCTTCGGCATCGTAATAATGTTCCATGAGCTCGGCCATTTCCTTTTTGCAAAGCTTTTCAAGGTCAAGGTCAACGAGTTCTCTATCGGCATGGGTCCCGCCATCTTCAAAAAGAAGAAGGGCGATACAAACTATGCCGTGAGAATCCTGCCGATAGGCGGATACGTCAGCATGGAGGGCGAGGACGAGGACAGCGAGGATCAGCACGCCTTCAACAACAAGCCCCTGTGGCAGCGAATGATAGTCGTTGTCGCCGGAGCGACGGTCAATCTTATCATGGGCGTTATAATCGTTGCGATTATGCTCTGTCAGTCCGATCTTATCGGCACCACTCAGATACGCTCCTTCTATGACAACGCGACGAGCGCCGCGAGCGGACTTGAGGCGGGGGATAAGATAGTCAAAATAAACGGCAAGCGAGTCTATTCCCAATATGATATAACGTTTCTCATGATGCGCGACGATGACGGCGTTATGGATTTTGTCGTCAAAAGAGACGGAAAAAAAGTCGAGCTCAAGGATGTTAAGTTTCAAACCAGCCCCATAGAGGGTCAGGAGAATCTGATAAGCATTCACTACGATTTTGTTATCGTCGGAGTTAAACCGACATTTTTGAGCGTCACAAAGAACGCTTTTCTTGAGAGCATATCAATAGGCCGCATGGTCTGGATAAGCCTGTTTGACCTGATAACCGGGCGATACGGACTAAGCGAGGTCTCGGGGCCGATAGGCGTTATAAACTATGTCGCGGATGCGGCGTCCGCCTCGTCGTCCTCGATGGATTGGACTCCGCTTTTGACAATTATGGCGCTGATAGCCATAAATATCGGTCTGTTTAATCTTCTGCCCGTTCCGGCGCTTGACGGCGGCAGACTGTTCTTTATGTTTATCGAGCTTATCATCCGCAGACCTATCCCGCAGAAGTTTGAAAAGTGGGTTCATGCGGTCGGCATGATACTGTTGCTCGTGTTTATGGCAGTTATCTCGTTTAAGGATATCGTCAGTTTGATAAGAGGTTAGAATTATGGCATTTGAACGCAGAAAAAGCAAAGAGGTCAGAATAGGCGATTTGACTGTCGGCGGCAATTCTCCGATAGCCGTTCAGTCCATGCTCAACATTCCCGCGCACGATATCGAGGGCAGCGTAAAGCAGGCGAAAGCCCTTGAAAAGGCCGGATGTCAGATAATCCGCGCCGCAATACCCGATATGGATGCGGTGAAGCTTATCCCGGCTCTCAAAGAGGCGGTAAAGGTTCCTATAGTCGCGGATATACATTTCGATTACAGACTCGCGCTTGAAAGCATAGCTGCGGGCATAGATAAAATACGCATAAATCCCGGCAACATCGGCTCCAAAGACAGGGTCAAGGCGGTTGCCGACGCCTGCGCCAACAACGGCATTCCGATAAGAGTCGGCGTCAACAGCGGCTCTATCGAGAAGGATATTCTCGCAAAATACGGCGCTCCCACCGCTCAGGCGCTCGTGGACAGCGCGATGAGCCATGTGCGTATGCTGGAGGAGTGCGATTTTGACAATATTGTTATATCGCTCAAGTCCTCCGATGTTCCGATGACGGTTGAGGCATACGAGCTTATCTCAAAGATTTGCGATTATCCGCTCCATGTCGGCATAACCGAGGCGGGTACATGGAAGATGAGCCTTGTCAAGTCGAGCGTAGGTATAGGGTCTCTGCTTTTGCACGGAATCGGCGACACTATCCGCGTCTCGATGACCGACGACCCGGTCAAGGAGGTCGCGGCGGGCTATGATATCCTGCGCGCAACGGGCGCCAAAAAGGACTGCGTCCAGATAGTTTCCTGCCCGACCTGCGGCAGAACCAAAATAGACCTCATCTCCCTTGCAAACGCGGTCGAGGAGCGACTCGCTTCCTGCAATAAGCCGCTGAAGGTTGCGGTCATGGGCTGCGCCGTCAACGGACCCGGCGAGGCGAGAGAGGCGGATATCGGCATAGCCGGCGGAGACGGATGCGCTCTGATATTTAAAAAGGGGAAAATAATCAAGAAAGTGCCTGAGTCAGAGGTGCTTGACAGTCTCATGGAAGAGATTGATAAACTTTAATGGAGACAAAGATGTCCGACAAAAAGTTAGTTGATTTTATAGAAGAATATATTGACGATTCCGAATTGCTCTCTGAGCTTGCAGATGTTCGGCTTGATGATATCAGGCTGAATGTCGAGCGCAGGGAGCTTGAATTACTTTGTTCGGCGGCAGTGGCTCCGGGTGAGCTTTTGCTGAGAGCCGTTGAGACCTCGCTCATAAAAGCGTTCACTCTCAACGCCGCAATGATAAACTGCTCTGTGACGGAGGAAAAGCCCAAGGAAACTCCGAAAGAGCCGATGAGCGAAACGGGGCTTGCAAAACTGCTCCTTTCTCTGCGCAGAGAGTTTCCCGCCGCAAACGGATTCCTTAACGATGCGCAGTGCTTCATGCTCGGCGACACGGTCTCCGTGCAGCTCAAGAGCGGCGCGGATGTTATAAATAACCTCGGCGCATCAAAGCGCTTTGCGCAGATGATATTTGAACGCTTCGGCGAGGATGTGGGGGTCGAGTTCACCGACAGCGGCGCGCCCGTTGACGACGGCGAGGTGCAGCAGTATCAGGAGGAGCTGGACAGCGGCATACGCAGTGCGTTCGCCGATAAGGTTTCCCAGGAAAAGGACCTTACCAGCTTAACAAGAACCTACGACGAATATCCGTTTTCGACTAAATATTCCGTTCCGATTTATGGCTCCGTAATAAAGACAAAGCCCATTTCTCTTTCGGACGTAGCCTCCGATTCGGGCTCGGTCGTCGTATGGGGTACTGTGTTTTCTTTTGAATCGCGCGATACCCGCGACGGAAAACGAAAGATAATAAATTTCTGTATCACCGATAAGACAAGCTCCTATTCCGTCAAGATTTTCGAGCTTGCCGAAAATTGCGAAAGCCTGCTGAAAAATATCAAAGACGGCGTCGCCGTTATGGTCAGAGGCGTTGTCAATTACGACTCTTATATGAAGTGCGACTGCATAAATGCGCGCGCCGTAACTACTATAGACCTTATAGAAAAGAAGGACGAAGCGCCCGAGAAGCGCGTCGAGCTTCATCTGCATACTACTATGTCCGCCATGGACGGCGTCTCGAGCGCAACGAAGCTCGTTGAGCGCGCAATTGCATGGGGGCATAAGGCAATTGCCATTACTGACCATGGTGTTGTGCAGGCATTTCCTGATGCGATGAACGCAATCGGCAAATCCGACTTGAAGGTGATTTACGGCGTAGAAGCCTATCTGATTGACGATTTGGGCAGCGTTGTTACCATGCCGCGCGGACAATCTCTGGATGACACCTTTGTAGTATTCGACATTGAGACAACAGGACTTTCCAAGGAAACCGAAAGTATTACGGAAATTGGCGCAGTAAAGGTAGTAGACGGCAAGATTATCGACCGTTTCAGCACCTTCGTGAACCCAGAACGCCCTATTCCTGCGGAGATTACCAAGCTGACAGGCATTACGAATGAAATGGTAGCCGATGCGCCTGTTATTACAGAAATTCTGCCGAAGTTTCTGGAATTTTGCCAGGATGCGGTGCTTGTGGCGCATAATGCCAATTTCGATACAGGCTTTATCCGCCTGAATGCAGAGCGAAAATGTGGTATTGAGGTAAAAAATACCGTTCTGGATACATTGGAGCTTTCCAGAGCCTTGCTGCCGGAGCTGAAAAAGCATAAGCTGGACATCATCTGTGAGCAGCTGGGTGTTTCTCTGGAGGGACACCATCGTGCGGTCAATGATGCCGAAGCAACGGCGGAGGTCTTTCTGAAATTCATTGACATGCTCGTGGAAAAGGAAATCTACAAGGTAGACGATATCAATGTGTTCTCCAGCCAGACAGTGAATTATAAGAAGCTGAAGGCATATCATGCGATTATTCTGGCAAAGGATTATGTCGGCTTGCGGAATCTGTATGAATTGATTTCACTTTCTCATATTGATTATTACTTCCGCAGACCACGTATCCCCAAAAGCAAGCTGATTCAGCACAGGGAAGGGTTGATTCTGGGAAGTGCCTGCGAAGCAGGGGAGCTTTATCGCGCGCTTCTTGATAAAAAGCCAAAACAGGTCATTGAGGAGCTGGTAAATTTCTATGATTATCTGGAAATTCAGCCGCTTGGCAATAACCGTTTTATGATTGAGTCTCCGAAGGTGGAAAGCGTACATTCCATGGAGGATATCATCGCCATCAATAAGCAGATTGTTGCATTGGGTGAGGAGCACAATAAGCCTGTTGTGGCAACCTGTGATGTGCATTTCATTGATCCGCAGGATGCTGCCTTCCGTAAAATCATCATGGCGGCAGAAGGCTTTGCCGATGCGGACAAGCAGGCACCTTTTTATTTCCGCATCACAAAGGAGATGCTGAAGGAATTTACCTATCTGGGCGAGGAAAAGGCGAGAGAAATCGTTATCACCAATACAAATAAAATTGCGGATATGATTGAGAAAATCAAGCCTATTCCCGATGATACCTTTCCCCCGAAAATCGAAGGAGCAGATGAGGAGCTGCGCCAGATTTGTATGGATAAGGCAATTTCCATCTATGGCGACCCATTGCCTCCCATTGTGCAGGACAGATTGGAAACAGAGCTGAATTCCATCATCAGCAATGGCTATGCAGTACTGTATATCATCGCACAGAAGCTGGTTTGGAAATCCGTTGCAGATGGGTATCTGGTTGGTTCGCGAGGGTCGGTTGGCTCTTCCTTTGCCGCAAATATGGC
>ERZ791718.1149-NODE-1149-length-11123-cov-2.026382_pt1 | contig 11123 bp, 7 predicted proteins | sample MGYA00510349_ERZ791718 | MGnify/ENA primary metagenome ERZ791718 (study PRJEB30046, sample SAMN00715136) | human gut metagenome | study: EMG produced TPA metagenomics assembly of the A metagenome-wide association study of gut microbiota in type 2... | reverse complement strand
GGTTTTCCCACGGCTCCTATTCGTTCCCCCCCGCCAATCCTGATGTCTGAAACACCATTTCCTGCTCAAAATATTCGCGCACAAGAAACGTTTTCCCCACTCTGCGGCGTCCGCATACTGCCACAAATTCCGACTGCCTTGACTCGTATATACGTGCCAAGGTATCCTGTTCACTCTTTCTGCCGATAATATTATTCTTCATTTCTTATTCTCCTGCTTTAATTTCTAACCATTTGCAAAAATAGCAAGAAAAAAGTAATTATTGGCTATTTCTTATATAATTTTCAGCCAATAACACCTATTTTTAAGCATTATTGGCTAAAACAAGCGATATATTTAGCCAGTAACTACAAAATCAGCGTAAAAAAAAGCTAGCGCTTATCAGAAACGCTAGCCTTTTTCGTATTTTATCTAACCTGAATTTCAAATCGCTTAATAGCCTATAACTATAAATTATAAACTATAAGCTATCAACTAATCATAGAATCCCGGCTGCTTATACTCAATGTCCAGTTCATCATCTACTGTTGCGATGACACCCTGAATCTGACCCATGGCAAACATGCGGCCGAGGAGAGTGTAACCGGCATTGTGACCATGATTGCTCTCATCGAATACGCCACCTGGCTCATCAGTGAAGGTCATACCGTGGTCTACTCGCATAGGCAATCGACGGCCGGAATTGCACTTGCCTTCCTGCTCAGCCTTCTCGAAGATGCGGCAAAGTTCAATGAGATGGCCGCGACCACCCAGGTGAGAAGCCTCTGTAAAGTTGCCGTTAGGGAAAATGTAGCAAGAGCGCAGATGAACAAAGTGAGTGCGGTCAGCAAACTGCTTAGCCATTGCCACACAGTCGTTGTGCTCGCCGGCAGAGAATGAACCTGCACAGAAAGTCAAACCATTGTGCTTGTTTGGCACAGCATCGAGCATCCACTGGATATCCTCGGCACGACCGATGATTCTTGGCAAGCCGAATACAGGATAAGGAGGATCATCCGGGTGAACACACATGTTGATGTCGTACTCATCGCAGATAGGCATGATAGCCTCCAGCCAGTACTTCATGTTCTCCTGCAACTTCTTCTTGTCGATGCCATCATAAAGCTTCAACAGGTCGCGGAACTTCTGGACAGGAGCTGAATCGCCCTCGCTGAAGTTACCGGATACGAAGCCCTGGGTCTTGATGATGATATTCTCTACCAAGGCATGATCCTGCTCAGGAGTAGAAGTCTTCTTGATTTCATCAGCCTCAGCCACGAGGTCTCTGCCCCACTTGTGCTCCTTAGAGAACTCAGCCCAATCCTCACGGGCACCTTCACGCTGGAGGATGTAGATGTCGAAGTAGGCAAACTCGCCCCAGTTCATATAGAGGTTGTTGGCTCCGTTAGGATTCTCGTGTGCCAAATCAGTACGTGCCCAGTCCAAAACCGGCATGAAGTTGTAGCAGATGCACTTGATGCCTTCCTCGCCCAGGTTGCGGAGACTCTGCTTATAGACCTCAATCTGATGGTCACGGTCGGGACCGCCATACTTCAAGGTTTCAACCACTGGCAAAGATTCTACCACGCTCCATTTCATGCCGTATGACTCTATATATTCCTTGAGTTCATGAATCTTCTCGCGTGTCCAAACCTCACCCAGAGGAACATCGTGCAATGCGGTAACGATGCCCTCAACACCAATCTGCTTCAACTGTGCAAGTGTAATCTTATCCTTCTTGCCAAACCAGCGCCATGTTCTTTCCATATATTATATAATGTATAAGTTTAAAAATGAATTATCTTGCTGCAACATATTTATGCAATGTCTGTCTTACGGCACCCTTGCCGGCAAAGAGTTCCTTCACCATGCCTTCTATCTGCTCGCCGAAGCCAGCCTCATAGAGGTCGAGACCAAATACATCCTTGCGGGAATAAAGGTTCTTGAGGCAAGAGTAATCCTGATCTGCCTTGCCCACCTCCAAAGGAGCCACAATAGCCTGAAGTTCTGCCAGCAATGGGTCGGAAGATGGCTCAAATGGCTTCAGCTTATCATCCAATGCCTTGAGATAACGGGCATAACCTGCCAATACCAAAGGAATCAGCACGAGATTGCTCTTGTCGAGACCGCGGTCGATGTACTTCTTGATTGTCTCACCAAAACGGATAGAGAGTTTCTGGCTGGTATCGGTAGCGATACGCTGAGGAGCATCTGGCATGAACGGGTTAGGCAGACGCTTGTTGATAACGGTGCCGATAAACTCGTATGGGTTCAATACACCTGGATCTGTTACCACTGGCATCGCCTCGATATAACCAATCTTCTGGATGAAGGCACGAAGGTCCTCATCAGCCATCTCAGCAGAAATCAAGGTATAGTCGAGCATGCAACCATAGATTGACATCGCTGTATGGAGAGGGTTCAGACAGGTGGTTACCTTCATGGTCTCAACCTCATCTACAGTCTTGCGGGAAGTATAGAGCGCACCGCCCAACTCCAATGGCGGACGACCGTTGGTATAAGTATCCTCGCAAACGAGATACTGCACTTCCTCGGCATTTACGAAAGGAGCGGTGAAGGTATGTTTCTCGGTGATGATGGTATCGTTGTCCTCGAAACCATCCTCAGCAAGCATAGCCTGTACCTTCTCGTGAGGACGAGGAGTAATCTTATCAATCATAGACCAAGGATAGGTTACCTTGCTGCTGTCGTTGATATAATCTACGAAACCAGCCTCAACAATACCATCCTTTGCCCAGCGCTCGGCGTAAGCCTTGACGCCAGCCTTAACATGGTCGCCATTGTGAGAACAGTTGTCTGTTGACTGAAGGGTTACAGGCAACTTGCCAGCCTTGTATCGTTCGTAAAGCAGAGCTGTGAGCTTACCCATGGCGAAGACTGCATCGAGACCACGAGCCAGGTCGGCATCATTGAAAGAATATCCCTTCTCTGTGATGGTGAAAGTAACCATCTGCAAAGTTGGAGCCTGAAAAATCTGAACCAGACGCGCCCAGTCGTCAGCAAACTGCTTATCCGCCTTGAGGCTTTCTGTGATAGAAGCGATGACCTTCTTCTCGATGGTTCCGTTGCTCTGGAGGCTAACGAGAAGCGAGAGGTTATTGTAAGGGCGATAAGCCTTGTCGATGATTTCATAGTCGAAGCTTTCTGCCACGATTACACCACGATCATACTTGCCTGTATTGAGCGCATCGTTGAGGATGGCTGCCGGGAAAGCACGGAAGATGTTACCTGCGCCGAAGTGAACCCAAGTAGGCTCGTCGTGAGTCTTCTTAGCTACGGCTGCGATGTCATACTTAGGAAGCTCATAACCCTTAGCTTCCCATTCTGCAGCATTAAAGCTGTCTGAAAGAATTTCGTTCAGTTTCATGATTATACGGTATTTTTTGATTGTTCCATGTACTCGCCTATCTTTCCGAATAGGCGTGGCAAAAATACAAAGAAAAATCGAAACCCGCTCATTTCAAAGGCTATAATTTCATAAAATGAACGATTTGCAAATACATTTGAGCGAAACGGCAAACGTCACGGATCAGATGAACCCGTTTTTAACGATTATGTTACATCAAATAAAAAAAGGGTTACATCAGAAAAACAGAAAAGAGGACGTAAGTTCTCGCCCCCACACCCTCTTCTTTTTATCTTTAGCTTTCATTTTTCTATTCTTCCAGCGATTTAATTTGCTTCTTCGGCGTAACGCCAAGACCTTTCAAGCTTTCCACTCTTCTCATCACATTTCCTGTTCCGTCGTAAAGTTGCTTCTTTGCCTTGTCGAAGGTTCCGGACAGACGGGTTATCAAATCGCCGATTCCTGTAAAGGTATCTTCGAAACCTGCTACCTTATCATATAGGTCAGCAGCCGTCTTCACGATTTTCTCCACATTCTTGTTCTGCCGGTCATACTGCCAGAGATTATAGGCAAGTTGGAGTGCCATGAGCAGATTGCTTGGTGAGATGATGATAATCTTCTTCTGATAAGCATAGCGGCTGAGATCCGGCTGCTGCTTCATCGCTGCGATATAGCTGGTCTCGTTAGGGATGAACATCAGTACGAAGCCGATGGCATCATCCACCAGTTTGGAATAGTCTTTGGCTGCCAGTTCATCGATGTGCTTTCGTACGCTCAGCGCATGTGCCTTCATCAGGCGTTCCTGTTCAGCCTCATCTTCAGCTGCCAGAGCATCGGAATAAGCGGTAAGCGAAACCTTGGAATCGATGACCACACTTCTGCCTTCCGGGAATCTGACGATGACATCCGGACGGTAGTTCTTTCCCTCTTCATCTTTCGTATTCTCCTGAATGAAGAATTCCTCATCTTTACGAAGTCCGCTGTTCTCCAGGATAGTTTCCAGCACCATCTCGCCCCAGTCGCCCTGCATCTTGCTGTCGCCCTTCAATGCCTTGGTCAGGTTGGCAGCATCGGAGCCGATCTTCTCAGTCTGCTCCTTCAGGTTCAGTACAGCCTGCTGCTGTTCCTGCTGGAAGAGTTTCATCGTTGCCTCGAAGGTATTCTGCAGTTCCTTCTTGTTCACCTCGTTCTGGGTTTTGCTCTCCTCTACCGATTTCTTGAAATCAGCAAACTGTTCCTTGATAGGTTTCAGGAGTTCATCCATCTGCAGACGGTTGTTTTCCTGCAGAGCCGACTGCTTGGCAGCCAACTGCTCAGCCGCCACCTTCTGCTGTTCTATCGTCATTCGCTGCATTTCCTGCTTCAGGCTCTCGAGTTTCTGTGCCCACTGCTGGTCGCTTTCCGCTCTGAGTTTAGCCGCATACAGCCGCTCGCTCTCCATTTGAGATTTCATTGATTGAACCTCAGAAGCATGAGATTGTTTCATTGATTGAACCTCAGAAGCATGATGCAGTTTTATCTGTTCGATGTTAGCCGCCAGCACCTGAGCCTTCGCTACGAGCTGGGTTTTCTCCTCTCCCGCACTTTTTGCTTCCAGCAGTTTCCCCACGAAGAATCCGATGGCAAGCCCTATGATGATTCCAATTACTATTTCCATTTATCCTTGTTTTGAATGATTCTGTAAATCTGCAAAAATTATGATTTGCAAAAGTAATCATTTCAAGACATAACACCAAACATCATGGGGGATTCTTGTAGATATTTAACTCTTCTGCATTTTACTATGCAAACAAAAAGAGCGCACCACTATTGGCACGCTCTTTTCTTTAACTCTTCTTTTAAATATACATTATCGGTTGGCAGTAGGCCACTGATAAGTATCAGTGCAATGGATATCAGCACTCTGGTCGGCAATCATCAACTTGAAGTCGCCTTCCTCCAATCTCCATTTGCCATTCCAACCTACGAAGGCCAAATCGTCTGCCTTTAATTCAAATGTCATGGTCTTGGTCTCACCAGGCTGAAGTTCCACCTTGTCGAAGGCACGGAGACGACGGCCATCAGGCACCATACTAGCGATGAGATCGCTACTGAACAGGAGGACACTCTCCTTGCCTGCCACCTTGCCCGTATTCTTCACATCCACGCTCACCTTGATGATGTCGCCGTGGCGGAAATCAGACTGAGAAACCTTCAGGTTGCTATATTTGTAAGTGGTATAACTCAAACCATATCCGAAGCCCCACTGCTGGGTAATCTTCGCATTGTAGTCGTAAGCACCTTCCATCGTACCCACCTCCTCACTCTTCTTGAAGTCATAGTTGGCGAGCGAATTGATTTCCTTAGGATAGGTGTAAGGCATCTTGCCACTGAAGTTTGACTTGCCCGATACCAGGTTTGCCAAGGCATCGCCGCCCATATTGCCAGGAATAAGGATGTCGATGATGCCCTGTGCCAATGGTTCGATGTCGGCGATGAGACGAGGGCGACCTTCATTCAATACCAGAACGACAGGCTTACCGGTCTTGGCGAGTTCCTTCACGAGATTGCGTTGGTTCTCTGAAAGCCAAAGGTCGGTCAGATTGCCCGGAGTCTCTGTGTAAGAGTTCTCACCGATGCAGGCAACGATAACATCAACATTCTTTGCTGCATCAACTGCGCCCTGAATCTGAGGTTCGTTCTCCTCCCAGTATTTTCCCTTCTCATTATAGGTAACACCCTGGTTCAAGATAACATTCTCCTTGCCATACTCATTACAGAATGCCTCATAGATGGTATTGTACTTGCCGGCAAACTCATCGGCACGATGTCCCTGCCAGGTATAGCTCCATCCACCATCCAGGCAGCGCATCTGATTGGCATTAGGACCCGTAAGGAGAATCTTCTTGCCATGCTGCAAAGGAAGGATATTACCCTTGTTCTTCAGGAGCACCATACTCTCAGTAGCTCCCTCCAAGGCGAGCTTGGCAAACTCCTCGCCACCAAACTTAGGATAATTCTTGAGTTTCTGGGTTGGGTTCTTGAAGAGGTCAAGACGGTACTTCATGCGAAGCACACGACGGCAGGCATCATCGATACGACTCATCGGAATCTTACCTTCCTTTACCAATTCTACAAGGTAGCCACAAGCATCGCAAGAATAAGGTTCCATAATCATGTCGATACCGGCATTGATGGCAATGCGGAGCGCATCCTTCTTGTCCTTTGCCACCATCTCACGAGTATAGAGATTGTTGATGTCTGCCCAGTCGGTGATGAGCACACCATCCCATCCAGTCTCTTCCTTCAGCCATCCTGTCAGGATGTCCTTGTTGGCGTGCATCGGCATACCATTGACGGAAGCGGAATTCACCATCACGGTCAAGGCTCCAGCCTGCAGACCCGCCAGGAAAGGAGCGAAGTGCTTCTCTCGCAAGTCGGCTGGAGAGATATAGGCTGGCGTACGGTCTTTACCGGTCCAAGGCACACCATAGCCCATGAAGTGCTTCATGGAAGTGGCAATGTGATACTGGTCGATGTTGTTTGGGTCCTCGCCCTGGAAACCATAGACCATCGCCTTGCCCATCTCTGAACTGAGGTAGCAATCCTCGCCAAAGTTCTCCCAGATGCGAGGCCAACGGGCATCACGACCGAGATCAACGGTAGGACTGTAAGTCCAAGGCACGCTCACCGCACGAGTCTCATAAGCGGTAGCCTCAGCCGAACGGCGAGCAATCTCACAATTGAGGGAGGCAGCCACATTGATATTCTGCGGAAAGAGGGTTCCGCCCTGTGTATAAGTAGAACCATGGTTCTGGTCGAGACCGAAGACACAAGGGATGCCGATGCGCTTCATCGAAATCTTCTGGATTTGCGCGATGTACTTCTCCCACTGCTTGGCTGTAGGAGCGCAGGTATTTGGAGCGTTGAGGATAGAGCCAATCTTATAACGGGAAAGGATAGAATCGGTCTTGTGCTCGTCGATATAGAACACACCGTTCTTGTCGTTGGCACCAAAAAGGTCAGTCACCAATTCCATCATCTGACCTATCTTTTCCTCCAAGGTGAGTTCCTTCAGGGTTTGTTCTACCTGAGCCTCTATCTTAGGGTCGCTCTTGATAACTGGAACATTGGCACTGGCTGTATAAGCCAATGCCAACATTGAAATAGATAATAATTTTTTCTTCATAAGTCGTAAAGGTTTGACGTTTTATGATAAAACGGAAATCTTTCTAATATATTATTCAATAGTTACTTTTTTTACGGTGTAACCGTCACCCACGAGGAGGAGACCATTCTGCTCTGTCAAGAGCTGGATAGACAAGTCGGTCAGTTCAAACTCCCATTTAGCAGGTCCATTCACCATGATGTCGCCACGCTCTGGGTCGCCCTTACCTGTAAGGATGTTGTTCCACCAAGCTGTGGCAGCGGTACCCTGACCATTTCCATCTACATAGACACGGAGGATGGTGCCAGCCTTCACCTTTGAGAGGAAGGTATCCTTCAAGGCATCGAATGGTGTACTCCATGTCACGGCAAACTCACCTTCCCAGAGGGTGTTCTCCATAGATGGACGTGGCTCTGTAGTTACCTTGATGGTACCGCTTGGGAACTGGTTGCCCTCACCATCTACCAAAGTGATATTATAGTCACCATTTTCCAAACCTGTAGGAGCTGTGAGCTTCAAGGCTGTGCCCTCTTCGAGAACCTCGAAGGCTGCTTCCTTGCTACCTACCATTACTTTAGCAACTGTACCGAGATTCTTGCACTTATGGATAGTGGTCTCAGCACCTGGAGCTACCCAAAGCTCGATGGCATTGGTACCCAAGGCTGGGTCATCGGCAGCAGGAGTTACGGTAACTTTCAAGGTGCGGGATGTGCTCTTACCCTTGGTGGTGGTTGCCACAATCTTCAGTTCATGAATACCTACAGGCAAAGTCTGGTCGATAGTATTACCTTCGGCAATCTGAGTGCCATCGAGCAACCATGTCACAGTGGTGTAGTGAACAGGAGTCACCTTGATTTCCAACTTATAATTAGTCTTGCGGTCTATCTTGGAATCAGCCAAGTCGGTGTTCAAGATACGTGGATTGTCATCTTCGCTGACGGTGAAATATGGATCATCGTCAGAAGAGCAAGAAGACAAGGTAGATGTCCCAGCCAGTGCGAAACCCACGGCTAAGAGCATCATCATAGCCTTCAAGACTTTTCCCTTATATTGTTTCATTGTCTTATTCATCATTAATTATTCTATTTATTGTCCTATAAAACTCAACATTTAACATTAATCATTAAACACTACTCACTGTATCCCTTTCCGAATGGAGGATTGAAGTCTGGCTGAAGGTTTACATCAGCCTTGTCCCACCAGAGGCGCTTGTGCCAGTTGTCGGTACCCCCCATGCGGTCGATGGCAGCCTTGTAGTTGGCATTGTTGTACTGAGCTTCCAACTCAGGATACTGCAAGCGGACAGGCATTGACCAATCGGAATCCGTATAAGTGAAACCATCCTTGGTCAAGCGGTCACGATTCAAGATGGCAGGATAGTCAGAGCGGCGCATGTTAGCCCAACCCTCAGAAGGGTTCATCATGTGGAGAATCCAAGCCTGGGTGTTGATGGTCTCCTTAGGATTGTCACCCAACTTGTTGTTGGCAATGAACTCATTGATCTCATCCTCAGAAATCTTGTTGGACGTGAGATAGTAGTTGTTGAGCAACTCCATGCTGGCACGAACACCAGCCTCGTAGTGACTCTCAGCATCACCACCACCTACATTCCAACCCTTGGTTGCAGCCTCAGCCTTAAGGAACTCTACCTCAGCATAGCTCATCAAGTCGCCAGGGCTAGAAGGCATCTCGAAGTCGATGTTCAGGCAAGGACGACTAGCTCGGGCTATATAATCAGAGTTGGCATAAGTGTTCTCGTCTATCTCTGCATACTTCTTCAAAGTAGGAAGGTCATCCAACGTAGGTGGATTCATCCAGTCTGTGTACCAGGCTGCACCAGGGTTGCAAGGCTCCTCACCGAGGTTCTTGCTCTGGAAGTAAGCCAGGAAATCATCGGTCAAGTCGATGTTCTGCTCCTTGTCTGGCTTCACCTGACTACGCTTGATGTTGTAATAGTGGCGACAGATGCGATAGAGACGAGGGTCGTTGGTATTCTGCAACTGATAGAACAAGGTAGAGCATACCATGGTAGGCGATGTGGCATCCTGACCATAGAGAATCTCTCCCAAGGCATTGGTACGGAAATCGTAATCGTTGGCTCCATCATAATAGGTAAATGGAGCATCAGCATACTTGATATAAGCATCATCTGCTGCACTGGCGATAGCACCGGCAGCCACAGCCTTCTCAAACTCCTCCTTTGCCTTCTGTGGATTAACATCGGAAATGCGCATGGCATAGCGCATACGGAGTGCATTGGCATACTTCTTCCACTGAGCTACATCACCACCCATGCTGGTGACATCACCAGAAATGTGGTCGGTACCTGTGCCAAACTGCTTCTCGCAAGCGTCAAGTTCATCGAAGAACCAGCTGTAGAGTTCCTCTACGGTATTATACTTAGGGGTGGAGATACCTGAGATATAACCCAGACCTGCCTCCGAACAAGGCACGTCACCGTAGGTATCTGCCAAAACTGCCGTGAGATAGACACGGTGGATACGAAGTGCCGAATTCAAGTTTGCCTTGTCAGCAGAATTGTGGATGGCATCCACAAGGTTCTTGATACTGATTTCATAATAGCGGTCCCAAACTCGACGGGACATATCATCTTCTCTGAAATTAGAACCAGCGTAATTGGTTACATTCCAACCACCAGCGAAATACTGTGGAAAACCAGATATATAGTTACGGTAGGTATCCATCAGACTGAAGTCACCGTAAGTCTGCAACAAAGCTGTTGTCAACTGTGCGTTAGGGTCGAGCTCGTTCACCTTGGTCTTGTCGGTATTGATGTTGCTCAAGGTATCATCAGAGCAAGAAGTCATCGCAGTGCCGGTTGCCATCAGGGCGAAAGCCATCATCAGGCTGCTCTTACCTATATATTTCTTGATTATATTGTTCATTTTCTTACCTTATTATATATTAGAACTCTTCTAAAGAAATTGATTCATTTTTTCGAGACTAGAACTTCACGTTCACATTCAAACCATAACTCTTGCGAGATGGCAGGGAACCATATTCCAGACCGAGACCTGAGGTGTTGTAGCTGGAGTCTGGGTCGATGTTAGGAATGTTCTTCCAAACAATGAATGGGTTACGAGCCACGAAGGATACGGTCAAGCCTTTGACATACTTGCCCAGGATGCTCTCTGGGAAGGTATAGCCGAAAGTAATCTCACGACACTTCACGTAAGAATTGTCGTAAACGAAGGCACTCTGCACGCCATTTGCCACATGCTTCCAGTAATCTTCAGGGTTCACGGCGATGTCGTTCTTGCGATAAGTACCGTCGCCATTGTCGATAACACCCTCTACGACAAGTCCTTTGCAGTTACCAGTCTCACGCCATGCGGCAAGATCCATCCCCGAAGCCTTGCGAGCCTCCTCGGAAGTGTACCACTCCTCACGGCCTGCCAATGTTCCCTTTGCCTTACCTGTCTGGTATGCTGAACGCATGGACATAGAGTAGATGTCGGCACCTACCTTCACATCGAAGGATGCAGAGAGGCGGAAGTTCTTGTAGCTGAAGGTTGAGTAGAAACCACCTGTCCAGTCCCAAGTAGAATTGCCGATGGTCTTGACCTTCTGGTCAATCTTTGGAAGACCAGTAGCTGCATCGACAACCAC
>ERZ791718.1141-NODE-1141-length-11179-cov-1.969346_pt1 | contig 11179 bp, 10 predicted proteins | sample MGYA00510349_ERZ791718 | MGnify/ENA primary metagenome ERZ791718 (study PRJEB30046, sample SAMN00715136) | human gut metagenome | study: EMG produced TPA metagenomics assembly of the A metagenome-wide association study of gut microbiota in type 2... | reverse complement strand
TTTCCCACCGTAATGAGGGCAGGAATCATGGCGGCCGATTCGAAGTAAAGGTCCTGCATATAACGCATCATGAGTTCCTGCTGCGCCGCACCATGCGTGCCAAGGTACGTGATATCATACAGGACATAGAGGCTCCACAGGAAAGATACACCCGAGCCCAAGGCAACAAGGGTATCCATGTTGGGGGCCAGATGCTTCATGCTCTTGAAACCGCTGATGAAAAAGGCGCGGTTGATGAACATAACGATGAGAGCAAGGAGCAGCTGCGTAATGCCCATGCCGTAAAGGTTCCCATCAAGGAAGGCTGGCAGCGGAAAATGGAGCATATTGTGCCCCATGGTCAGATACATGAGGACGAGCAGAAAACCAATGGAATAGACGAGACGCCGCTTCAGTTTAGGCGTTTCCGTATCCTTTAAGGCGTCATCAGAAGCAGGCTTTGCGCTCGTACCGTCCGCCCCTTTGGGAGACGCACCATACCCTGCATCTTCTACAGCCTTGATGATGGCTTCATTCGTCGCGTCCCCTTCGACGCCCATGCTGTTTGTTAAAAGGGAGACAGACACACTTGTAACGCCGGGCACGCCGGCGACGGCCTTTTCTACGTGGGCCTGACAGGAAGCACAGGTCATGCCCTCGACCTTGAATTGTTTCATTGAGGATTCCTCCTTTGATTCTCATCTACTATACCCTACCATGGTATTGTTTTCATCCTTATCTTACTCGACAGGTCCCTATTTGTCAATGGGAAAGACTACTTTTTTGCTAGAAATTTGTCATGACTAACTAAAAGGAAAAGAAAAAGTCCTGCCAGGTCATGCCTGCAGGAGCTTTTCTTCATATTCCCCAAGGACGGCAAGCAGTGCCTCCTCGGTCTGGGCCTGATTGATGGTATTGCGGTAATAGGCGCTGTGCGGCAGCCCTGTTAGGTACATGGCACCGTGGTGCCGCATTTCCCGGACGCCGACGCGCTCGCCTTTAAAAAGAATGAGGTCGTGGAGGTGGCGGCGAATCATGGCAAAGCGTTCCTGAACGGAAACAGGAGAAATCGCTTTTCCATGCAAAAGGGCCTTCACGTCCCGGAAGATCCAGGGATTGCCTTCGGCGCCACGAGCAATCATGACACCGTCGCAGCCCGTTTCTTCCTTCATGCGCAGAGCATCTTCGGCGTGGAAGATATCACCGTTGCCAAGGACGGGAATCCCGACACTTTCCTTGACGGCGCGGATGATGTCCCAATCTGCCTTTCCTTGGTAGAACTGGGCCCGCGTCCTGCCGTGGACACAAACAGCGCTGACGCCGGCCTTTTCTGCCATTTGGGCAATCACAGCGGCATTTTTATGGGCCTCATCCCAACCGGCCCGGAACTTAACCGTTACGGGGATCGAAACGGCGTCCACAAGGGCGGCGAGAATGGCATAGACCTTGTCCGGGTCCTTCATGAGAGCGGACCCTTCGCCATTTGAAACAATCTTATGGACGGGGCAGCCCATATTGACATCAATCATATCGGCGCCGCGTGATTCAACAATCTTTCCTGCGGCGGCAAGTTCCGACGGAACGGAACCAAAAAGCTGAATCGCCGTCGGATGCTCCTTGGGATCGATAGTGAGCATGGCAAAGGTCTTTTGATTCTTATATAAAAGGGCCTTGGCACTCACCATCTCAGATACCGTATAGTCCGCCCCATTTTCCCGGCAGATGACGCGAAAGGGCAGATCCGTCACTCCTGCCATGGGCGCCAGGACGACGGGGAAAGGGGGCATTTTGAAAGAAAACATACCTTCCTCCATGGATAAAAGAAGCGGCGTTTCCGCTTATGGAAAAACGCCGCCAGAACTTGCTCTATTGTTTGCGGTTCATCTTGTGAAGGATCAGGAGTCCTTCCAAGGTCAGGAACGGTTCGACGACGTCGACAAGTTCCGATTCGGAAGCCATGAGCTTGCCAAAGCCGCCCGTGACAACGACAAAGGCCTGCCCGCCCAATTCTTTTTTCATACGCGTAATGATGCCGTCCATTTGGCCAACAAAACCAAAGATGACACCGCTGCGCATGGCATGGATCGTATCATGGCAAATGGCCATTTTCGGTTTGATCAGTTCAATGCGGGGCAGCTTGGCCGCTTTTTGGAAAAGGGCTTCCGTTGAAATGCCAATGCCCGGAGCAATGGCACCACCCAGATATTCCCCATCAGGACGGAGGGCACAGAACGTCGTTGCCGTACCAAAGTCAATAATGATGAGGTTGCCTTTATCGCCATACATATGGTGGGCAGCCACCGCATTGACGATACGGTCCGCACCGATTTCATTGGGATGGTCATAGTCAAGCTTAAGGCCCGTGTTGCAGTTACTGGTAACAACAAAGGGCGTAATGCCGAAATAGCGTTTGCACATATTGCAGAGAGGCACCAGAAGGGGCGGAACAACGGTGGAAACGATGATGTCCTTGACGGCCTTCATATCGACACCGCCAGCCTGGAACATGCTGCCTAGGATAATGCCGAATTCATCGCTTGTCCGAGAACGGCTGCTGGACAGTCTCCAGTGAGCAATCCATTCCTTTCCGTCGTGCACGCCAACGACGATGTTTGTGTTGCCAATATCCATTACCATTAACATGAGATGAGTTTCCTCCTTGGAAAGTTGCGGGTTTTGATGGAATTGTGCATATGGCAGCAGGGGTCCTTCACGCCGTACCGCCTGCCGCATAAACGACTACATTATACCAAAGATAAGGAACTTTGCAAGAAGCGATTCAGTGCCTTGGCAAAAACATAGGCAAAAGCGGCGCCTTTCGGCACTTGCTTTGCCTATCATTGTTAACCTCTTATTGATACTTGCCCTTTCCTTGGGCGGGGCGAATGGAAACATCACCGGCTAGGACCCGCTCCACATGCCCATTTTCGCGGCGCACCAAAAGGGCCCCTTCTTCATCGATGTCCTCAGCTTTTCCTGTATAGGTCGTGTCCGGGGCGATGACCTTCACCATACGTCCCAAGGTCACGGAATAGCGGCGCCATTCATCGAGAATGGGGCCAAAGCCTTCCTTGAGGACCGTCTCATAGCAAGTCTCCAGATGATCGAGGACCTTAGCCAAGAGGGCCACCCGATCCGTTGGTTTTTCTGCCACATCATCGATGGAAACGGCAGACTCCCGAAGGGCTTCAGGGACCATGCTTTGGGGAACGCAGACGTTGATGCCGATGCCAACGACAAGATAGTTGATGTGACCAAATTCAGCACTCATTTCCGTCAGGATGCCTACAAGCTTGCGTCCTTCAAGCAGAATGTCATTCGGCCATTTGATTTCGGCCTTGACGCCGCACAATTCACGCACAGCGCGGACCACCGCAACGGCAGCAAGAAGGGTCATCTTGGGGGCTTCCTGAGGCAGGAAGGTTGGTTTTAGCAGCAGAGAGAACCAAAGTCCCTTTCCATAGGGACTGAACCAGCCCCGAGCCAGACGTCCCTTCCACAACTACGGACTGTTCCTCAGCCACGCAGACCGTCCCATCAGGAGCGCCCTGAAGAGCCATTTTCTTTAAGAGATCGTTCGTAGAGGGAATGACGTCTTCATAGGCCATGTTTCGGCCGATAAACCGTGTATGGAGATGGCGGGAAATTTCCTCGGGAAGGAGCTTATTCGGAACGCTCACGAGAACATAGCCCTTTTTGGTATAGGCCTCGATTCCATAGCCCATTTTCTTGAGGCTCTGGATATGTTTCCAGACCGCCGTTCTTGTAATGCCAAAGTGATTGGCCAGGTCCTGGCCCGATACGGGCTGGGGTGATTTTTCCCGCAGAAGGTTCAAGATTTCACTGCGCATGCATCATCTTCCTTTCTATCTGACCCGTAAAGGAAAAGCAGCCGACTGTGCCCCTTCCCCTGTTTCCGTCTATCAACCAAGGGGCTGGGAATCATCCTTGGGAAGGGGGCCTTCCTGACGAGCAGAAGGAGGATTTCCTTCCGGCAGTGTCTCCCCTTCCAGCTTTACAGGATCCATTGGGGAGCCCTCCTTTGAGGACGCCACTTCCCCTTTTTCAAGGATCCGGCCATATTCCACAAGTTCCTTGATTTCATGCTCTTCCAAGGTTTCCCGCTCAATAAGCGCCTGAGCAATGAGGTGAAGTTTATCGATATTATCTTGCAGGAGCTTGACTGTCCCTTCATAGGCTTCATCAATGAAACGGCGGATTTCACCGTCGATTTCGGCAGCAATCTTTTCGCTGTACATATTTTCATGACCAATATCACGGCCCAGGAAAACTTGTTGCTGGCGATGGCCAAAGGTGACAGCGCCCAGACGTTCACTCATGCCATATTCACAGGTCATCTGGCGGGCCAGTTCTGTAGCGCGCTGCAAATCATTGCTAGCGCCGCTTGAAATCTCATGAAGGACGAGGGCTTCCGCCACGCGGCCGCCCAAAAGGACCTTCAGTTCATCCAAAAGCTCACTGCGCGTAGCATAATAACGGTCTTCTTTCGGAAGGCTCAGGGTATAGCCGCCAGCTCTTCCACGGGGAATGATCGTAACCTTGTGGACGGGATCCGTGTGATCTAGGAGCATACCCACCAAGGTGTGACCTCCTTCATGATAGGCCGTAAGGCGTTTTTCATTGTCGCTGATGACGCGGCTGCGTCGTTCCGGTCCCATCATGACCCGTTCCGCCGCTTCTTCCAGGTCACTCATGGTGATGGTCATCTGGTTATGACGGGCTGCAAGAAGGGCCCCTTCATTGACGAGGTTGGCAAGATCTGCGCCCGTAAAGCCCGGTGTACGGCGGGCCAAGACTTCCATATCGACATTGCTGTCGATGGGTTTGCCTTTGGCATGGACCTTAAGGATGGCAAGACGGCCCCGAATATCAGGACGGTCAACAACAATCTGACGGTCAAAACGGCCCGGACGGAGCAGAGCTGGATCAAGGATATCTGGACGGTTTGTGGCGGCAATCATGATGATGCCTTCATTGGCACCAAATCCATCCATCTCGACAAGGAGCTGGTTCAAGGTCTGTTCCCGCTCGTCGTGACCGCCGCCAAGGCCAGCCCCGCGCTGACGGCCGACCGCATCGATTTCATCGATGAAGACGATGCAGGGTGCGTTCTTCTTGGCTTGGTCAAAGAGGTCACGAACACGGGAAGCCCCGACCCCAACAAACATTTCAACAAAATCAGAACCAGAAATGCTAAAGAAAGGCACGCCCGCTTCCCCGGCAACAGCTTTTGCAAGGAGCGTCTTACCGGTACCAGGGGGCCCATACAGGAGGACACCCTTGGGAATCTTGGCCCCGAGCTGGTTATATTTCTGCGGGGCCTTGAGAAATTCCACCACTTCCCGCAGTTCCTGTTTGGCTTCGTCAGCACCGGCCACATCCCGGAAGAGGACGCGGCTCTTGCCGTCGCCATAGAGCTTTGCCTTGCTCTTGCCAAAGCTCATGACCCGGCTGCCGCCGCCCTGGGCATTGTTCATCATGAAGAACCACAGGACGACAATGACGATCATGGGCAGGACACTGGTAAGGATGCTGCTCCAGAAAGAAGGCTGGGGCGGCAGTTCGGCCTTGATTTCCACATCGCGGCTGCGCAACGTGTCAACCATCTTGTCATCGCGGGGTGCAACGGTCGTAAATTCGGAGCCATTCTTGAGTCTCCCCTTGATAACGGAATTATCGACGATGGTGACGCTCTGTACATCATCCTGCTGGACTTCCTTCATAAAATTGCTGTAGCTCATATCGTTCTTCGGAGCATTGGATGCATTGTAGTAATCATAGATCCAAAGGCCGAGGATAAAGACGAGCAGGTAGAAAAAAATGTTTCTAAAGAATCTTGTCACGGTATCCTCCTCTCCCAAAAGATCTGGGATCTTCTGGGATCTATTTATTTTTCATAGACGGAACGCTTCAGGATGCCAACATAAGGAAGCGTACGGTAATCTTCATTGTAATCAAGGCCAAAGCCGACAACAAATTCATCGGGAATGACAAAGCCGTAATAATCAGGCACCATTTTCACAAGGCGCCGTTCCTTTTTATCAAGCATGGCCGCAAGGCGAATACTCTTGCAGTTACGGGTTCTGAAAAGTTCACGGACGGCTTTTAGGGTCAGTCCGGAATCGACCACATCATCAACGATGAGGACGTTTTTTCCAGCAAGGTTCCGGGACGTATCGAACTGGATGTCGACCTTCCCCGACGTGGACGTCCCTGACCCGTAGGATGAAACTTTCAGGAAATCAATCTGAGTGGGAACGCTCAAATGCTGCGTCAGTTCCATCATAAAATAGGAAGCCCCTTTTAACAGGCCAATGACGAGGAGTTCTTCCCCTTCATAATCCTTGCTGATTTCTGCAGCCATTTCGGCAATGCGCGTCTTGAGGGTCTTTTCATCGATCAAGACTTTTTCAATATTGGGATGCATGTCTTTGTTTCTCCTTTATCTCCAGTTTCTTTTCCCTTTGAGCGGCCCGATCAGTTTCATGGCGTCCGGCCATCAGGCGACCGTTGATATAGATGAGCCGTACATGACCGGGTACGTCAAGGCTCTTTCCGCTGATCCCCTTTTCAATGAGCCGCAGGATCTTTTTCACATGATCAAATCCCAGTTCCTCTCCACCGACACCTTTGACCGCCAGACGGATGACGCGGCTTTTGATGGCCAGATCAAGCTTGTCAAAGGTCGGTCCTACATCGATATCGTAGGTTCCAAAGATGTTGCGGGAAAAGGAGTCCAGATATTTTTGAGCCATTTTTTCAAGATAAGCCTCATCACTTTGGGCTACAGCAGCCGCCTGCACGAGGGCTGCCTTGATACGGGGATTTTTAGTTGCAAGAAGAGGCAAAAGCTCCAAGCGGACCCAGTTGCGCAAAAGGGCAGGATTACCGTTTGTCGAATCCGTTCGGTACGAAAGCCCTTCTTCCTTGCAGTACGTTTCCATGTCCTTCCGGGTTGCAGCAAGAAAGGGTCTGGCAATGTATCCGTTGACAGGCAGCATGCCTCTAAGCCCCCGCGTTCCCGTCCCTCGGACAAGATTCATGAGAATGGTCTCGGCCTGATCATCTTCATGATGGGCTACAAAAATTCCTTGGGCCCCTACTTTTTTACGGTAGGTTTCAAGTGCCTCATAGCGCAGACGCCGGGCTGCATCTTCCAAGGAGAGGCCCTCTTTTTCCTTGAGGGCCTGGGGATCGATATCAAATTGGGTATAGGATAAGTCCCTATCCTTGCAGAAAGCTGAAACAAAACGGGCATCTTCATCGGCTTCTTCGCCCCGCAGATGATGGTGGACATGGGCCACAAGGACCGTCACGTCATCTTCTTCCGCGGCTTTTGCCATAATATCCGTAAGCGTCAGGGAATCGGCACCGCCCGAGCAGGCGGCAATGACGGTTCCTCCTTCTTGCCATAGGCGAGAAGTCCGAACCATATTCATCAGGCTCTCTTCGAGCACACTCATTTCATCACCTCAAAACCAAAGAAGGGGCTGTCAAATAAGAACAGCCCCTTGAAACCCGCAACCGCTTCATGCAGTAAGGATCTCGGGTCTTTATCCAGGAAGCGCCGTTCAGTCACCTCGACGGGCGCCGCGGCCTCCCCTTTTGGATTCCGTATTCCGTTTTAAGTCCAGGAGACGATCATCACTTTCCTTGAGGAAACGGGACAACTTATCCTCGAAGCTCATCGGTCCCTGCGGACGACCTGCACCACCTGGGCGGCCTTCGAACTTGCGTTCCCCGCTAAAACGTCTTTCTCCTGGTTTTCTATCACCATGATGTTCACCCGGTTTGCGGCCTTCGAATTTACGGCCTTCAAACTTCCTGCCTTCCCCGCCATGTTCATTTTTCTGTTCCGCAGGGGGCATCAGGGCCTTCATGGACAGACCAATCTTACCTTTTTCATCAATAGAGACGACCTTGACCGTCACCTTCTGTTTCACCGTCAGGAAGTCATGCACGTCCTTGACAAAGACATTGGAGACCTCAGAGATGTGAATCAATCCTACTTTGTTTTCAGGGAGCTCCACAAACGCTCCAAAATTCGTGATACCGGTAACAATGCCGTCAACGACTGCACCTTTTTCCAAAGCCATAAGTCAAAGAAATCCTCCTTTAGGGTTGTGTTACGTTAACCATTATACCGTTGTTTGGAAAGTTCCGTCAAGTCCCTTTCTTCCTATGCTTGAGGCCTTCCTTCCCGTTAGGAAGCAAAAAAAGAAGGCCCCCATCCGTAAGCGGGCCCCCCTATTTTTTCTTTTCATCCACGATGAAGAGCGGAACTTCATTTTTCCCCACCATGTTATGTTCATCGCGGGCAACCTTTTCTACATATTTGGGATCATGGAGATTGCTGCGTTCTTCTTCCAAACGTTCATTGTCCTTTTCGATGGCCTTGATCTTTTCACTGCTCTTGACGGTCTCCTTGCGGACAAGGTAAAGGTCATAGGCTTGTTTTCCAAGCTGGTACAGAGAAATGACAGCAATCAGGATAATGACCAGTCCCAGCCCCCGAAGAGCCAATTCCTTGGCACTTTTCAGCTTTTTCCGTTTGCCTTCAGACATGGTGATGTCTCCCCTCGCGATTCCATACAAAAACGAGCCCGATACCAATCGGCATCGGGCAATCATGCAAAATTATTTGTTGACGGCGTCTTTGAAAGCTTTGCCAGCCTTGAAAGCAGGAACAGTAGCCTTCTTGATTTTGATGGTTTCGCCGGTGCGAGGATTCTTGCCGTTGCGAGCTTTGCGTACCCGAGCTTCGAAGGTACCGAAGCCAATCAGCTGAACCTTGTCTTTTTGAGCAATGGCTTCTTTAACGGTATCAATAAATGCGTTTACAGCCTTTTCTGCGTCTTTTTTAGGCATAGCAGTCTTGGACGCAACTTCAGAGATTAATTCACTTTTGTTCATAAGTAAGTCCTCCTCAATACTGATTGCGCCTTTCGGCGCTTTGGCTACCGTTATGGTATCACAAACAGTATGAAAATGCACGCTTTTTTTTGGAAAAAGCTAGATTTTTTCCCGTTTTACCGACTTCCAAAGCAAAATCATCTCGTCAAGGGATAAATTTTCCCATTTTTTATTTTTTTCGGAAAGAATTTCTTCCATTTTCCGAAAGCGTTTTTCATATTTGACATTGGCTCGGTGAAGGGCTGTCTCCGGTTCAAGTCCCAGTTTCCTTGCATAGACGGAGAGGGCAAAAAACAGATCTCCCAATTCCTCTTCTACATGGTCCTTATTTTTGGACAAAATAGCTTCTTTCAATTCGTTTTCTTCCTCTTTGACCTTCTCATAAGCGCAATCTGCATCGGGCCAGTCAAATCCTCTGCGGCTAGACCGTTCACTGAGCTTATAGGCCCGCATCAGGCTCGGCAGGTCTCGGGCAATGCCATCAAGGGCACTTTTGCGTTCCTTTTTCTCTTCTGCTTTGAGGGCATCCCAATTCTTGAGAAGCTCCTCCGCGCTTCCGACCGTAACCGTACCATAAACATGGGGATGACGGTGGATGAGTTTCCGGGACACATCCGTAATGACGTCCTGCATCGTAAAGGCCCCCACTTCTTCTGCCAGACGGGCATGGAAGACCACCTGAAAAAGGACATCCCCCAACTCTTCCCGGATGCCTTTTACATCGCCATCATCGATGGCTTCAAGGAGCTCATAGACTTCTTCCACAAGTTCCCGGCGCATACTCTTATGATCCTGGGCCTGATCCCAAGGACAGCCTCCAGGGCTGCGCAGCGTCCGTACGACATCCATAAGCGGTGTCAGGTCCATGACACCCTCTTCTTTTTTCTTATCCATGGTGTCTCCTTTTCTTTTTAAGCACGTGGAAGGGAACCTCTCTCAAAACCAGAAGCAGGAGCCCGTAAAAGAGGGCACCGGCACCAACGGCTCCCAAGGTGCTCGTTACGAGACCCAGCTTCACCAGTAGGGTCCTATTTACCCAAAGGACGGCGCCGCCCATCAAAAGGGACGCCAATAGAGCGCGCAGAAACGTCTTTACGGGCAAGACAATCCTTTCCAGTCGGTAGGCGGCCGCAAGATTCATCATGGCGGAAAGGGCAAGACCGAGGTCCGTTGCCAAAGCGGCGCCGATAACATTCCAACGAGGCTGTGCGGCAAGGACCCAAAGAACCCCAACCTTGACGGCAAGGCCAAGGAACATGTTCACCATCGGGATCTTAGGCCGTCCCAGTCCCTGCAGGATGGCGGCAGTCACCTGATGCAGGCCCAGGAAAAAGACGGACGGGGCCAGAGCGGAAACAACGGGGCCTGCTGCTTTCATTCCATAAAGAACCTGGGAAACGGGCGTCCCTAACAGGTACATACCCACGGCCGCGGGAAAGGTAAAAAGAATGAGGATGCGCAGTGCCGTACGGGCCTTGTTCCGTACAGCGTCACAGTCGCCCAGGGCATGCGCTTCCGAAATGGCAGGCACCGTTGACCAGGCAAGGGAATTGGTCGGAATGGTTCCCATATTGACAAGAGGCATGGCCATTCCTGTAAGATAGCCCAAAGCCGTCGTCGAAGCCGCCACCGTAAAGCCAGCTGCAAGAAGACGGTCCGGCACGAGGATGATTTCCACAAGACCAACAAGGGGAATCATCAGGGTAGAAAGGGTCACAGGAAGCGCGAGGCTGACCAGTTCACGGAGGATAAAAGGCACCGAAATGGGTTCCTTAAGGGTCAAGTCCCTGCCCTCCCGCTTCCAGGCATGCTGCTGGCGCCGGTAGCAGAAAAGAAGGAAGAGCAGCCCAATCAGGGCCCCCGGAGCTGCTCCAAAAATAGCCCCGCCTGCCTCGATGGCAAGGCCCTTCGGGAGCAGCCACACCGAAAGGACCAGCATAAAGGCGACGCGGAAGAATTGTTCCAAAATCTGGGAAAGTGCCGTAGGCCGCATTTCCTGAAAGCCCTGGAAATAGCCCCGCAACCCTGCAAGGGGCACGGTCAAAAACAGGGCAGGCACGCAAAATAGCATGGGGACGAAGGCCCGTTCATCCTTGATGAGACCCGCTGAAAATAGGCAGGGGATCAGGCCATAGGCGGCAAGGCTTACGGCAAGACCCAAAAAGACCAGGAAAGGAAAAGACACCGTGACGACGCGACGCACACTTCCCCACTCCTTTTGGGCCGCATAACGGGCCACGATCAAGCTCATGGCGGCAGGGAGTCC
>ERZ791718.1132-NODE-1132-length-11258-cov-1.874319_pt1 | contig 11258 bp, 16 predicted proteins | sample MGYA00510349_ERZ791718 | MGnify/ENA primary metagenome ERZ791718 (study PRJEB30046, sample SAMN00715136) | human gut metagenome | study: EMG produced TPA metagenomics assembly of the A metagenome-wide association study of gut microbiota in type 2... | reverse complement strand
CTTACCGCTACCATAGAGCGAAGGAGGATAGTTATCTGTCTCCAGAGTGTTGCTTTCATCAACGTTTCCACGCCAGATAATCTCCTTAGGATTCTCGGATGTAGCACCCAAACCGTCTATGAGCGACTTATTGCAGAACCACTTCCATCCGTCAGGATCCACTGCATCCAAACCACCAAACTCGCTCAGGCAGTTGGCAGCATATTTGGCAGCATCCTCATAAGAGGCTACTTCGGCAGATTTATAAGCAGGAGAAGCGGCGAGGATGGCGAGCTGAGCCTTGAAAGCCGAGATGATGCGACCGTCAATCTTGCCACGATGGTTGGTACCGAAGGCACGATTGTACTCTGCATTGGTAGCACCCTTCTGGGCATACTTGGCAGGAACCTTATCCTCATCCACATCGGCATACTGCTCAGGCAAATACTTCAGAGCCTCATCAAAATCAGACATAATCTGATCGTAGCACTCCTTGAAGGAGTTACGTGGAAGATTGAAATCAGACTTTGAATCTTCTGAAGAAAGATGGATAGGCACACCCATCAACTGACCATCTACCATTCCGGCATGAGCACGGAGCAAGTACATCATGTGTAAGCCACGCAAAGCATAGGCATTACCCTTGTAGTTGTCGCAATACATCTGATTGAGAATCTCACTTGAGTAAGACCACTCAACCTTATCACAGTTTTCCAACATCAAGTTGCAGTACTGGATGGCATGATAACGTCCATCCCACTGTGAAACAGGGTTCATATTGGCAGCCCAAGAACCTGTAGCCATCTTCTTATGGTTGAAATAGTCGCCTGAGTTTTCGTTGGTGACAGCATCATCTGTAGCCACATCAGTATATGGAGAGGTGCTATATGGCAGAGCCAGGTAAGCATTGTCAAGAATACCACGGGCAAACGTAGGATCCTTATACATCTCGCTGATATCTTGGTTATTTTCCAAGGCAGGCTCAAACAGGTCGTCACAAGAAGTGAGCGATACTAAGACTGCACTTATCAATAATAATCTTGATAATTTCATAATTTTAATTCTTTAATTAATTCTAGAATGAAACCTTAGCACCGATGCTATAGAAGCGGTTCAATGGTGCCGAGCCTGAATTGTTAACATTCATATCCATGAGCTTGCGCTCCTTGGCTATGGTGAGCAGACTGTTGCCATTGACAAAGAGCTGAAGTCCGCGTACGAAACTCTTCATGAACATCGCCTTAGGGAAGTCGTAGCTCAACTGCACCTTCTGAAGGTCGATGCGGTCGGTAGAGTACATCCAGAAGTCTGATGTCTGATAGTTGTTCGTACCTGCCTCTGTGGTCAGACGTGGGAAGGTGGCTGTGGCTGCAGTCTCCTTGGTCCATCTGCCGCGCATCTCTGCTGTATATTTGGCGCTACCGCCCACCCAGAAGTAGGTGGAATTCTTCACGGCATGAGCACCGAAGTTTCCTGTGCCGAGCATGAAGAGGGTGAAGCCCTTATATTTCAGAGTGAGGTTCATACCGATAGTGGTAGGAGTTCCATACCAGCCACCCTTGCCCAGGTAAACCTGGTCCTTGCTATCGATAACGTTGTCGCCGTTCTGGTCCTTGTACTTCAGGTCACCCGGACGGATGGTTCCGCCGATAATCTGAGTTGGAGAGTTCTTAATATCATTCTCATCCTGGAAGAAGCCCAGGCACTCATAACCCCAGATGGCATCGAGTGGCTGACCCTGGCGATACTGATAGGTATCAGCATACTGCGAATCATCTCGCTTGGTTGCCTCGGTGGTGTAGTAAGTTACGTTGGCTCCTACGCCGAAACCGAAATCACCAAACTGCTTCTTGTAGTTCACAGCAAAGTCGAAACCGCTGCGCTTGTCCTCATTAAAATTAATGTAAGGAACAAAAGAAGACTCAGGATAGTAGCTGAACAGATAGCTAGGTACCTGATTGCGAGCCTCCAGAATTCCGTTGGTCCACTTAGAGAGGAAGTAAGATGCATCGAAACTCAAAGCCTTGTTGAGCACCTCTGCATGAACCGTGGCAGAAATTTCCTTGCGGTGCAGGTAGCTGAGTTCGTCATTGCTACCACGCTTAGCCTGCATAGCTGAGTGACCGGCGCCACCATTCCAATCCCACCAGCCACCGCTCTGATAGGTTCCGAGATACATATAATAGTTATCAATGCCCAGATCGGTCTTCATATCGGTATAGCTTGCACTCAAAGTTAAGTCATCGAAGATGGAATTCTCCAAGAACTTCTCTTTAGACAAGCGCCATCCCAATGTAACGGATGGAGAGACACCCAATCGCTTGGCTGATGGCAACTTGGCAGACCAAGGTGTAGCCAGAGCAAAATCGGCATAATACTTATGATCATAGTTATAAGAGAGCTGCAAGCCCATGTTGGCGTTGCTCACCTTATGATACTCTGCTGACTTACTCTGCTGATAACCGTTGGCCACCAACATGGCACTTACGTTGTGCACACCGTTGAAGGTGCGGTTGTAATCGAAGTGCGCATTGAATGCGATGGTCTGGTTATCGGTAGAACCAGAGATATTCTGAGCACCCGATTTCTTGTCCACCGTACCATTGTTGTTCAAACCTACGATAACATCCTTGCCGTTGTAGTTAGCCCATGTAGGCTGGAAGGTGGCGTAGGAATTGTTGAACGATGTTGAGTATGCCGTAGCATAGTCGATGGCTACCATCGTGTGGAAACTCAAGCCCTTGAGTACAGAAGAGAGGTCGAAGTTCAAACCTGCATCAAACTGGAACTGACGGCTGTGATAGACATTGGTACCCGAAGCATAAATATCGCCGAACACGTTGGTGAGGTCGGCAGAAGAACCACCCAGGAAGTACTTGCCATCAATGATATTGCTGGTAGCCCCAATCATAGTCAGCGCCGACTTGGCATTAGGGTCAATCATTTCCACAGGAATCAGCGGAGCCACACGGTTAGGGCGGAAGGTGCGAGCCTGCTCCCAGTAGCTGCTATTGTTAGTGTTAGCCGACTTAGCCCCGTAGAAGGTGGCATTCGCATTTACGTAGGCATTGATGGTGCTGCTCAAGGCGAAATCCACATTACCTCTTACATTGAATCGGTCGGTATAGTTCTTCTTAGCCTCGCCGAAGTTCAAGTTGTCACCGTTGCGGTAACTCACGTTGGCATAGAAGCGCGCCTTCTGGTTGCCGCCTTCTATTTCGGCAGAAACCTCCGAGCGGTTGAACGCCTTCTTGATGTAATCAGAAGAATAGAAGTCTACGCTAGGATAGCGATATGGATTCTTTCCGGATGCATAGTTGTAGATGGTCTCTGCAGAATATGGCAGGTTGTTTACATCACCACCATCATTCAGGAAAGCCTCATTGTAAAGGCTCATGTACTCAGCCGAACCGAGATACTCTGGAAAAGCCTTGGCTACGTTCCAGCCCGTATTGGCATTCACCTTAACAGACAAGCCATCGCTAACCTTGCCCCCTTTGCCTATATTCAATCATCGGTAACATCAAATGCTCTCCACTACCTACCGGCATCCCTTTTGATATGCCACTATCCTGGTTTTCTTCTTGCAAGATCTGAATATACTCACGCAGATCCATTTCTTCCGGAGCAAATTTTTTTGCAATATCCCACAACGTATCATTACGTTGTACGGTATACGGAACATAGGTTGTGATCACCGGTACCGAGCTGAAGAAAAACCACAGCAAGCAAAGCTCAATGATGAAAGCTGCAGTAATACATGCTATAATAGGGGCGTAAGAGGGTTCGCATACTTTTCTTACGTTTTGCCCTGGTTGACTGTTCCCGCAGCAGCCAGGGCTTTTTCCATTTTTAGCAGCACTCATCATTCTCTACCACCTTTAACCATTTATGTCGCTTGGCCGCTTTAACGAGATTTTTTTCTACCTTTTCCTGACTCTCCGACCAAATACCCTCTGGTCCGCGATACCTTAACCGTTTTTCTTTTCCACCAATCTTTTGATAAAAAATATTCCATTCATTATCAAAAAAATTATGCTCAACAAAATATATCCTCTCACCGTCTGTATATCTCATATTTGAGCACCCCCAAAAACATTACGCATAATAAATTGCATCAAACGTTTACGTTGGGCCATTGGATCCAAAACACACTTTGTATCCATGCTGTACCAAATTTGTTGCAATTGACTTAATTTCAAATTTTTAGCAGGTTTCCTGCGATGAATACGATTAGCACCTTTGTTTTTCAAAATAATCACCTCGTTTTATAGTTTCTAAGCATCTTGGATCCGTAACAGCTCCTGTCGTCTCTGCAGACAATCACTGTTTTCTTCTGACTTTCGTCCCATATTTTGACGAAATTTTTCCCTGTCAGATCTCGGCCGCAAATCGAGCACTTTCGTTTTTTGCTCACTATTATCAACCTCCAAAAGATCATCGTATAAATGCAACTCAAAAGCATATCGAACCGCGATCCTGGCAAATGCCCGCAGAGCACGCTCCGTCCGTAAAGCTTCAGGATTTAATACTTCTACCGTTCTTTGGACTGCCATCGATATCACTCCCTTCCGGCGCCGGAATTTTCGCTTCTTCTTGGGCGGCAAGAAGGATATCATCAAATAGTTTTTTTGCACTACGTAAATTTAGCCCGGTGATTGCTGAACGTGCGAGATTGATGCGTTCATGCATATTCAATTCTTTAGGTTTAGTTAGAACCGGTTGAGATTCTACTTCACATTTACACGAATCTTGACATCTTGCGGTCCGTTCTACTTCAAGAATTTTATATTGACCTGAACCTTTCGCTTCGAGAGATATAACATCATCTGGACGAATATCGAGAGCCTTGATTTCATTCAGAGAGAGACAGTGGAATGCTTTAAACGGCTGCCCATCATTATAGGCAGGTGGATAGAATATCATCAACGCACTATTCTCATCACGAAAAATAACTTTTACTTTTCTTTTAATAATTTTTGCCATAATTAAGTCCTCGCTTTCTTTTCCTCCTAGCCTGCTATAATATAAACAGGGAAGGAGGTGTTTTGATGTTTGTATTTCATAGTTCTGTAGGTACTTTCTGGATAAAACCACACCAAGGAAGATATGTCCTAGGGATAAATGATGACGCTATCGGTTCTTATCATTCAGCAGTTGCCGCTGCTGATGACGTTTTCACTCATGCGACGGGTCATTTCCCTTGGGATAAACTTGATGGTATCGAAGAAGGTCCGACAGATATCTACGAATGGGAACACAATTAAATATCTTGTTTTTGAATCATTCCGGATAAATGGCTGAGGATTCTAATACCATCATTGATTTCCTCAAGTTCATAGCCGGAATGATTTTCTTCTTTGGTAAGCTTGTCATCAATGATTTCAGCGTATTTTATAGCAATACACAAAACCTTATTTGCAAAAATCTTTTTAGTGTCTTCCATTTTTTGCACCTCGCTTTCTGTTTAGTCAAAATTAAAACCTGAATTACTTCTAATCGGCAGCTACGGCTGTGTTATGAATAACGGACATGAAGCAGAATTAGGACCTCACGATAAATACTGTTCAGACTGTGGTGAAGAAACATTATTTTTCGAAAAAGGCTATTTCACAAAAGACAAATAATCTATACTCCCCCCACAACAAGCACATTTATTTGGGGGATCATTAAAATCCTTAATTCTTTCGTGAACAATCATTTTGCAATGAGGACAAAGCATTTCAATACTTGCGTAACTGCCAACGCTACGGCCTGAAAGATTAGCCTCATTGAGCAGCGATGCCGCTAATCCTAAAATAATAGTTGCTTCGTCATAAGGAAGGCTGGTAATACTTTGTAAAGTATTATCTAAAGCCTTCCTTCTTTTTACGCTGTTTTCTAGCCATTTATCCATAAGCGGCAACGAGTTGCCTAACGGTTTTTTTAACATCTTCGCACCTCGCTTTCCGTTTTGTTTACATTACGTGTACTTATTTTGCAAAAAAAATTGCCTCGACAGTAGTACCGTAATACTTAGCTAATGAAACCTTTATTTCATCTCTTGGTATCCTTTCGCCAATTTCATACATAGCCAAAGCAGAAGCGCTTATTCCATTCGCTCTCGCGACCTCTTCCCTACTTTTTTCTCCTCTTAGTTTGAGCAAACGCTTAGCAATTACATCTCTCGGAATCATAATTATCACCTCCGTTCTTTATTCACATTTCGTGTACGTGTTAAATATAACATTTCACTTTTTATTTGTCAACACGTTACGTGAAATTAATTCTTGACCATTTACACATAACGTGATAACATTTTAACGAGAGGTGAGAATATGGCCTTTAAGGATGTATTAAAAGAACTAAGAATAAACAGGGGATTAACTCAAGATGATTTATCAAAGGGGACCGGTCTAGCCAAAAGTACTATAAGTATGTATGAAAATGGTAATAGAGAACCCAATTTTGAAACACTGGAACTTTTTGCTGATTTTTTTAATGTTGATATGAATACATTATTTGAGCATAATTCTCAAAATATTTCATATTACTTAAACCCAGAAACTGCAAAATTAGCTCAAGCAATACATGATGACCCTGATTTACGTATTTTACTAGACGCATCCCGTGACCTTGAACCAGAAGATATCAAATTTGTCGTTGATCTTGTAAAAAAACTCAAACTAAAGGAACGTGGAGACCATGCTGACTGAAAAAGTTGTATTGTATCCGCTGCCTTGCAAAATCAAAGGATTTGTTTGTGCCGATGAGGAAGGCGGCGAAGTTTTTATTTTAAACTCTCGACTAACGAATGAAAGCAATCGTTCTACAATGCTTCATGAAATAAAACATAGCCAACATGGTGATGTTTACCGGCAATGCTGTGTAAATACCGTAGAATGTCAAAGACACCAAAGGGGATAAAAACCATGAAAGATATTAATAAAGATATTAATATTAAAATAAACAAACAATCTATTTATGAAGACTTTCCTTCAACTGCTAATCGTATATATAACAGTTTTTTAAATCTTGAAAAGAAGAAATTCATTGATGAAAGATATTCAACGTCTTATATGCTTGCATTCTTTAAAGAGTTAGATGCTCACATATTAGAAAAAATAAGTAATAAACACCCAAATTTTAAATCGTTGCTTTTTAAATGTTTATCGTCAATGGCAAATTTCGAATCTGAATCAAAAAAGACATTAACACAACCCTTTGTACAAAATTTTTCTCTTGGCTTAAAGTCTTCATATGAAGAAATACGAGATACTGTTATCCTATACAATAGTTTTCTGCCAACAGAAAATTATATAACAGAATTAGAACAATTAAAATTTTCTATAGAAAATCTTAAAAATATTAGAGACGAACTTAATAACAGTATCAATGACGTAAAAAAGGAAAAAGAAGATCAATTTAAAATATTAGAAACAAATATCACCGAACAAACTGATTCTATTGAGGCAAAACTTGAAATGTTAAAATCAGATTTGAATCATGCTGAAAAAAATGTAAAAGAAAGGCTTTATAATTTAAACACATCTGTTAACAAAGAAGAATTAGCTTATTACTTCAAAGAAGAAGCTAAGAATTTAAAATGTAAATATTGGATTTCTCTGCTTGGAACATTAATTGGTATGTCCATGATTTTTTACCACTCCAAAGACATTTATACTAAAATAATATCTAACGAAAAACTTGTTATCAATCATCAAATGTGGATGATGACCCTTCCCTTTTTTATGATCTTAACCTGGTTTACATGGTTCTCCTCAAAACAATTCTCTTATATAAAACAAGTACGTGATGAATATGAATACAAATATGCACTTTCAAAATCATATTTAAGTTATCGAAAAGAAGCCGAAGATCTTTCTGGTACTGACAAAAAAGAATTATTACTATTACTTCTCGGATCAGTAATTAATAATATTGCAACCAGTCCTGTTCAATCCGTAAAATCTGATTGCCACACACCATTTAGCGAAGTTCTCTCTGCTGCTAAAGAAGTCATAAAACAACCAAAAGAATAAATCAAAGGTGATAAAACAATGATTCCTAAAACAGTTTCAGAACAAGCACTATTTAGCACAGTCCAAATAAAAACAGATACGGGCTCAGGAACTGGTTTCTTTTTTGATTTTAATGATAGTATCGAAAATGTTCCAATGCTAATCACAAATAAACATGTTATTAACGACGATCCAAACAAAGAAATAACACTTACATTGCATACAATTGACCCATCAACAAATATTATGGAAAATATTACCACTTCCTACAAACCAACTTGGTACTTTCACTCAACTAAAGACTTGTGCTTTTGTTTAATAGGACCGCTATTTCATCAACTTCATGCTAAAGGCATCTTACCATATTTCATTTCTGTCGGAGAAAAAATAATAGCTACAAAAGATAAATTAGCAACTCTAGATGCACTTGAAGAAGTAACTATGGTGGGTTATCCAATAGGTCTTTCCGATAAAATAAACAATTTCCCAATTTTCAGGAAAGGTTCTACAGCTTCCCATCCAGCTGCCGATTTCAATGAACCTGGAATTGCACTTGTTGATATGGCTTGTTTCCCAGGATCATCTGGTTCACCCATATATATTTATAATAAATCAGTTAACTCAGATAAAAAAGGGAATACTATTTTACGTGAAGAAAGCGTCATATTATTAGGGATCTTATTTGCTGGCCCTACATATACAGCGACCGGTGAAATAAAAATATCTACAATTCCAACTTCTCAAAAAGTATTTACACAAACTCCTATTATGACTAACTTAGGTTATTATATAAAAGCTGCTGAAATTTTTGAATTTAAAAGTATTATTGAATCGATTATTAATACTTACAATAATAACTAATGGAGATGAAACTATGAAAAAAGTAATAACTTTTTTTATTACAATACTTTTTATCAGTTTAGCCGCTACATGCAGCGCAAGAATCGTTGTTGAATGTGATAATTTATCCGATACGGTTACATACCGAAGTTATAAAATAATAGGCTCTTATGGAATATTTGAATATTCATTTATAAAAAATATTAGTGAATATTCAAATGGAGAGTATTATCTTCGATTAATGCTCCATTATTTAAATCATAGTTCAATGGGATCCAGATATCTTACGGATAAAACATGTGACGTTATCGTTGATGGTGTAACATATAAAATTTCAAAGGTTATAAATAGTTACTATCCGCGTCCATTTCAAATGAAGGCCGGCTTCCCGATGGCCTTTTACAAATTTACACCTGAATGTATTGCAGCCATGAAAGCTGGAAATACTATCGAATTCATAATTAATGTTCCTGGAAAAGAAAGTATTTCCATTATCCCTAATCAAAGTAATCGTAATGAATTTCAACGGATTTATACACTAAATTTTGCCGATTATTTGAGCGAGGAAAATATTAACGAAGGACTTTAAAATAAAAAATGACCGCCCAGTGCGCCAACACCGAACGGTCGTGTAATTTGCCCCTTTTGTTTGGAAAGGTTTTATAGGCCAACTACGTTATTATTATAACATAACGAAGTTGACCTTGCTATCCCCTACCTATTTTCAAGGGATACAAGGTCAAATTTTTTGCCCTTTTTTACTATTTCTGTCAAATAAATTAACAAAAAATAAGGAGACTTACCATGGAAAGAGCTGTAATTTATGCACGTTATTCAAGCGATCATCAACGCGAGGAAAGTATCGATGCCCAGGTACGGGCCTGTCGTGAATATTGCCAACGTAAAGGATACCTGGTCACAAAAATCTATGCAGATGAAGCCAAGAGCGGTAAAAGTATTGCCAAAAGAGAGCAGTATAAAAAAATGCTTTCTGATTCTCAAAAGGATCTTTTTGATGTTGTCGTTTTTCACAAAATAGATCGTAATTCCCGTAACGAGCTTGATTATTATTTAACGAAAAATCAACTCATATCTTCCGGGATCAAATACGAATACGCTGCACAAAACATTGACACATCACCAGCTGGCCAAATGGTTGAAGGTATACTTGTTGCTGTAGCAGCAAATTATTCCCGCAATCTCGCCGAAGAAACAAAAAAAGGGCTTAAAGAGAATGCTCTAAAAGCCTTATTCAATGGCGGACGGCCTCCTTTAGGCTTTGAAATCAACCAAGAGAATAAATATGTAATTAATGATTATGAAGCTGGTGCTATCAGGATCATTTTTGATTTATACCTCAAAGGCAAAGGTTATCATTATATCATAAGTCAACTTAATTCATTGGGATACAAGACCCGTGAAGGGCGTAAATTCGGTAAAAATAGCCTTTATGATATCTTACGCAACCCCAAATACTGCGGAACATACACTTTCAATAAAGTAAATAAAGACCCTTCTGGAAAAAGAAACAGCCACAAAATTAGTGAAAATACTATTATTGTCGAGGATGCTATCCCTGCTATAATTAGCAAAGAAAATTTTAGAAAGGTGCAGGAAAAAATGAGTAGAAATAAACACCGTACAGCCGCCTACCGCTCCAAAGAAACTTATCTTTTAACCGGCAAAGCGTTCTGTGGAATTTGCGGAGCTGCTATGACAGGCCACCGAGCAAGCGCGCGCGGCAAAAAATATGTTTATTATACATGCGCAGCACGCGATCGTCTAGGGACAAGCGCTTGTGAAAATAAAGTAGTTCCTCGCGATGAATTAGAACAAGTCGTTTTGGATACCCTAAAAGAAGAACTACTATCAAACAATTTTCAAAAAAACTTAAATCACTACATCCTCGAAGAATTCCATACACTAGCGTCTGAAGTAAGCAATGAAGCAGATTCTCTAGCAGAACAAAAAGCTATAGCCGAACGTAAACTCAATAATCTTTACTCTATAATTGAACAAGGCACTGCAGATGAATATGATCTTCAACGGTTAGCCGATGTAAAAAGGGAACTAACATCAATAAAAGAAAAATTATCAAAGTGTGCAGCGGCCCATTCTCTATCCGACATAAATCCCATAGCCATTGAAAGAACTATTAAACTCTGCAGGAATATGTTATTAAAGAATGCCAGTGCGGAAACACTAACCTTGATCTTTGATGACATGGTAGAAAAAATAGTAATTGGAGCAAAAAAAATAACACTCCAGTTTAAGCTAGAGTGTTTCGATACGTATGGTGCCGAAGGCCCGTACAATACTATACCGCAAAAATTTACGCTTACTTTTATTAGGCCGCGTCCTCTCACTGTTCGACAGCAACAGGCGCAGAAGAAACTTAATCCAGCAAATATCTGATTATATCCTGGCACTCTACCGGTG